>Ga0123337_10002364_pt1 | contig 21672 bp, 14 predicted proteins | sample frozenSSSSmetaG_FD_89792 | JGI IMG/M metagenome (GOLD analysis project Ga0123337, IMG submission 89792) | Glacier valley bacterial and archeal communities from Borup Fiord, Nunavut, Canada, to study Microbial Dark Matter (Phase II) -... | ecosystem: Environmental > Aquatic > Freshwater > Ice >...
GTTGGTTAGTTGGTTAGTAAATTCAGTGTTCCACTCAAACTCCAGTATCCATTCCTTATTCCTTATTCCCTATTCTCTATTCCCTATTTCCTAAACCCGATAGCTAGTTGCTAATTATCTATGCTCATGTGACTGACGAAATCTACTTTCTAATCGCCCAGGTGATTTCGCAAGTCCTTGCCTCATTTGCTCATTTGCTAATTTGCTAATTATCTCACCCGATAGCTATCGGGTTGCTAATTATAAAACTATTTTCCATTTTACTAAAATTTTTAGCATAAATTTGTTTCCCCGCAAATAAATTATGTCAAAAGACACGCACATCATTCATATTGATCAGGATGCATTTTTTGTATCCGTAGAGCTTCTGAAGAACTCTTCCCTGATTGGGAAACCGGTGATTATCGGAGGCAGCTCCGATCGCGGGGTGGTGGCATCCTGCAGTTATGAAGCACGAAAATTTGGAATCCACTCTGCTATGCCATCGCGAATGGCCCGGCAGCTTTGTCCGCATGCGATCTTTATCCGCGGGAATATGGATGAATACAGCAAGTATTCGCATATAGTAACCGACATTCTGCAGGAACGGGTTCCTCTGCTTGAAAAAGCTTCTATTGATGAGCACTACATCGATATGACCGGCATGGATCGCTTTTATGGCTGCATGAAATTTGCCCATGAACTGCGGCTGTATGTAATGAAGGAGACCGGGCTTCCCCTTTCCTTCGGTCTGTCGGTCAATAAAACGGTTTCAAAGATCGCCACCAATGAGTGCAAGCCGAACGGAGAGCGGCAGGTTTCGAAAGATGAGGTTCAGCCTTTTCTAAACCCGCTATCCATTAAAAAGATTCCCGGTCTGGGGCAGGCAACATATATCCGGCTGAGCGAAATGGGGGTACGTTTTATTTACACATTAGCACAGATCCCGCAGGAACAATTATTCAGGGTATTGGGCAATAATGGCACCAGTCTCTGGCAGAAAGCCCGGGGAATCGACAATTCGCCGGTACTGCCTTACCGTGAGCAAAAATCAATTGGAACACAAAGTACTTTCGAGAACGACAGCATTGATACCCGGAAGATCAAACAACTGCTCAGTTCCATGGTAATGGACCTTTGCTTTCAGCTCAGATCGCAGCAAAAACTGGCTGCCTGTATCACCGTAACCATCCGATACTCTAATTTTGAAACCCATACCCGGCAGGCAAGAATCCCGTATACCTCATTGGATTCCTTCCTGATCAGCAAGGCAAAAGAGCTGTTTGATACCTTATACAACCGGCGCATGCTGATCCGCCTGGTTGGAGTTAAACTTTCGCAACTGGTAAGCGGAAATGAACAGATCAGTCTGTACGGTGCTTCGGAAGAACAGTATAAACTGTATCAGGCGATGGACCGCATCCGGAACAGGTTTGGAGAGAAGGCAGTAAAACTGGCATCAAGCATCGATATCAATCTCTGAGCCATGTATCTGAATGTTCATTCACAATATAGTTTGCGCTACGGCACCCTCTCTATCGAAAAACTGGTAGAGCAAGCCCAAATTATGGGGATCGAACAAATGGCACTTACGGATATCAATAACTCTACGGGAGCGATGGAATTCATCAGGGAATGCCAGGGCAAGGGTATCAAAGCCATTACAGGTATCGAGTTCAGGAAATCATCCCAACTTTGGTTTATCGGGATAGCCCGCAACAGGGAGGGGATGAAAGAATTGAATGACTTCCTCAGCTTCTACAATCTCAACAGTATGGAGCTGCCCGACCAACCCTGGGATTTTCAGAATGTTTATATCATATATCCATACAGCTCCGAACACCGGGATCTGAAAGAAAATGAATTTCTGGGTATCCCCTACCGGGATCTCAACAGCCTTTTCGGGAAGCCATTATCCCGAATCAGGGAAAAGCTGGTGGCGCTGCATAGCGTGACTATCAGCAATAAGATAGAGCATCGCCTGCATACCTATTTAAGGGGAATAGACCTGAACACCCTGCTCTCCAAGATCGGAAAAAATGACTGCTGCGATGAGGATGAGGTGTTCCTTACCCCCGATCAGCTAAAAAAACGTTATGAGGGCTATCCCTTCATTATAAGTAATACGGAGAAGCTCCTGAACGACTGCAGCAGCAGCTTTGAAAAGGGCTCAAAGAACCGGAAAACATTTACCGGATCGGCAAAAGATGATAAAGCCCTGCTCGAAAAACTCGCCCTCGAAGGGATGGAATACCGCTATGGCCGCTCGAACAGGGAAGCTTTAAAACGGGTACAGAAAGAACTCGCGGTGATTGATGAGCTGCATTTCTCTGCTTATTTTCTGATCACCTGGGATATCATCCGCTATTCGATGGCACGGGGTTATTACCATATCGGGAGGGGCTCAGGGGCAAACAGCATCGTCTCTTACTGCATGCGTATCACTGATGTGGATCCGATAGAACTCGACCTGTATTTTGAACGCTTTCTGAACCGGCAGCGGAGTAGTCCGCCCGATTTCGATATCGATTACAGCTGGGATGAACGGGAAGATGTACAGGACTATATATTTAAACGTTACGGCAGCAATAATACCGCATTACTTGGAACGATGAGCACCTTTAAAGACCGCTCCATCATCCGGGAGATCAGCAAGGTGATGGGCTTGCCGGCTCAGGAGATAGATAGTTTTACCGACCCTACAAAACAGGAACAGAACCGGAACAACCCGACTTTCGCTAAGATACTGGCCATTCAGAGCATGATGCAGCATATGCCCAACCAGCGTTCTATCCATGCAGGAGGTGTGCTGATCTCTGAAGAACCGATCACCTATTATACCGCACTGGATCTGCCGCCCAAAGGTATGCCTGTCGTACAATGGGATATGTATGAAGCCGAAGCCATCGGATATGAAAAGTTCGACATCCTGAGCCAGAGAGGCATCGGACATATTAAAGAAGCAGTGCGGCTCGTCCTCGAAAATCAGAAAACAAAACTGGATATCCATGCGGTCAGCTCCTTCATGAAGGACCCGAAGATCAATGGGAAATTAAAAACAGGGGAAACTATCGGCTGCTTTTACATCGAATCGCCTGCCATGCGGCAACTGCTGAAAAAGCTGGGATGTGAGAGTTATCTGACACTCGTGGCCGCAAGTTCCATCATCCGCCCCGGAGTAGCTTCTTCGGGAATGATGAAGACTTATATCAGCAATTACCATGATCCAGAAAATGTCGAATACCTGCATCCGGTAATGAAAGAGCATCTTCGGGAAACCTTCGGCGTAATGGTGTATCAGGAAGATGTGATCAAGATCTGCTACCATTATGCCGGGCTTGATCCCACTGATGCCGACGTTTTGCGCCGGGGTATGAGCGGAAAATACCGTTCCAAAAAGGAATTCGATCGCCTGGTTCAGCGATTTTTCGACCGTGCCAAAGAGATTGGAAGAGATGAGAAAACTACCGAAGAAGTCTGGCGGCAGGTCTCCTCTTTTGCGGGATACAGTTTCTCCAAAGCTCACTCCGCTTCATTCGCTGTAGAGAGTTATCAGAGCCTCTTTCTCAAAACTTATTATCCGATGGAGTTTATGGTAGCCGTACTGAATAATTACGGCGGTTTTTACCAGCGCTGGGTTTATGTTCATGAGCTGCAGAAATCGGGTGCCAGGGTACATTTACCCTGTGTAAACAATAGTGAAGCGAAGGTTAGAATCAAAGGCAAAGACGCCTGGCTCGGTTTTATTGGCCTTCAGGGGCTTGAAAACCAATACCTCGGACTTATCCCGGCAGAGCGGGAAGCCAACGGCCCCTACCGCGACCTTGCTGATTTTATCAAACGAACCGGGATCACACTCGATCAGGCCATTATCCTGATCCGGATCGGAGCCCTAAGGTTCTGCGGAAAGAACAAAAAGGAGCTGTTATGGGAAGTACATAATTACCTCGGCAGCAAAATTGTGCCTAAACAGGATACCGAACTGTTCTGTACCGAAGCGAAAGAACTTTATCTGCCCGAACTGGAAAGCTCGATACTGGAAGATGCCTATAATGAGCTCGAATTATTGGGTTATCCGATAAGCATGAGTATGTTCGACCTGATGAAATCGGATTACCGGGGGGATGTAGCGGTGAAAGACTTATCAAAGCACCTCAACCAAACAATCAGATTAGCAGGCAATTACGTCTGTGAAAAGACAGTCCGCACAAAAAATAATAAGAAAATGTGGTTCGGCACTTTTCTGGATGCAGATGGCGAATTCCTCGATACTGTTCATTTCCCGAATAATACTCCTTCCTATCCTTTCAGGGGAAAGGGCTGCTATCTGATCCTGGGAAAAGTAGTCGAGGATTTTGGCTGCCCCGCGATTGAGGTCGAAAAGTTTGCCAAACTACCAATCAGGGACAACCCGGTATGGTGAGTTGGTCGGTGATAACTAAGCACATGGAAACTTGTATAAGATCACAATAATCCTATTTTTATATATTTAAACACAACACCATGAAAAATTTATTGCTACTTATCTGTTTGACCTTTCTTTCTCTTTCCGGAATGGCTCAGCAAAAAAATTTTATTGATCAACCCTATCTTGAAGTAACAGGCAGTGCAGATTCACTGGTTACTCCAAACGAAATCTCTATTAAGATCCTGCTTGCAGAGAAAGACTCAAAGGATAAAGTATCTGTCGAGGATCTGGAAATAAAGATGGTTAATGCTCTAAAGACTCTGGGTATCGACCTGGATAAAGACCTGAGCACAACTGATATATCAAGCAATTTCAAGTCCTATCTGTTAAAAAATAAAGACATCCTGAAAACGAAACAATATATATTAAAGGTTAGCGACGGACTTACAGCCAGCAAGGTATTTATTAACCTTGAACAATTGGGAATCTCAAATACTTCTATTGAAAAGGTAACTCACTCAAATTTAGAAAATATCAAAAATATAATCCGGACCAAAGCAGTGGAAAATGCCAAAACCCGAGCACTGGCAATCGTGAAACCACTACAACAAGGTATTGGTTCAGCCATTCAGATATCTGATAATGAGCCCTACTACATGAATCAGCAACTCCAGGGGCGTGTATCAGGAATAACCTTGCGAGGCAATAGTTCCCTGCAGGAGGTGTCTCTGGCCAACATCCCCAAAATTGAATTTGAAAAGATCAATGTTACTGCTAATATTCAGGTAAAATTTATTCTGAAATAATTCAGTTCCTTCCCTGTGGTCGGTGATAACACCGACCACAGGGAAATCCAATTATTGTAGTTCCAGAGTATTATCTGACCAATCATAACCGTATTTTTTCCCTTCCAATATCGAACTCGGGTTAATTAAGCTCTTCAATCAGGAGCAGGCAGATATAGTTCTGCATATCTCTTCCCTTTTAGATCCTTCGATCAAAATACACCTTGATCGAAAGATCTACGAACATGGTATGAAGGAGTCCTCAATCATTTACCTTTCGGAGCAAGGTAAGGTCATATCAGGCTACATTGAATAATTGTCTGTGCAGTCCCCCTATGAAAGTATCATCACCGACTACAGGGCAACCCACCAGAGCAAGCCCAGAGGAGTGTACAAACCCCCTGCAAACAACATTAATGATTACCAATATACTGATTCTACAACTCAATCAAACAACTCACCGCCGGAATAGTATACTGAACCCCATTTGGCTTTAGCAAGCCCGTCTTATTGTCCCTGTTAAAGATCACCACGTTATCGGTGTTTGTATTACCCACCAGGACATATTCGCCATTTTTGCTGATCATGAAGTTTCTCGGGTGTTTCCCTCCTGTCGACTCATGGCCAATCATCTTTAATTTTCCGTTCTTGGCATTCACCTCATAGATCACGACACTTTCATGCCCTCTGTTTGTTGCATAAATAAATTTTTGATCCGGAGAGAAATGAACATCAGAGGCATAAGTCACCTCCGAATAACCTTCGGGAAGCATACTTAAACGCTCGATAATCGTTAAGGCTCCAGTTTTCTTATTCACTTTAAAAGCAACAATGGTGTTCGATAACTCATCAACAGAGTAGGCAAAATTACCGTTCTGATGGATTTTAAAATGACGCGGACCAGAGCCTGCAGGTACCTGTACAAAAGGAACAGCAGCAGGCTTTAATTTGCCACCGTTCAAAACCTCATAAATTATGATCCTGTCTGTACCCAGATCAGAAACGTACAGAAACTTACCATCAGCAGATGGAATGCTGGAATGAGGATAAGGCCTTGTCTGTCGCTGCGGATTAATACTGCTGCCGGTATGTTTGACATAATCAGAGGCTTTAGCAAGGGTGCCATCCGAATTTATCGGAAATACAGTTACACTTGCATCCCCGTAATTGGCTGTATATGCAAACCTGCCCTTTGGATCAATACTGATATGAGCAGCTCCTTTACCTCCTACAGATTGCTCATTTATTTTCTTTAAGAAACCGGTAAAAGGATCTATTTTAAATGACATAACCGCGCCATTCCCATCCTCAAGAGTACCCTTGCCATAAATTGAATACAAAAAATCTTTATTCGGGCTGAAAGCTAAAAAGCCGGGGCTGCTACCCTCTGTAACTGTTTGCAATTCCTTTAGTGTACCTTTCTGCTGGTCGAATTCCAAAACATAGATTCCTTTACTTCCTCTCGCTGAAGAGGAACCTGCATAAATGATACTTTTAGTGCCTGGCTGAGCCAAAAGTTCATTAGAATCTGCAATAAGCAATGTGAGGACAAAACCAAATGAAATTAACTTCTTCATAGTCTGATAATTTGTGAATAATTCAATTTAAGTAAAAAAGTATTTTTTGTCAATTATTAAGCGTTTTAAACGGATTTTTCTGAAGGATATAGGGCTTTGAAAGATCCCTGATATATTCTACCAGTTGCCATTGCTGCTCATCCGATAGTTTGGATTTAAAGCCTGGCATAATTCCTTTACCTTCTCTTAACTTCCAGTATAAAGCTCCATCACTTTGGCTCATAAGCATATCATCTTTAAAATCAGGCACCTGCTGACTGGTATGTTCCAGGGGATAACCCTGTCCCTGATTCCCATGGCAGGAAATACAGTATAAATTATATATCTCCTGAGCTTGTGGCAATGTAAGTGGCTCAATATGATATGGATTATACAAAGTATCTGCCCATGCCGGAGCTTTCCAATCCTGGGGCTGTGCATCGTAGGTACTGGTGAATGACAAGACCAGAGTACTCAGGCAAATAAGTAATAGAACAGATCTCATAAGCCGCATATCTTTCATATTTATTAAAATTGCACATTCAAAACGAATGTCCCATTTGTAAACTATCCTCTGGTACGTCTGGCACCTGCCGGACGATAATCATGGCGTTTGGCTGTCCATTCTGCATCACCATATTCACTCAGACTTACCTTTCCCTGCATTGTATTTGCATCGGCAGTTCCGGTGAATGTGTAATTAATACGAACACCGTCTTTGGTATAAGAGCTCCTTATCGTAATCTGTTTACCATGCAGCGTCCCATCAAGGTCGCGGGAGCCTATACTGGCAATATGTGTTCCAATAAATTCATTCCCTTTTTGCTCAATGATCAGGGTCTGATCTACTGTACTGGCAGAGAATTTCATTTTAAGATCCCACTGCCCGCTAAGGTCAAAAGCAGCCTCTCCGGCAGCCCGCTTGATCATAGGAGGCTTGGTTAACAGGGCATACACCCTGTCGGCAATTATTTTTTCCTCTCCAGGCTGAAGTGCCGGAGTATGGATACTGATATTGGGCTGCAAATTAGGTGGGAAAGGAAGAAAACTGCCTGCACCACTCACAGCAATGCGTGGCGTACCATCCCATAAAAGCCCTTCCATATCTTCACCGGTCAGAGGAATGATTGATTTATCCCAGTTAATCGTAACAGAAGGAGCACGGTTGCTTCTTCCTTTGGGCTCGCTCAGTTGTGTGGTCACTCCCTTTACATTCGCCAGACGCTGGATGATATGATTTCCATAAGATACCCAGGTCTTCCATTCTGCAGCATGATCGCGCTTGAACCAAGTTTCTACTGCAGCAAGCATGCCCATAATCTCTTCACGGCCAACCTTAAATCCACGGCCAAAACCATGATGAGGTCCGGCATTTATTCTGGATGCGATGATCAGGTCCTTACGTCCCAATAATAAACCCGCACATTGCGGTCCGCGGATATATTTACCTCCACTGTATGCAACCAGGTCGGCACCCTGCGCAATATGCGGATTAGGAACTTCCAGTACTTCGGCTGCAGCGTCTACCAAAATTGGCACACCCAAAGGTTTTGCAATGGATGCTATCTCTTTGATTGATAGGGGTCCGCTCTCTGAACGTCCACCGGCAAGAACAAGTATCATCGCTGTACGCGGACCAATAGCCAGTCTTAAATCATCAAGGGTATTTACCTCTACCATTCGCACTCCGACAGCTTTTGCAGCGGCATCATAAGCTGTACGGGAATATGCAGGAATTATCACTTCATCCTTCATACCTGTAAGATCAGGAATCATCCACAGCTTATCGGGATCACCCCCGGTTACACAACCTGCCGTAGCAGCAGTAATTGCAGCAGAAGCACCCGAACTGACATAACCGAACTCTGTGCCGGTCAGCTCACCCAAACGGGCACCAACGGCATCCATCAGTTCATCGATCTGAACATATTCCTTAACCGCTTCATCCATTGCCTTTTGCACTTCAGGCAAGATCTGGCTCGCACCAACCACAGTAACTGTTCCCCTTGCATTGATCAGCGGACGAACGCCTATGGCTTCATAAATACTTTTACCTGCCTGCTTAGCTTTTTCCGGACTTGCTGCAAATACAGATTCTATGTTGGATCCTGAAACCGCACCTGCAACAGGCAACAAACTCAGACCTTTTAATAATTCTCTCCTCTTCATTAGCATCAATAAATTAAAGAGCGGGAAGCCCGCCCACTACTCTTGGCAGCGGATTTGTTAAACCATTCAGGTCATAAAATACACGCCCGCCTTTCACCGTAACTTCACATTCAAAGCGCTTTTTTCCCTCCAGCCTCTCGCCCATCTGATCAAAAACTCCAAACTTTCCTTTGCGGATCCGAAGCACTGTCACATCACCCTCTGAACCCACAGAAAGATTTCCAATCTCTTCCCTGTGAATAACCTGGGCAGGCTTCCATGTAACTGAATTGATAATTGCAGGAACATCCATCCCAAGCGTAAGAAATTTGTTCATCACATTCAGAATATCCTTCATTGCCGAATTCATACTTCCACCATGATGGTCAGTACTGATCACATCAGGAAAAAAGCCTGCTTTTGTTGCCGGAACAGCGTGTTTAAACGAAAAACTTGCAGCCCCATGACCTACATCCCAAATAACCCCTCTGTTTCTGGCCTCAAATACAAAAGGGCGAAGATTTCCTGTCACAGGGTCAGTGATAGCTTCGCGATCTTTACCACCTCCACCATAAGTATGGGTGTAAATATCTCCGGGACGGAATTTCTTCAAGGTTAGTTCTTCCAATGAGAGTCCCCCGCCACCAAAATCAACGATAACCGGAATGTTCCCTGCAATTTTCCCGGCTTCGATTGCGCGGTCAATAGGAACCCAATCGGGTTTATTATAATGCGCTACCTTAAAACCAACAATAAGATCTTTGTATTTTAAAGCCATGTCTGCAGTTTTACGGGCATCCATATCAATATTATCCTGTTCTATTGCTCCCCCGGCCATGCCTTCGCCTACAATATTGAGAAATGCCAGAACACGAGTTCTTGACCTGTCAATCGTTTGATCTTTAAATTTTTCAAAGTTGCGCCAGCCCGCGCTTCCTGCATCCACAACCGTGGTTACACCCACACGAAAAGTGAAGCCATCAGGCTGATTGGCATAGTAGCTGTTTCTTAAATATTTATCTGGCTCGGTACCCGCAAAATTATGTGTATGCATATCGATGATACCTGGAGTTACATATAAACCCCTGGCATTTACCACTCTGTCGGCTGATTTAGGATCTATATTTTTCGCAACGGCAGCAATCTTACCCCCCTTATCAATTGCGACATCCATCACCTCATTAATACTGTTCTTTGGATCGATAACATGTCCGCCTTTAATAATTATGGCATACACCGGATCTGCCTTTTGAGCCATAGCCTGTAAACTTAAAATTGAAAAAAATAACAGAAATAGTTTTTGCATTATAAATGTTCTAAGGGTAATACAATTTGGTCTTTAATGAACAAACGGGTAAATATTAGGAAAAATAGTCAAATTATCAGGCTGCTTATGTAATTTTTCAATGGCTAATACATATTCGGAGTATATGAGCCAGCGTATAACAAAGAAAAATCCACGGTTGTTAAGAAGGTAAAAATGCAGCAGTTATCATTTGGCTTTAAAAAGAGTAATGAAACTTTTCTCGTTTTCAGCCAAGCCCAATATTACTTCGTTCGCAAAGCCCCTTGAATTGATTAAATTACTAAGTATAGCTTTTAGCTATAATTTGGCATTCGTAAAATAGATCCAGTCTATATCAAATAAGTTCTTCTTTCCGGCCTGATCAATAAAAACAAAATACAAATCCTGTACTTCTTTTGTTTCTTTGAGATCTGCTACAATTTCTGTCCATTGGGCCTGTGCTCCAGCGATTCTTGCCGGAATTTTTATCGAACTGACTATAGAGCCATTTCTATTTCCGGTATGAACTTCAATTAATCCACCTGACTGAGCCCGAACTCTGTACTTTAATTGCTTAACATTCCTGAGATCAATCGAATTGAAGCGGATAAAGCTGTTATTATTGATGCTTGTCGCATAGGTGAGAAAATCTGTAGTGATGGTTCCAAGGCGGACATTCCCTTCATCGAAATCTTCAGCCTGAACAAATGGATTTCTTAGAGTAATATAGTCACGGCTTTGCAGGGGTTCAATTCCATTCGCACCCCGATCTGTATAAGTCGCATTCAAAAGGTAAAGACCATCAATTCCCTTCCCGATATGATCCTTTAAAACAATCTCATCTTTTAGCGGACGCTTCCCGCCTGATTTATCGGTTAAGGAGAATATGTAATTAACTATCTCCTCAGCATCAGATTTAGGAAGCTCAGGATGAGGTATCATCGCACGCTCGCCCCATACGCCGCTTCCTCCCTGGATTATTTTATCTGAAAGATAGGAGGCAGCTTCCTTTTTTCCCGAGTACCGCTCAGAGATCGCCAGATATGTTGGACCCACCGAGGCCTTATCGACAGAATGGCATGATTTACAATCCAGATTAGCAGTCAACTGCTGCCCCTTTAAATAGTTGAAATTACCGGCATCCTGATTTTGGGTTAAAATAACGGCAACATCTTTCCCGCGGGGCAGATAGCCGAAAGTAACTTTTATCCCCTCGGAATTAATTGCTGTTTCTTCCTTATCCTTCACCAGGACATTATAATCAATCAAGGTATTATCCCAATAAAAGCTGCGATTGGCTGATGTTACTATCTGCACTTCAGGGGGTGTATTTCCTGCAAAGACTTGTGTGCTGGCAATCCCACGGCCACCTTTGTTATCAGTAACAGTTAATGTAACTGTATGCCCTCCGGTTTTGGTAAAGGTATAATTAACAATTGGGCCCTTAAATTCCTTATTGTCTATATTCCAGGTATAAAATAATTTATCATCCGGATCATGATCAATTGATTTTTTGCCGGAAAACTGTACAGAAAAAGGACTTGCTCCATATTGCTTATCAGTCTGTATCTCTGCAACCGGATTTCGGTTACCTTCCTGATATTCAATACGAACCAGTTTTGCATCCGTATTTTTGGAGAACCAGTTAGTACCGTATTCCAATACATACAATGCGCCATCAGTACCAAACTGCATGTCTACAGGAGCCTTAAATTTAAGATGATCCAAAAAAGGCTCCATGCTGAGATAATTTCCATTTTTATCCAAACTTACAGCCATTATCCAGCCCCGGATCCATTCGTAGATGAATAATTTGCCATTATAATAATTTGGCAATTTATACGGTGCATTTGGAAAAAGATCACTGTAATATACAGGCCCGGCCATTGCTGAAGCCCCCCCATTCCCCAATAATGGAAAATTTTTGGAGCCCTTCTTCCCGTACCAGATCATCGCAGCCCGGGCAGGCGGCAATACCCGTTCACCGGTATTATTCGGAGAATCGTTTATTGGATTTGCAGGATCTTTTTTAGGACCCAAAGTTTTTGTTTCAAAATCATATTTAGGAAAAGCCTGATTGTTTCCAAGAAAATAAGGCCAGCCATAAAAGCCGGGCTTGCGTGCCTGATTTATCTCATCATAACTCATCAGCTCCCCTTCCTCGCCCATTACTTTTGTATCAGGTCCAACATCTCCCCAATACAGATAATTATTTTTTCTGTCAACACTAAAGCGATAAGGATTACGGGATCCCATAATATAAATTTCGGGGCGGCCTTTCGGATTACCAGGTGGAAATAAATTTCCCTCTGGTATAGCGTAGGTCCCATTATCAAGGGGCTTAATTCGTAAAATTTTCCCTCTCAGATCATTTGTATTTGCTGCAGTAGCCTGATCGTCTGCCAGAGCGCGACCCGGACGCTCATCAACCGGGGTGTAACCCTCTGTTTCTTCGGCATTGGTATTATCACCGGTCGATAAATAAAGCAATCCCTTTGCGTCAAACGAAATATACCCTGCCGAGTGGCAGCAATATTTTCGCTGAGTTGGGATTTCGAGCAGAATCTTTTCTGAGTTTTGAACCAAAGCTTCCCCAAGCAATTCAAATCTCGACAATCGATTTAGGGCTTGATCACCCGCGACCGAATAATAAAAGTAAACCCAATGATTCTTTATAAAATCAGGATCTATGGCAATACCCAAAAGACCATCCTCAATGCCACTGAACACATCAAAGTTCTTTATTGTCTTTACCTGCTTTGTTTTTCTATTGTAGATTTTCACGCTGCCCTTCCGCTCAGCGAGTAAAACATCATTATTTGGAAGAATTGCCATTCCGAGAGGTTCATCGAAACCCTGAGCAAGTACAATTCGGGTAAAACGGCTGCTATCAGGAACATACAAGGCTTCTGAAGGTTTATTATCAAGAAATTTATCGCCGGATATATGACTGTTGTATGCAGCCCTTAATTTTTCTGCTTTTAAATCGGTGTTCTCAGTTGTAAAACTTATATATTTTTCTGACCTCATGCCCATAACAAAAGACACTATGATCAGCATGGTTAAAAACAAAAAGGTATACTTTTTCATCAAAATAAATTAATCAATGGAAACAGAAAGCAGTATGCAAAATTATAATCAGAAATGAAATTCCATTGAAAAATGGTAAAGCATTTAAAATTTAAATGCTTTAATTATCCAAAGTAAAATTTCAAGCTGTCAGATTAAGGAAGCAAAGCTGCAGTTTGTTCTGCAGAGGTTACTCCGGGAGCTAGTTCAATGACTTTAAGATTGCGATAGAAAATTTGGGCGCCTTCAGATTCCAGACAGAGATATCCCTTCTTTTGGGAGGATTTGCTTATACCATTCACAAACTTTCCATTGACTGAGAGTTTGATCACACCGTCAACACAAACCACATCATAAGTATTCCATTCGCCCTTGCCTTTGACACGGTTTTCGATCGACTTGCTCCTGTCGCCTCTGGGATTATCAGTTACTGTTTTTACTCCCTGCACGCCAAAAAGCTCACCATGAACGTATGCGATGGGTGGTTTTACACCATCCCTGATGTTGAGGTCAACCCATTCCAGATCGAGCATTTGGATTTCCACACCATCAGGAAGCGGGTTTTTACCTACCGGTTTTGCTCCGCTCCAGGCAAATACTCCTGAATTACCACCTGCTTCCATGTGCTTCCACTCCACATGTAAAATGAAATTTTCATATTGTTTCTCAGAGCGAATAACCCCAATCGGAAGGCCTGTATTTGAAAGGGTTCCGTCCTTCATCACTTTCCAGGTCTCTTTTGTTGTGTTGACATTCACCCATTTCAGTTTACTTTCCTTTGATTTTGATTTGGAAAGCACCGCATCCATATTTGTAGCTGTACCAAACTCAAACAAAGTTTCCTGTGAATAAGATAAATGACTGCTAATTAGCAGAATACTAAGGAACATCATTCCTTTTTTTAAGGTGTTATTCATATTTTGTTTTTTTTAGTTCTAACATCATTAAACTGGTACGGTGAGAACACCGACCAGAGGGAAATTCTTGTTGCTCCTCGGTGAATGTCTTTGCGAGGAGGCACGACGAAGCAATCTTAAAATTAAAAGACAATTCTGTCATTCGCTTTGCGTCTTAGCGTCTTTGCGAAACAACCCTTATACCACTTTCGTCACTCCCGGTATTGCAGGCGGAGGAACAGGCCATTTCAAATCCCAGTCGTACTTGTGAAAATCAGGTCCGAGAACCTGATTAGAATTCATCGCCTGTTCCCAGGTAATTGACTGCCCGCTATATGCCACCATTCTACCCAGAATTCCTAGCATTGTACTGTTAGCCATCATTTCTCCATCGTTCATAGGCTTACCTGCTCTGATGGATGCAAATAGCTCATTATGCTGAGTCTGGTACATATCTTTCTTTTCGCCATTATATTCCCAGTTATTTTTCCCGCTGATCTTATGGACATTCCCCTGGTAAAAAGCAGTGCCTTCAGAACCTATGATTTCCACTGAATTTTTGGATGCACATCCATCCTGCTGACGGCAAAAATTATAGCCCTTGACACCATTGGCAAAATCAAATTCTATTGCAAAGTGATCATAGATATTTCCAAACTTCTCTTCAACTCTGGATTGTCTGCCACCTGTACCAAAAGCTCTTACAGGCATTTGACTGCCGATTGCCCATGTCATCATATCCAGATTATGCACAACCATCTCCACAATGAAATCTCCTGAAAGCCAGTCGTAATAATACCAGTTACGCATTTGATACTCCATATCAGTCCACTCCGGTTTACGGTCAAAATTCCATAGCCCACCCCCATTTCGAGTAGAATTGACCATTTTAACCTCACCGATCTCTCCATTCTGAACCCTACCGAACAATTCCCTTTTAGGAAGATCATAGCGGAAAGTAAATCCTGAAACGAGCGATAAGCCTTTTTCTTTAGCCAATTTAGCGGCTGCAAGTACTTTTCTTACTCCGGGTGCATCTACCGCAACCGGTTTTTCGCAAAATATATGTTTACCGGCATTTACTGCAGCAGTTAATTGCTCAGGCCTGAAGGCTGGCGGCGTGGTTAATAGAACAACATCAACACCCGAATCAATCAGCCGCTGATAGGCATCAAAACCTACGAATCTGTTCTCTTTCGGAACTTTAACTTTATCGGGAACGGCCTTTAATAGAATGTCATAGGATTGATCCAGACGATCCTGAAACACATCTGCCATCGCAGTAAGTATCACGTTGGGATCAGCTTTTAATGCCTGACTCGCAGCTCCGGTTCCTCTTCCACCGCATCCAATCAAGCCAATCTTTAATATATCATTGCTTTTAGGGAATCCTTGCAATGGAAATGCCAGATTGAGGCCGATCGTACTACCTACCAGTACAGTGCCAGTCGATTTTATAAAATCCCTGCGGTTTGTGTTTTCAGATACAGACATACCTTTCATTTTATTTATGATATAATAATAATGAATAAAATTTAACATCCACCGAAAAGACGGGATGAATGTTAAATTTTAAGGTATGGAAAAGATAACTAATAGTTCCTTTCTGCTATTCCAGATAATCGAGATCTTTTGTAAAAGTTTCCTCCATTTCATGTAATGCCCAAAATGCAAGTGCCAGGCTCAGCGTAGCAACGGCTATCCCTGCATGAATCATTGAGCCATTAAAAACGCCTTTTAAATATTGAAAAAGAATTGACAAAGGAACTACAGCACCACGTACAAAATTGGGAACAGTTGTAGTTACAGTTGCCCTGATATTTGTACCGAACTGTTCAGTAGCTATTGTCATAAATATTACCCAGTATCCTACAGAAAATCCCAGAAACAAACAGATTGCATAAAAAGCAAACAAACTTATATCATGTAGCATAAAGTATGCTGATATAGAAATAATGGATAAAAATAAGTAAGTGTAAATTACTTTGACCCTGCTTTTGAGCAGTTGGCTTAAGAGTCCGCTGGCGATATCACCAAGTACTAAACCTGCATAGCAGCAAGCCACTGCTGCTCCGGCATTTACATCCCCCTGCACACCCAGCACCTTTCCGAACTCCGGCGATAGAGTAATCAATATCCCGACAACAAACCATAAAGGAACTCCAATAACAATACATCTCAAATATTTGATAAACCTTTCCCGATTGGTAAACAGAGAAAAGAAATTACCCCTGTTGCTATGCTGTGTATTGGCTTTCCCGAACATACCGGATTCAGCTACTCCAAACCTTAATAACAATAAAGATAAACCAAGTCCGCCGCCAATGAAAAAGGAAGTCCTCCAGTCAAAATATTGCGCTATAAAGTAGGCAACCACAGCCCCGCTCACACCAACCGCTGCTACAATTGTTGTAGCATAGCCTCTTTTTTCTTTGGGCATGATCTCTGCAACCAAGGTAATTCCGGCACCCAGTTCACCGGCAAGACCAAATCCGGCAATAAATCGCCAGAAGGCATATGCTTCAACTGTATCTACAAAACCATTGGCAATGTTAGCAACAGAGTACATAAAAATTGAACCGAACAAAACTGACAATCTGCCTTTTTTATCCCCTAAAATTCCCCAGAATATCCCGCCAACAAGCAAGCCTATCATCTGAACATTCAGCAAAAAAATTCCGCTATCTGTAATATCCTGCCCTGTTAATCCCAGCGATCGCAAACTTGGGACCCTCACTATACTAAAAAGGAGGAGATCATAGATATCTACAAAATAACCTAATGATGCTACAAGCACTGCAGCATTTAAGAGCTTTGTTTTATTTTCCATTTTGGGGATTGGTTATTAGTATTTGAAAGCAGGAAGAAAGTTGCCTGCATTTATTGAGCACCTGATTTATGAATATTACTGCTGAGCTGAAGCAAAACAAATCCTTGCAAAAATCCTAAACGATCTGTACTCAGAAATTTGAAAATTTCTAATAATAATTAAAGCCAGGGCTGTAAAAAGTATTATATGTACCTATTTACCTGCTGCAGCAATCTCTTTGATCGCCCTGACAAATTTATCAAGCTCAGGCAGGCGGGTATAAACATGTGGTGTTACACGAACACAGCTAACATTCTCATAATCAATTGGCACCGTATGGATTTTGTATCTGTTAAACAGAATTCTCTCGAGTTCTCTCGGAGGAATTCCATCGATGCTTACACCACAAATCGCACATGAATAGGCAGATTTAAGAGATGTTTTGATCTTCACTTTGGGAACATTTATAACTTGCTCCGCCCAGTAATTTTTAAGATATCTTACACGCTCCTCTTTGCGCTTATTTCCTATTGCTAACTGGAAATTAATGGCTTCGCCTATTCCCTGTTCAATAGGGAAACTCCGGGTACCCAGTGTCTCAAATTTTCTGATATTAGTCCCACGGGGATCACCATTAGCCAGTAATGGCCAGATTTTCGAAATTTTATCCTGTCTGATCCACATCATGCCGCTGCCAATAGGAGCACTCAGGAATTTATGAAGTGAAGTTGCAAAATAATCACAACCCAGGTCAGGAATTTTGAAGTCTAATAATGCGAAAGAATGGGCACCGTCGCATACTACCTCCAAACCATGGCGATGTGCCATGTCGCTGATCTTCCTAACCGGCAGAATCTGTCCATTCCAATTAATTACATGAGTAACATGAATTATTTTAGTTTTGGAGGTAATCGCATTCTCGAAGGCCGCAACAATTTCTTCATCATTCTCTACTGGAAAATTAAAGCTTAACTGCTTGTAAACAATTCCATCCCGCATAGCTCTTTGTCTCCATGCATTCATATGGTTTGGATAATCTAGTTTACACCCGATCACCTCATCACCTGCCTTAAGATCAAGGCCCAGAATTACTGTATTCAAAGATTCTGTTGCATTGCGATTGATCACAATTTCTTCCTTATTACAACCGCCCAACTCAGCCAATTTCTCACGTAATGGTTCTCTGCCCTGATCCAGGATTTCCCACATAAAGTAAGATGGACCTTCATTAGTCAATTTATTATACCGCTCAACTGCTTCCTGAACCACCCTTGGCGAAGGACTAACACCGCCATTATTCAAATTAATGATTTGGGGACTAACGGTAAATGCCTGCTGAATAACACTCCAATAGTCTTCATCTGATGCAACAGAAATTGGCGAAAGATGATTAACCCTGGAATTGGCTGATGAGATTTCTGCAGCGTGTAATTCATTAAACAAACTGTTTGCTGAGAAAGCACCGGCCATTAAGCCTAGCTGCTGTAAGAATTGTTTACGTCCTGACATGATTTTTTGAAAATGAAGGCGGATATTCTATAAAAACTAGATTAAAAAACAAATACCACCTGCGAATTTAATTTATTTAAAGTGGTTTGAGTTGAAATCGATCCCACTCAAACCACTCTTATATTCTATTATTTGATCCTGAACATTAATTTCCTTTGCCGAAATCCGGAGACTTCTTATCGAACCAAATCCTTTCAGCATTCAGCTTAGCAATAGTAAAGTCATTAGGTGTGAATCCCTGTTCAGTCATTGCTGCAGTCCAGTTAGCTCTGTTAACCTGTCCGGGATCCAGTGTCCACCATCTTCTTGGAAGCACATCACTTATTGGTTCACGGGCTAACAATGTTGAATTGGTTTTTGGATAACCTGTACGGCGGGCAAGTGTAAATGCTTCGTTAGGCTCGCGGTAAAAATTCAAAAGAGACTGAATGTAAATTTTCTCCAGATCATTTGTACCATCCAGTTTCACTTTTGGATTTGCCAATTGCGCATCAACCAATGCATCAATGTTTGTATATGAAGTTGAACCTGCTGCAACAGCTATTTCATTCATAGTCTTTGCAGATGCACGAACGCCTTTATTATACCATTCGGCCGCAGTTCCCTTCGTATTAACCCCGGTACCATAACCCTTTTGTACAAATTCAGCTATCTGGAAACATACCTCAGCATATGAAAATAACACATCGATAACTGTACCGCTTCCTCTGTCCACCGTTGGTGCGAAAAATTTACGGTTAACTGTTGAGATCAGTTGATATCTGTTTGCCCCACCTGCATTTAGTGGATTTACAAAGTATGTACTTACCGCAGGATTAGACTGAAAATCAGCAGGACCACCCTGGTACATAATGCTAGGATCATTGGTTTTTATCCATGATGGTAATGATCTGTTGTATTTTGTCAGCGTATCTCTGAAACTTCCCTGTAATGAATTTTTGTCATAATAGATTCCCAAACGTGGGTCAGAAGAAGACTTTAAAAATTCAATTGCTGTTCCCACTGCAAAGTGACGGCTGTAAATATCAACATTGTAACCATCAACTCCGAAAGGGAAATAAGTTGGATTTGCATGAACCAACTGATCAGATGTAGAGCTGAATGGACCAACTGCATCTGCCATAACCTCTTTGAAGATTTGTGTTGCCTTTGCAGGATCCTGATTCTGGTACCTGGCAGCAATTCTCAATTTCAAAGAATTGGCCAGTTTGATCCAATTTGTAACATTACCTCTGAAAAAGACGTCATTATCTCCATATGAAACCTGATTGGCAGAGTTCTTTTGAAGTGTGGCAATTGCATCCGACAACTCCTTTAACCAGGTAGTATATAAGGTTTCCTGGTTATCATATTTCGGACTGTATTTAGCTTCATCCCTGCCTTTGTTGGCTTCAGTATAAGGCATTGAGCCGTTCATATCGCTAACCTTTAAAGCCATCATCACCTGTGGGATATAGGTAATCGCATTAATTTGTTCGTATTTCTCCTTATCAGCTTTAAGAGCAATTATCCTGCGCATCTCTACCAAATTTGGCAAAACACTTGAATAAAATAGGTTATAACGACCATTTACGGCAGTAGTAGATACTGCATAACTTTGACCAGTCACTAATTGACAAGCTGACAAAAAATGTGTAAACCCTTCATTCCAATATTCGCCACCGCGTGAAGTTTGCATTGGCACCAATGAGGAGGTAAAGAGCAACCTTACATCAACATCAGTAACAACATTTGGATTAACATTTACTGTATCAAAATCTTTAGTACATGAGCTTGTAAACAAGCTGGTGAATGCTGTTATTATGATATATAAAAATTTCCTTTTCATTTCTATCTTATTTAAAATATGTGTTAATAATCAATACTGATTATTAGAAACGGACCTTTACTGAACCGCCAATCGACCGAATCATTGGTAAAAATCCTTCTTCACCTACTGCTGAAGTTAAATTGGAGTTTAATGATGCAGGATTCATATCAAAAGGCAAAGAGTTGTACAAATACCCCAGATCCCTGCCTATCACACTTACTGCAATTCCATTTACCTTCAATTTGCTGGCAATGCTTTTTGGAAGGTTATAGGATATAGCAACCTGACGAAGCGCAACCCAGGTACTTTCCCTTATCCAGAAATCAGACACACCGGTAGAAGAAGATGCATAACGATAGTAGAACTGCGGTGCATGTGTAGGCTCAACTAAACCAGCAGTATAAGCCTCTTTGAAAGTCATACCACCCACATCTGCAGTAGTTCCGTTCGGTAAAGTCACCTTTTGTCCTATCGGAAATACTCCATCAATAATCATCCCGTCATCATAGGTAATGCCGTCATATTTACTGGTCCAGGTAATACCTCCGTGTGAAGCATCTCTTCCAAATAAAGTATTTGGAAGTACACCTGTATGAGTTCCTGATCTTAGAGATGACATAGCCATGTCGCCTCCGACTTTTGCATCAAACAAAACATTCATTGACCAGTTCTTATAGGATAGATCATTTGAGAATCCACCTCTGAATTTAGCGTTGATATCGCCGATGTCCTGGTATTTATTGCTTCTTTGAGGAAAGGCAGCACGGGCATCATTTCTCCAGGCAAGTACAGTCATTCCATTTTTAGGGTCTGCTGCATTTCCAGGGTTAACATACTTTAATGATTGGGTGGTTGATCGGATTGTACCATAAGATTTCCCGACAACCGCCCATGAACTTGCATCAAAGGCTGCACCACCAAGAAAATAGTCTGATCTTCCTTCTGCAAGAGAAACGATCAGGTTCTTATTTCTCGAGAAAGTTAAACGCGAGTTCCATTGGAAGTTCTGAGTCTGAACCGGGGTTCCGTCAAGGGAGATTTCAATACCTTTGTTCTGAATATTACCGGCATTGATCTTAACTCCGGAAACTCCTGACTCAAGAGGTGTTGAAATATCAACGATCTGATCGTAAGTATTATCCTGATATAAAGTAACATCAAAACCCAAACGATTTTTCAGGAAACGCATTTCCATTCCAATTTCTTTCGAAATTTTTCTTTCAGGCTTTAAATTTGGTGATAAAGTACTGCTTGAGCTGAAGCCGGCACGAGTTGGTTCACCCGGTAGTCCGATAACCTTGCCTGCAAATCTATAGCCCGGATTGATCACAAATGGGTCTGTATCTTTACCTAAAGCAGCAATGTTGGATCTCAACTTTGCAAAAGATATGATTGCAGGAAGTTTGAAGGTTTCAGAA
>Ga0123337_10002366_pt1 | contig 21660 bp, 19 predicted proteins | sample frozenSSSSmetaG_FD_89792 | JGI IMG/M metagenome (GOLD analysis project Ga0123337, IMG submission 89792) | Glacier valley bacterial and archeal communities from Borup Fiord, Nunavut, Canada, to study Microbial Dark Matter (Phase II) -... | ecosystem: Environmental > Aquatic > Freshwater > Ice >...
CAATGGCTTGCCAAATCCGCCCACTTCAAAAAACGTCGCTTGATTTTGGCTAATCAACTGCGGTTGTAGTACTAGGGTCTGTTCTCCCCAACCTCTACAAAAACAGAACCGTGATAGCGCGGGGATTCATTCCCGCGCTACCCTTTCTAGTCTGTTTGATCCTTAGAAGAACAGCGCAATATCACGGAACACCGCCGTGATGTCGCTCGTGCTGCCGCTCGAATACTTGCCGCCGCCGCGCTGCGCAATGATATTCAGCACCTTCGAGTCGGCATCTTTGCCGTAGCCGATAGTGAACAGCGTAATGTCGGTCGAAGTCGTACCTTCGCGCGTCTTGGTGAGCGCATCCATGAGCGCGGTCGCATCCTTGTACTTCGTGCTGTCCGTATCTTGCCCGTCGGTCATCACGACCAACGCATTGATACGCTTCGGGTCGATTGTCATGCGCCCCGCCGCGACCGCAATCGAATCGAAGAGCGCCGTCCCACCGCGCGGTTGGAGCAGTTCTAGCTTCTGCTTGATCGCGGCGCGGCTGGTCCCCACATTCACGTTATCGAACAGGACATCCTGCCGATCATCGAAGACAATCAGGGTCAGGTTATCGGATGGATCGAGCAGATCGACGAACGCTTTCGCGCCTTCGCGAGCGCCCACGATCTTGTTGTCGCCCTTCATGCTGCCCGAAATATCAATCACGAGGCTCAGGTTGACTTGCCGTTTCTGCGCCTGCCAGACGTTCTGCACAGCGTTGATCGTCTTCGCATCCGGCACGGAAAGGACCGTCGCGGGCTGCTTGGGGTCCACGCCGAATTCAACACTGAGCGGCTTTGCCAGCGGAATCGACGGGTCTGCCGGACGGAAACCGAATTGCAACGCTTGCTGCTGCACGGGTTTGGTGAGCAGGTAATCGCGATAGAGCCGTGCGGCGGCGCGCAGGTCGTCGTTCATCCATGCCGCATCGGGGATGCACATCGGATGATCGCTGAGGAACGTGCCTTCCTTCGGGTAAATCGCGACGAGCGGATAATCCACGTTGCGCTGCATCCCATTCACATCATAGCTCGCGACGACGCTGCTTTCATAGACGACTGCCGCCGAAAGGTACGACGGACCGCGCGCCACCATTGCGTCAGCGAAGAAGCCCGTGCTGCTGCCATAGTGTGAGACGGCGCTTTCCAGATCGTTGATGAATTTCGCTGTTTCCGGCCTGGCAACATCGGCTTCGGTCAGCACACGCCCCGGATTGCTCGCGGCATAGGCCATCGCGATGATCGTCTGCAATCCGCTGTTGGAATTGGCCGGATGGGTATGCCCGAAACGGAACTTGCCAAGCTGCGGCTGTCCGTAGTCCGCCCACCCATTCGGGCTAGTGCTGATCTTCGCGATGTCCGCCCAGCCAATCGGCTTGTCCGGCCAGCCGAGCGCCTGCGCCATCGGCTTCCACATCGCGACGACGACCGGGCTGAGGACGGCCTGCTTGCAGGGTTCGGCGGTCTGGTCGATCAGGTCCTTGTTCTTGAGCTGCTGCCAATCCTGATTCATGATCGGTATCCAGATCGAGCTGGCAGGCGACCACAACGCGGGCGTCAGCTTCCCCGTCTTGATGTCCTCGACCGATTCGCCGGACCCTATCGCGATCATCTCGACGTTGATCGTTTTGCCAGCGGGCGTCTTCACGCGGCTGTCATTGAACGATTTCGTGACAGCTTCGACCCATGCTTTTTTCTCGCTGCCATACACGAAAGTCAGCTTGAGCGCATCCGCCGGGAGCGCGGTCGGTTGTGAAGGCGTCGCCGCCGGGGACGCACTGCCGCCGCACGCGGAGAGGACCAGCGCGCAGACGAGCAGGAACAGATGCAGTTTTATCGGCTTGCCGAGCATGCTTCGTATCCTTCCTTGTATCAGCGCGTGACGCGCTTCCATGCGTTGAGCAGTTGCAAGAGCGTATCACCATCCGGGAGTTGAATTTCCTGCCCGATTTCCGCGCTTAAACCTGCGGCCTTGAGGTCGGGATCGTTGAATTTCGAGTTTGGTCCGAAGATCGGAACTGCCGGGTCCGAGGGACGGAAGCCGTAGGTCGCGGCCAACGCCTGAATATCGGGCGTGAGCAGAAAGGCTTGCAATTTACGCGCGGCGTCACGTTGCGCGGGCGAAATCGACGGGTGATCGATCAGGCACATCGGATGATCGCTGTACAGGTTGAAGGCCGGGTACACGATCTGGTATGCCTGGTTCGCGCGACCTTTGGCGAACCCGTAGTTTTCGATGGCGAGCGCCTCATAAACGACAATCACATCGTAGCTCGAAGGTCCCTTCGCAATCACATCGTTGGTGAAGGTCCCGGTGCTTTTCAGGAGCGGCGTTTGTACCGCGCTGTGCAGTTCGACCATCTGACTGGTGAAATCGACGTTGGTCACATCCGCGCCTGTGATCGCGGTCCGTCGATTCAGGTAATTGTTGGCGAGCGCAACGAGGTACATCATGCCGCTATTGGAGCTGGAGGGGTCCGTGTAGCCGAACTTGACATATGCCCAATTCGGGTTGCCACCGATGGCCTCCCACTTGCCTTTCGCCGTCCCGTCGCGCCGCACCGCGTCGTACAGGTTCGCGAAGCTGATGCCACCTTTCGCCTTGTAGAAAGTGTTGAACGCCGTCGCGCGGTCGTCCCACATTATGATCACGAGCGGAGACAATACCAGCCGCTTGCATTCGACCGCAAGTTCGCGATTGAGTTGGTTCTTGCTATTGAGCAGGTTAACCTGAATCGAAGCTGCCGGACTCCACAGCGCGGGGATCGGTCCGCTGCCTAGCTTCGTGTCATTTTCCGTGATCTGGCTGAATGCGGCATACGCATCCATCGAGCCTTGTCCGCGCAAGTCAATCCTGATGTTCGGATTGGCGGCGGTAAAGCGCGTGACCGCATCCTGGAACCAGCGTTCCTTTTCCGTACCATAGTTGATCGTGAGTGTGATTGCCGATGCCGCTACCGAGGTTGAGCTAACGGCGGTATTCCGCACGGCTGCGGCGGTGGACTGTGCCGTCTGTCCCTGCTGGAGCGAGGGCAGCAGCAAGTTGATGACCACGACGGCCACCAGTACGATACCGATGATCCCGAAGAAGAGGAGGCGCGAACGGGACATAAGAAGTGATCTCCTGTGACGCCGTACAATCATATCTACGTTTCGGCGTCAGCGCTGTTGCACAAAATTCTGCTAACAGTGTAGGGAAAAATGATTAAGCTGATATTAACGCTGCTTGGGTCGGCACGCCGTAGCCAAAACAGTAGCATGGGGTAAGATGACGCTGCTATAATCCGATCCAATCTTATACGCAAAAACCCTCAGGGCAGAGTGCAACTCTCTACCGGCGGTAGAATGCAGCGCAAGGCGCTCATCAAGCCCGCGACCCGCGCAAGCGGTTGATCTGGTTCAAGGCCAGAGCCGACGGTGATAGTCCGGATGAAAGAGGGGTACAGCGACCCGGCAGCGGCTTCGTGATCTTCACAGGCTGCCGGTTGTGCTATCCGCACGCACGATTGCAGGTACTACTTGTGATTTGGCTGTGGCTATCTCTGCCCTGAATATTCGCATCGGGGTAGCCATGTCCGATCACATCCTCCCAAATCTATCGATCAACTTTCGCGCGGCCTCGAAAACCAGACGCCCCCGCGCGTGGCTGCGATTGATTGCACCCGCTGCTTTGCTCCTAATTCTCGCCGCGTGGCAAATGCTCGTCCCGGAGAGCGGTCCGGCGGCGCTCATCCTGCCGCGTCCAAGTGCGATCTTTGCGCGATTCAGCCAGATCATCGCGAACGGGACGCTCCCGCGCGAACTTGCCGTGACCACCTTCGAGATTGCCGCTGGGCTGCTACTGGGACTCGGCTCCGCGTTCGGAATCGGCTACAGCATTGCGCATAGCCGTATGCTCGAACAGGTAATCGGACCCTACCTCGTTGGCTTTCAAGCGCTGCCCATTGTCGCGATTGCGCCCGCGCTAATCCTGTGGCTGGGTCCCGGCCTCGCAAGCAACGCGCTGATCTGCGCCTTCATCGTCTTCTTCCCGATGCTGATGAGTACCGTTCTTGGTATCAAACAGATCGACCCCGAACAGCGCGCACTGATGCACGCTTTCGCTGCCACGCGCTGGCAAATTTTCACAAAATTGGAATTGCCTGCCGCGTTGCCTGCGCTGATCAGCGGCCTGAAAATCAGCGCGATCCTTGCGGTCGCGGGCGCGGTTGTCGCGGAAGGGGTAACGCCGCTCGGCGGGTTGGGCAGCCTGCTCTACGCGGCGCGCAGCCGCTATGACTCCGCGCTGGCGTTTGCGTGCGTATTCACGCTGACGGCGTTCGCGCTCGCGCTGTATAGCACCGTGAACGCGCTGGATCGGCGCGTCTCACGCTGGAAGGCGTTGCGCTAAATCAAAATCATCCGCATACAATGGTCTGCCGCCCTGCGCGAATTGTGTAGGGGTCGCGGCTTGCCCGACCCCTCTTGAATACGATAATCGCTCTACCGCGTTGTGCGATGCAATTCCAGCAAATCGGATAAAATCGCGAATCCGGTCTGCACGCGCCCCGCGCCCGGTCCGATGAGCGTCACCGCGCCGAGCAAATCCGTCTCGAAGGTAATCGCGTTCGTCACGCCACCCACGCCCGCCAGTAGATCGGTGAGCGGCAGCCGCAGCGGTCGGACGCGCGCCGTGATCTTGCCATCTACGCCCAATTCTGCGCTCGCGATCAGCTTCCAGCGTTCGCCCGCCATCTTCGCCGTGTCCACATCCTCGACAGTGAGTTTACTGATGCCGCTCGTCTGCACATCCGCCGGGACGAGCGCCGCGCCGAGGACCACATTCGCGAGGATTGCGAGTTTGCCCGCCGCGTCGTGGCCTTCCACATCGCCTGTCGGATCGGCTTCCGCATAACCGAGCGCCTGTGCTTCCGCGAGCGCATCCGCGTAGGGCTTGCCCGCTTCCATCGAAGTTAAAATGTAATTCGTCGTGCCGTTCAGGATGCCACGCGCGGCAGTCACGCTGCACCCGGCCAACGCTTCACGCGCCAACCGCAGCGAAGGCGTGCCACTCATCACAGTCCCCTCATAGCCGAAGAACAGGCCGCGCGCTTTCGCGAGATCGCTCAGTTCGCGAAAGGCGAGCGCGACCGGACCCTTGTTCGTCAGGATGATGCTTTTGCCGCTCTCGAAGGCAGCGCGGCAGTGTCCTAACGCGGGTTCGCCCGTCGTCAGGTCGGTATAGCTGACCTCGATAACCACATCGGCATTCGTCTTACGGATCGTCGCAAGCGAATCCAGCCCGCGCACGAGTTCGGGCGAATCCGGGTAGGCAGCCAGCGAACCGCCCTTGGCCGTGACGAGCAGCGCCGTCAGGTCCAACCCCGCCGGGTGGTAGAGCGCGCCCTTCTGCACATCGGAGACAGCGACGATACGCGCCTCGAAGCCGTAGCGCTCGCGCAGTAGCGCCGCACGATTTTGCAAAAGTTCGGCGGTCCCCTGCCCGACCGTCCCGAAGCCGATGAATGCGAGGTTGAGCATGTTTGATCCTGAATTGCTGTAGCGAATATTTAAGTGGATTATACCGCTTGCACGAAACTTTTAGACGTTACCCACTTGAACGCGATTTAGGCTTACGGACGGCAAGAATGCCGTCCCTACAAAATGCGCTGTCTGCGTAGGGACGCCATTCTTGGCGTCCGGTTTGCTCAACTGCGTAACGTCTAACTTTATTGGAGTAATAGGTCGGTCAAGCCCGACCCCTACACAATACGCGCGGCTACGGACACCCATTTGCAAGCTGCTGATCGAACGTCTCCGCGAAATTGTGCCGACCGTCGCCGTTGCACGAAGCGCGGAAGTAGAAGTAGGGCGACTGCCGCTCATAAATCACCGCGAGGATCGAGTCGCGGCGCGGGCTGGCAATCGGTGACGGCGGCAAGCCCTGATTGAGATACGTATTGTAGGGCGAAACGACGCTCCGGTAATCGGCCTGCGTCAGATTCGGCCACCATGTCGCGGGCTGCCGTGTATTGCCGAGCGCATATTGAATTGTCGGGTCGGCGTCGAGTGTCATCGGCTTGCGCAGGCGGTTCAGGTACACGCCCGCGATTAATGGGCGTTCATCCGCGACGACGGCTTCCCGCTCCACGATACTCGCCAGCGTGACCGCCTGATACACTGTCAACCCGATTTTCGCGAGGTCCGCGCGGGCTTGCGCATCGACCGCTGAATTGAACGATTTGAGCATCATATCGAGCAGCGTACCCGCCTTCGCGTCGAGCGGGAGTTCATACGTCGCGGGGAACAGAAACCCTTCGAGGCTCGCGCCCGGTGGCGCACCAACCGACGTCAGAAAATCCGCCGGGACATTCGCGCCGCGCACCAGTGCCAGAAAATCGGTCCCGCTGAATGGCATGTTCGGTGTCTGGTTGATCGCGGCTACGATTTCCTCGATGCGCCACCCTTCGCGCACCAGCAGCCGGACCGAGTTCGCGCCTGCATTGGTCAATGCGCGGGCAATCTGCGGGAGCGTTTGCGTTTTGTAAAGCAAATAGACGCCCGCTTGCAGGTTGGCATCGAGGCCATAATAGCGTACATAAGTGCGGAAGGCGTCGGCATCCGCGATCAAGCCTTGCGAGGCCAAACGCGCGGCAATTCCATTCGCAGTGTCTCCAGCCGCGACCGTGAAACGAACCGGGGTCGCATCCGACGCGAGCGTGGCTTTGAAAGCGGCATCCTTGCTCCACATTTGTACTTGCAGCGCGACGCCTTCAATCGGGTTCAGGCGCTTGTTCGGCACATTCCCAGCGATGACCAGCAGCGCCACCGTTGAGAGTCCGATACACCCGACCACGCCCAGACAGCCGACCGCGAGCAATATTCGTGATAGCCGCACCCGTGTTCCCCTCGTCCGAATCTTCGACGCCGCATTGTATCACGCTTGCCGCGACTGCCAGCAAATAGTACACTGCGCGGCTTGCAGTAGAGGCGCGGTGTAAGTATGTGCGGTATTGTCGGCGCAATCGACCTGAGCGGAGAGAACACAATCGTGTTGGAGCGCATCGGCGCGATGGCAGCGGCGATCCGGCATCGCGGACCGGATGGCGATGGATATTACACAGCGGGCGCGGCCTCACCTTCCTATTTCGCGATGGGGATGCGCCGCCTGAGCATCATCGACGTGGCGGGCGGCGATCAGCCAATTGGCAACGAGGACGGCTCGATCCAGATCGTCTACAACGGCGAAACGTACAACTACGTCGAACTCATGGACGACCTGCGCACGCGCGGCCACCACTTCCGCACGGCTTGCGATACGGAAACGATTGTCCACCTCTATGAAGAACACGGGCTGGACCTCTTCGCCAAATTGCGCGGCATGTACGCCTTCGCGCTGTGGGATGAACGCCGCCGCCGCCTCGTCCTCGCGGTGGATCATATCGGGATCAAGCCGCTGTATACGTGCCGCGCCGGGTCGCGTCTATTCTTCGCCAGCGAAGCGAAGGCGCTGCTTGCATATGGTGCTGAAATCCCGCGCGAACTCAACCCGGACGCGCTCGATACATTCCTCTCTGCCGGGTTTGCGGTCGGGCAGGAGACGCTTTTCAAAGGGATACGCCGCCTCGCGGCGGGGACCGCACTGGTCATCGAGAATGGCGAAATTCGCGAAGTCCGGCACTGGCTGCCCGATTACACGCCGACCGACAGCACCGCCGATGCCGTCGAACGGGTCCGCGCCACGCTTGAGGACGCGGTGCGGCTGCACCTGCGCAGCGATGTCCCATTGGGGTTGTTCCTGAGTGGCGGGCTGGATTCGGCGGGGCTGCTCGCACTCATGGCGAAGCTGCAACCGGGTCGTATCAAGACGTTTTCGGTCGGCTACGCGGATGGGCAGCACGGCGATAACGAACTGGACGCCGCGCACGCTTCCGCGCAGGTCTTCGAGAGCGAGCATCACGAATTGGTCCTGAGCGCCGCCGATTGGTGGGACAACGTGGCGCGCTATGTCTATCACCACGACGAGCCGAACGCCAACCCGTCGGCGGTTTCGCTGCTTGCGCTCTCCGAAGTCGCCGCGCGCAGCGTGAAGGTGGTGCTGAATGGTATCGGCAGCGATGAACTTTTCGGTGGCTACCCCTATCATCGCGCGCTACCGCAAGCGCTGCGCCGTGCCGCGCACCATCTGCTCCCCACGCCACTACGCAAGGGGACGCGCGCGCTCCTGAGCCGGGTCGAAGCGCTCTATCCGCTCCTGAGTCATTACCGCATCGTCGGCGCGATCCCGAATCTGCTCCCGGATCGCTATTACGGATTGGATGCGCTGCCCGTCCACCTGCGCCGCGCGATGACCTTCGATGCGCGCGTATTCTCTGATGCGTTGCGCGGCACGCTGCTCACGCCGGAAGTCCGCGCCGGGAAAACTATCGATGATGCGTTCGCGTCGCTGCTGGCGCTCGCACCGGATATGCAGCCGGAAAACCTCGTTCACTTCCTCGTGATGTACCTGTGGCTGCCGGGGAACGGCCTGCTTTCCGCCGATAAAGTTTCGCTGGCGCATTCGTTGGAAGGGCGCGTCCCCTACTTCGACCGCGCGCTCATGGAACTCGCGACATCCATCCCGCCCGAAGTTCGCAACCGCGAGAACAAGTACCTGTTACGCGCCGCAATGCGAACCATCCTGCCGGACGCAATCCGCACCCGTCCTAAAAAGCCCTTCGGGACGCCGATCCGCGCGTGGTTCGAGGGACCGCTGCGCCCGAAGCTGCAAGAAATCCTCTACGACCCGGCGGCGCTGTCCCGTCCGTATTTCGAGCCGCGCGTCTATCGCCGCATCATCGACGCACACTTCGCCGGGTGCACCTCGCAGACGGAGCTGATCTGGCGGCTGGTGAACCTCGAATTATGGAATCGCACGTTCATCGACGCGCCGACCTTCCGCGCCGCCGAACCACTCACCCCGGCACTTGCCGTATGAAGATCCTGATTGTCGCGCCGCTGGCCCACCCGGAACAATTGACGAGCGGATCACATTTCCCGCCGTCGCAGGCGCAGTTCTTCTGGGAGCGCTCACTGCGCAAGGCGGGTCATGAAGTCGATGCGTTCATCCGCAACACGCCCGCGCTGGTCGGAATGCGGCTGCGCCGTTCGGAGCGCTTCACCGGAAACAAACTGGCGACCGTCTTCACGGCACTTTCGCAGCGCTTCCCACGCTGGCAGCCAGATTATCATGCGCGCAACCGCCGTCTGCTCGAAAAGGTGCGCGCGTGGCGGCCTGACGTGATCCTGCTCACGGGCGACAACCGCGTGATCTTCACCGAGACGCTTGCCGAAATCAAGCGGCGCTACGGCTGCAAGATCGTCTACCTGAGCGGCGTCTCGCCTATCGTGTTTTCGACGCCGAACGAGCGCGCGGCGGCTCCACTCTACGATTTGGTACTGGTCAACGACTATTATCATGGCGTGCAGTGGCTCGAACTCGGCGCGGCGCGTATGGAGGCGCTGCCTATCGTTGCCTGCGACCCAGAGTTTCACCATCCCTATGCGGTCGAGGTGCAGGCCGCTGTCGGGTTCGTCGGCACGCTGCTCCCGGACCACCTGTATAGCACCCGCGTCACGGCACTTGAGGCCGTCAAGGACCTCGGTTTGGGGGTATGGAGCATACACGCGCTGCCCGCTTCCTTGCAGGACTGCTATCGCGGTCCGGCGCTCGGTGAGGCCATGCTGCGCGCGGTCTGTGCCTCCAAAATTCAGGTGAATCCGCACGGAAATTTCATGCGCTGGGGCGGTAATATGCGGCTGTTCGAGGCGGCGGCGTGCGGCGTCTTTCAAATCACGGATGACCGTCCCGGCATCCCAACTTGGTTCACGGTCGGGGAACAAATCGTCACATTCCGCGACCCGGCGCACCTGCGCGACCTCGTGCGGCACTATCTGCGCGCGGATGACGAACGGGCGCAAATCGCGGCGGCGGCGCGCGAACATGTTTACGCGCATCACACCTACGATCACCGGATGCAGGCGCTCGTGGAACTCGTCGCGGCGCTGCCCTGAATTATGCGCGTTTTCCTTTCTGGCTTGCTGTCGCTCGTCGCGGGCAACTTTCTCGCGCTGATTCTCAATTTCATCTTCGCAATCATTCTGTTGCAACGCCTCAGCGCCGCCGATTATGGGCTGCAAAGTACGCTGGTCGCATTCTCCGCAATCGCGATCAGCTTTTCGGACCTCGGCCTGTTCGATTTTTCCATGCGCGAACTTGCCCGCCAGCCGCGCGACGCACTGCGCGAGACGTTCAGCAGCCTGCTTACCTTGCGGCTATTGCTGGCCTGCGTCGTCTGCCTCGTCGCATTCGCAATAGCCTTGCTCGCGAATAGCTTTCGCGGTCCGCAAGTCGTGATCCTGCTGCTTGCGCTTTTTACACTGGTGCTATCCTTCGCGCCGACCGCGATGATCGAAGCGCTGCTTGGCGCGACCGGGCGCACACAGCGGATCGCGCTATTGCAGGGCATTTACAGCGTCGGCACGGTGATCGCCGGGGTTGCGCTGCTTGCGGCGGGCGCGGATTTGACGACGCTGTATCTCGCCTTCGCGGTACTCTCCGCGGTCGTGATTGTGTTGTATCTGATGGAAGCGCGGCGCATCCTGCCGGAAGGGTTTGGCCTGCGCTGGCAGCCGCGCGCGTGGTCGGCGGCATTGCGCCAAGCGCTGCCCGGTGGTTTGGGCAGCGCTTGCCTGACCTTCTGCCTGCGTTTCAGCACGTACCTCGTGTATACGTTCGTCAGTCAGGAAGGCGCGGGTTACATCGGCCTGAGCAACCAGCTTTATCAGGCGATGATCGTCCTGATCTGGTCGCCATTTGCGATTAGCATCCTGCCCGTGCTGTCGCGGCTGCACACGCAATCCGAAGCGCGCTTACAATGGTTGAGCGGGCGCTCAGTGACATGGCTGCTTGCGGCGGTGCTGCCCGTGACGGTCGGCGGCGTACTGCTCGCACCGGAACTGCTGGATGTATTGAAACCCGGTTCGGGTCGGATCATCGCGCCGACCATGCAAATCTTGCTGTGGGTGCTGCCGCTCGATATTTTACAGGGCTTTCTCTATCGAATACTGCTTGTCCTGGGCTGGCAGCGCGCCTATTTGCAGTCAGCGGTGACGGCACTCGTCGTGAATATCGCGCTGTGCCTGACGCTCATTCCCGCCTTCGGTGTGCAAGGTGCGGTTGCTGCGACGGTCGGATCGGTCGCGGTTGTCGTCGCGCTATGTACGTGGCGGCTGCGGCGCTGGTTGTTTCCAAATCTGCGTCGTGCGGATGCAGCGCGGCTGCTCATCGCGCTGGGTGGGATGAGTTTCGCTGTGCTTGCCGCGCGTGAATGGTGGTTCGGGTGGCGCATCGCGCTCGGTGGAGCGGTCTATCTCGCGCTGCTATTCGGGTCGCGGCTATTCACCCGAGCCGATTGGCGTGAGTCGCGCGTGTTGGTCCAGCCGGAGCGCGTTTGATACCACTAGACGTTACGCAGTTGAACGCAATTTAGGCTTACGGACGGCAAGAATGCCGTCCCTACAAAACGCGCCGTCTGCGTAGGGACGCCATTTTTGGCGTCCGGTTCGCTCAACTGCCCAACGTCTAACTACAAAGAATCCTGCATAAAATAAAAACGGGACCGTATGTTAGTTCAACGGTCCCGTTCTCGTGCGTGCCGCACGTCCTAGCCCTGACGCTGCTTGTGTTTGGGCGTCTTGGGGCAAATCACATAGAGGTGTCCGCGACGGCGCACGAAGCGGCAGCTTTCGCACATTTTACGCACAGAGGCGCGTACTTTCATGATATTTCCTCGCTTGTTCCAGACCGCACCCCATTATAATGGTTGTGCGGTCCTACATAAAGGGCGAATATGACGCAGCACTATACCGAAAACGACCCGCTGATTACCCCGCGCACGCTTGCCGCCGACCTGGAGCGGATTGGATTACGCGCCGGGCAGACGCTCATCGTTCATTCGTCGTTGAAGAAAATTGCCGGGACGGGGTTCGTCGTCGGGGGAGCGCAGGCCATCATCGAAGCGCTGCAAGCCGTCCTCACGCCGCGCGGTACGCTCGCCATGCCGACCCACAACACGAGCAACACGGACCCTGCTGCGTGGTCGCGCCCGCCCGTCCCGGAAAGCTGGTGGGAGACGATCCGCGCGGAGTGGCCTGCCTACGACCCGCGAAAGACACAGACGAGCGGTATGGGCGTAATCCCGGAACTGTTCCGCAGCTACCCGGATGTACTGCGCAGCGGCCACCCGACAGCTTCCTTTGCCGCGTGGGGCGCGAATGCCGCGTATATCACCAGCGGCGACCCACTGGCGAGTGATGCCGGACCGGACTCGACGATTGGGCGCGTCCATGAGCTGGATGGCTACGTTTTGCTGCTGGGTGTCGGACACTTCAACAACACCACACTGCACTACGCAGAACACCTCGCGGAATGGCCGGATAAACAGGGTGAGGACGAGATCGCGCCAATGTTGATCAATGACAAGCGCGAGCGCGTGACCATACACCACCGTTCCATCGACAATACGGATTTCCCGGCACTCGGCGCGGCATATGAAGCCGCACATCCCGACGCGCTGAATATCGGAGTTGTCGGCACAGCGGAAAGCCGCTTTATGCGGAGCCGTCCGCTGGTCGATTTTGGCGTAAGCTGGATGGCCGCGAACCGCCCCGGCAGCCTTACCGTACACGAATAAAGCGTGGCGGTTGCGCCATCGTCGGAGCCACAGGTTTGAAAGTGAGATCGCGTTACGATGGTCGATGCTCATCTTCAACGTAGCGAGTGAGTTAAATCTCGCCCCCTGCTACGTGCTACCGTATGAAGACTGCCATTCACAAAGCAATATGCGGAATAGGTTGGGAACTCATCTGCTGTGTCTCTGAATGAGGTACTCTGCGCGGTGAGTGCGTATTTAGTCATTCAGCCCACACCTTGTTCAGAAAAACACATTGCAGCAGCGTGTTGGCATGTGCTTACAGGGATTTTAGCCCTTATTTCTGAGTGGTCCTAACTTGGTAGCAGTACATTTTTCAAGCACATCGATTCTACTTTTGAGCAGTCCTGAATTGACCTACTTGATCATGATCTCGTTACCTCATCTTCATTTACAAACCGAGATAGTACCTCCAATATCTCGGTAGTGTCTACAAATATCGTATTTTCCGGTATTACTTCCGCTATAAAGTGATAAATGAGCATATAAGCACTACGCTCTCTTAGGAAAGCAATATAAACCGTCCTTGGAGTGGTTGTTGGTGCAATCAACAACAACCCCATAACGTGAGGCCGAGGACGCACTTGTTGGAATCTGCGATCATTACGCAGACGTTCCAAAAGATCGAGAATAGCTTCTGTATTAGCTTTATTATCAGCCTCCTCACGTGCGTACTTTAGATACATAAAGTATTCGTGAGCTTCACCCCATAAATCCCTCATTTTATCCTCGCAAAAAGTGGTCATACTCGGTTGATTGCACTTTCCAACTCATCTCCAACAACTTCCTTTGGAGCTGAAGTAGCTTTATAGAAGAAGCATCTTGTTCTGGATTTAAGGTTGGGCGGTTGATCTACTATGAATTGTAACTTAGGGAGCGTTGCTCCGCATATATCTTCACTTGGATCATTTAGTCCGAGTACGCCCAGGCTTGGATTGTAGTACCTTGCGCGGAGATGGACCAATCTATCGCCGTCAGTCGGCTCACCCGTATACCCGAACACTGTAGAGGCGGACCTGTGTATCTGCCCCACTCACTACCTACGCAGTGATTTTTGCGAGCCGCTCCTCATTATCCTGCCGTGCGCGAATCGCTATCGGAGCAGCCAGCACGCGCCGGATCGCAGCTTCATCCGCACTGTTGTCATAATAAAGCTGGAACATCTCGCGAACTGTAATTGTCGCCCCGCTGTAGGTTTCAAGCGTCACCCCGTCACCGGCATCGATTGCGCCCCCCTGAATGACGCGGCAATAAATACCGGGTCGCTCCGCGTGCCGGAAGCGCTTTACAAACGTAGAGTCGTCCATACGCGCGGCGAGCGTCGCACAGGGAATGCGTGCCGCGCTAATTTCGAGGACGACCTGATCCCCGATGTGCAGCCGATCCCCGATATTCAAATCAGACGCTTCGAGGTTGCTCACGGTCAGGTTGTCGCCGAAGGTCCCCGGTTCGAGGTCAAAACCAAGTTCGGCGCTCCACCATGCGTAGTCATCCGCACCATAGACATACACCGCCTGATCCGGTCCCCCATGATGCTTCTTATTGACGACGGCATCCCCTTCGAGGCCGAGGTTGCCGACACGCACAGCGCCGCGCGCGGGCTGCTTGAATATGCCAGTCACGCCGGATTTGCCGCCGTTCGCAATGGGCTGTGCCTTGCCGATGTTGATGGAGAAGAGGTGCATTGCTTGCTTCCTAACGCTCATGTGTCGTGTGCTGTTGACGACATCAACCGTATTTTCCTTTCAACCTCTTACAATCTGTAAGAGGTTGATCCCACACCAGACCTATAATACCGGGTCGGTCAAGCCCGACCCCTACAAAACCGCCCGCAATACTGCTACTCCCCCTTCACTTCCGTGTCATCCGCGATCTTGCTCGCGACCAACCCGGTCTGGTTGGCATACTTCGCGGCGGCCTTGCGCCAATAGGGGTTATCGACCGGCGTGCTGACCTGCTCGAACGTGACCGAACACACCCGCAGCCCCGGATATAATGCAACGGGCATCAATCCATGGTTGGCGAGTTCGAGGACGACGCGCCCCCGCCAGCCGGGGTCGATAATACTGGCCGTCGCGTGGACGATAATCCCCAACCTGCCGAGGCTGGACCGCCCCTCCAGCCGCCCTACAATATCATCCGCGAGTTCCAGCCGTTCGACCGTCACCGCGAGGACGAAACTGCCGGGGTGCATGATGAACGGCTCGTCATCCGCGACGACGACAGGCCGCGTATGTCCGGCGGATTGTTCCGGGCGGCGCGTGTCGATATACGGATAGCGGTTGTATTCAAACAGGCTGAATTCGTTGCTCAGGCGTAAATCGAGCGAACACGAGCCAAGCTGTATATCGAGCTGCGGCGCGGGGTCGATCTTGATCGCGCCTTCGGCAATCAGCCGCCTGATGTCCCGGTCTGAAAAAATCATCGAGGTTAGTCCTTGAGACCGAGCATCCCGCGCACGATCTGTACTTCTTCGGCGTTCACGGTATGCCCCATCAACGGGTACAGCTTCATCTCGACCGCCGCGCCGAGGTCCTTCAACTGCGTCGCCGAGAGGCGCACGCGCTCTGCCGGAATGTGCGGGTCGCTGTTGCTGCAACCGAGGAAAACAGGCGTCCCCGCAAGTGAGCCTTCGACCTTCGGACGCGCTTCCGTTTCGCCGCCGATCAACGCGCCGCTCAGGACAAAGACGCCGCCATAGCGCGCCGGGTGGCGTGCCGCATACTCCGCAGCCAGACACGCGCCCTGCGAAAAGCCAAGCAGGTGAATCCGTTCGTGCGTAATGCCCACCGCCGTGCAGCGCGCAACCAGCCCATCAACTACACCGAGCGCCGAACCGAGCCAGGGTTCGTTGAGCGCAGTTTCGACCATGAAACGGCGCGGATACCATTCGTTGTCGGCGGCCTGTGGAGCGAGATAAGCCATATCGGGCGCGGCGAGTTCGTCCGCAAGGCGTAGAATGTCTTCAGCGGACGCGCCGCGTCCGTGAACCATGATCAGCACGCGGGCAGCGCGGTCCAGTGGTTCGCCCGCGCTCAGAACGGGCAGCCCCTCGTGCAGCGTCACGGCGTGATCCCGGCGTTCGGCTCCACCTTGGGCGTGAAGCGGATGAAAGCAATCTCGTTGTAGTTGGGACCGAGCCGCTTGTAAATCATCGCCTGCGACTTCTGGTACAAATCGTGAAAGACATGGCTGCGCTCGGCCTCATCGGTCACGGCTTCCGCATAGACTGCGAAGACTTTGCCCCCGATTTCAAGCGTTGCCTCGTTGCTCGCGAGCGCGTTCTTGTACCAGTTCGAGGAGCCATCACGGTTCAGCGCATAGAGCTTATCGCCGTCACGCACAAATCCGATAGGGGTAGAAAAATGCTTGCCGGATTTGCGGCCTGTGGTCGTGATGATCATGATGCGCTCGCCCATCATCCCGCGCCGGATGAAGAACATCTGAACTTTGAAGATCACCTTGACGAACGGTGGGACTTTGTTGGTGGGTCGCATGACGGGGATAGTTGTCATCGAAAAAACCTCCTGCGTAGGGACGCCATTCTCGGTGTCCGGTTTGCTCAACTGCGTAACTTCTATTCTAATCAAGAGGCTCATCGGGTGGAGGGAATTCAACCACGGTATCACTAAATTCAGTGGGCGATAAATCATCACGCTGCCCACCGACCGCAAAGATCAATACGCCAAGCGCCGCCATGAAGAAGCTACCGATCATCCCCAATGCCTGATAGCTGCCGACCGTCGCGCGCAATTCGCCAAAATTGGAACTATTGGACCCGTAGCCAAGCCAATCCGCGAGTCCCGCCGCTGCAGCCGCAAGCAGCCCGGTCAGGCTCAGGCGCACGCCAATTTGCTGCGCGAGTGTTTGCTTGTGCTTCGGGTACAGCACCGCCGTGACGAAAATGTATGCGCCGAGGATCAGCAGCGACAGCCCTACCAGCACCGTCAACACCTGCACCAGCCCAAAACCGGGGTTGGCTTCCAGCCCGGCCAGCGTCGGGAAGAAGCCGATCAGGGCGACCACGATCCCAAGCAGGCCAATGACGATCCCGACCTGGTTCCAGCGCCCGTAATTCATCGTAAACTCTCCGTGCGGGTGCGCCTCACATCGGCAGGGTTTGCCGCAGGATGCGCAGGAAGTTGCCGGATAGGATAGCGCGAATATCGTCTGGTTGGTAGCCACGCGCCGCGAGCGCTGGAGCGACAAGCGTCAAATCGATGATCGTGTCGATCTCCGCCGGGACCGATTGCAGCCCGAAGCCGCCATCGAAATCACTCCCGATGCCGACATGCGCGGCGGAACCCGTCAACTGGCAGATGTAATCGATGGATGAGACGACATCCGCAAGCGTGACTTCTTCCTTCTTGCCACCACTCGCGCGCGACCATTCCGCTTTCAGGAAGCGGTTGTACATCGGGATACCCACCACGCCACCGCGTTCCCCGATGCGCCGGATCGCGGAGTCGGTGAGGTGGCGCTCACTCGATCCCGCGAGTTTGCGACTGTTGCTGTGGCTGGCAATCAGAGTCTTGTCGTAGAGGTCAAGCGCTTCGTCGCACGCGCGTTCGGCGAGGTGCGAGAGGTCCAGCACGGCGTTGAAGGAGGCCATCACGTCCAGCAGTTCGCGCCCCATCCCCGTCAGCGGACCCGATTCGCCTGTCCCCGCGGAGTAGCGCGTCTGCTCCCACGCCGGACCGACCACGCGCACGCCGCGCTCGTACCACTCCTCGAACTGTTTGGGTTCGAGGATCGGGTCCGCGCCTTCCATCAGGATCACGATCCCGAAGATGTGCTGCGCGAACGGCACGCCTTCGGCCCAAGATGCAAGCACGCGGTCGAGTTCAGGCTGCGTGCGGATCAGCGCGATGTTGGCGTACTCATCCGCAAGACGGTTGTAATAATCAAGCTGCGCGAGGCCGCGCTCATAGGCTTCGCGCGGCGTATGATAGCTAATCAGATCGTCGCGGAACTGCGCGCCCTTCCTGGCAGGGCTGGTGAAAATCGTCCCAAAGGCAATCCCGACCCGGCCTAACAGTGCCTCGCGCAACCCTGCCACGCGCACACCCTCGCGCATTTCCGTCTCGCTCCCGGCTTCTGTACGGCGCGACTCGTAAACCGGGCGGGTCCACTCGCGCCCGCTGACGAGCGCCGCAAACGCTATATCGAGGTGAGCATCGAGGATCAGGTCGGGCGCGGGTGGTTTGTCTTGCATGGTGCTATTGAGCCGCAGTCGCGGCGGCGGTTGGGGCGCTCGTCGCCGCATCGGTCGGCGCGCTGGTCGCGGCTGATGTTGCTGCTTGCGTTGCTGCTATGGTCGCGGCGCTGGTCGCGGCAGCGGTAGCGACAGGAGCAGCGGCGTTCGCCTCGATGATTCCGCGCAGTTCGCCAAGCCCCAGCCCGTTCAGGCTGTCTGGTGTGCTGGAAGATTGCGTCGGCGGCTTAATCTGCGTTCCGCGCACGAACAGGAATATGGAAGGTGTGGAACCCATTTTGCGGGTCGTAGAAACGTAGTTATCGCTGTCGTCGATGTATTTCTGCGTCACCCGGTCGCTCATGCAGGAATCGTATTTGCCCAAATCCATACCGAGTTTTTCAGCACCGGAACGCAGCCGCGCTTTATCGGGCGTGGCCGCGCCGAAGGTCCCCTGCCAATCGAACAAGACTTCGTGCATTTGCCAGAATTTGCCTTGCTGCCAGGCGCAATAGCCGGTCTGTGTGACGAGGTTCTTGCCCGCCGCATCGTAATCGCCCGTGCGCGTGGTTGGCATATAGACATAATAAAGCTGCCCGGCGCGGACCTTATCGAGCAGGTTGACGATCACGCCGTCATGGTAGCTCTTGCACGCGGGGCAAGCGAAGCTCGAAATCTCTTCCATACGGATGGGCGCGTTCGGGTCACCAAGCGCCGGGAACACGAGTGGATACTCGCCCTCTTTGGTGCTGCCGAAGGCCAGACCGTCCAGCTTTTTGGCGAGTGCCGCTGTATCGACGGGCGCTTCAGCCGGGCGCGAGGATAGTACGATCACGAGAACGACAATCGCAAGCGCGGCGACCGCGCCGACGAACAGCACGACTTGCTGGTTGCGTTTGCGCTGCGCTTCAAGCGCGGCCTGACGCGCCTTTATATCCGCGCGGCCTTGTATCGAGGAAGGAGACGCTTTTTTGACGGAAACACCGGGTTTATTGGACATGCTGGCGATACCTCTGAATGCGCAGCGCGCACGAATTGATCATATGCGCAAGTATACCGTATGCGCAGGCGGCGCAAATGCGCAGGGATGAGAAGCCGATTATCACATGGGCTGGTATGATTCTAGCTATGCTCATCAAGAAAAATTCGCACATTCTGCTCATTGCGCTGGTTCTGCTTGCAAGTGCGTCACTGGGCGCATTTCGGTTGAACCAGCACGGTTTCTGGTTCGATGAAATCAACTCTCTGGACAACACGCACGACTACGCAGCGACAGTGCAGCGCTACCCGGAACAAATGCCTGCCTATTTCGTAATTCTGCGCGGCTGGTTGACGCTCACCGGAGAGAGCGAGGCTGCCGGGCGTTGGGGATCGCTGCTGCTTGGGCTGCTCGCGCTCGCGGTGACATATCGGCTCACCGTGCTGCTGTTTTCGCAAACAGTTGGGGTATACGCGCTCTGCATTCTGGGAAGCACGGCCTTTTTCCTGCGCTATTACCGTGAAATGCGCCCGTATACCCTGCTCGCTCTGGCAGCCGTTGCTTCTTTGTATTTTTTCATGCGTTGGCAGCAAATGCGTCGGAAGCGCGATGCACTTCTCTGGCTTCTCGCGAGCCTCATCCTCGTCTACACTCACTACTATGCGGCGTTGCTGATTGCGGTACAGGGAGTGTATTTCATCGGGACGGCGCAGCTCGTGCTACTTCGGCCTCGTCCGCGCCTGATGCTGCTTCGGTCGCACATCCTAACGCTTGGCGTATTTGTGATAATCGCGGGTTCACTACTGCCCTATTTAACAGCCTATATCACAGGGCTGAGTCGCGTTACTTCCGGGCTGTATGCGAGCGTTGCACTCACGCCGGAGCAAGCACTCACGAGCGTGGCCGCGATGTTGACGAACGACAGTATTGCGCTTGCAGTGCTATTATGCTTGATCGCTGTTGCGAAGTGGCGTCGATACACCGGGTTTGTGCTGCTTTGGGGATTTTTTCCTACTGTATTCGCGCTGCTCGTGAATGCGTTTATATTCAAAATATTTGCAGGTCCGCGCTATTTGCTTTTCATCTGGCCTGCGTTTGCAATTTTACTGGCGCTTGGTATCGCGCAGCTTGGACAGTGGCGGAAGCTTGTGCTTGGCGTCCTCGTTCTTAGCGGAGTAGCACAGGTTCTTGCGAACCTGCCACAAAGCATTCCCGGTACGCTTAACAACCCGCCTTGGCGCGAGATGGCGGCATTTATTGACGCGCGCGCAGCGCCGAATAATCTAATCCTTGTGAACATGGTTGATGCAGTCGGGTTAACGGGTTATCGCGAACCCATGGCCTATTATTTCAATCGGACAGCGCGAACCGCGAACCCAATACTGCTGGATTTGCCGCCGTATGCCGACAGCGCTGCACTCCAGGCGAAAGCGCGCACCGCAACGGAGGTGTGGATTGTCACGACCGATGGATCGACGAACGCGCGTGGTGAGGCTGCGCGCAGCGTTCTCAGAGACGCAGGCTTTGCCGAATGCCGGGTCTGGCCGTATGCAACGGAACGGACGTTTCTCAGCTTCTGGGCGCGCGTTGCGGATGCGCGCAGCGTCACATTCGAGAATGGCGCAGTAATCAGCGCTGCACCACTCAACCACGTGGTAGCGCTCAACGGTGGTACACTCGAAGTCGCGCTTGGTTTGTATACGACGCAGCCACTACCGCTCGATTATTCACTGGGTCTGTATCTGCTGGATGGGAGCGGGCGCGTCGTCGCACAGCAGGACGGACCGCCTGCGGGGTCGCGAACTTCGCAGTGGAAGCCAGGCGAGCGCTATTGCGATTACCGGACGTTGCGTCTGCCTGATGCGTCGGGTGAATATATCTTGCGAGCTACACTCTACGATGCGACAGGTGGCGCGCGCCTTGCGCTTGAACAGGGTGGAGACGCACTCATAGCGCTGCAACGCATTACCATAGCGACACGCTGAGGCTGCACTCGAGTCGCCTTTAAATTTGTAGGTATTATACAATTTCCTTGGTCCCCAGCCCCTTGCTTCGTTCTAGCTGAGGAGAGGACATGTTTCAGGGACAACGAAAATCAGGGAGGAAGAGCAATCCAAAAAGAAGCGCGCTTCAACGACTTCCGCAAAGAAGTCCAAGCCTTCTCTGAACAGGCTCATTTGACACGCAGGGGCAGCAGAGGCACGGTGCAAGAAAGGACGTGCGCGATCCTGAGCGACGGCTTGCGAACCGAGGATGACGGTCAGATATTGGCTAGGACGAGCACAATGCGCAGACATGCTGTGTGCTGTTCAACCCACACACCGCCCAGCGCACCTACTCGATGAGGAAGTCGAAGCTGGACAAGATGGCACTCGCCGAACAGCAAAAGGTGAACGCACTGCAAGCTGACAGTTCAGCGACAGGTGCAACAGCCTCCCAGAACGAAAGCAACCAGCCGTAAATAATCACGACAGAACAAAGAGCAGTATATGGAGTCACACAAAATGGAACATAGAGTTGGGGGATAATATCTAATCATTTATTATAACTCACCCGAAAAACTATAATAACCAATGGTGCGGTTCTCTAAAGTGAAAAGCGAGCGATAGAAAGGGGACCCCATCCATTTTCATCGGGCGTGAGACCGTCCCATTGGACGAGCAAATTGAAGGGCGCAACCGTGTACGCTAAACGACTTTCAAAATAAGCCCAGGCGCGATGCCCGAC
>Ga0123337_10002367_pt1 | contig 21653 bp, 19 predicted proteins | sample frozenSSSSmetaG_FD_89792 | JGI IMG/M metagenome (GOLD analysis project Ga0123337, IMG submission 89792) | Glacier valley bacterial and archeal communities from Borup Fiord, Nunavut, Canada, to study Microbial Dark Matter (Phase II) -... | ecosystem: Environmental > Aquatic > Freshwater > Ice >...
GGCAACGGTCGCGGTCATGGTGGCGGTGGCGGTGGCGGTGGCGGTGGCGGTGGCGGTGGCGGTGGCCGCAGCGGCAACGGCGCGCGTCCTGGCAACGGCCAGGGCGGCGGCGCAGCCCGCCCGTCGTCGTCGGCACCGCGACGCGACTCGGCCAGCGGCACCGGCGCGCCTCGCTCGACCTTCAAGCGCTGAGCCGCGCGCCCGGCCCCGAGCCGTCGCCCGTGGCCGCTCCCGACCGCGCCGCGCCACGCGCCGCCCTCGTGGCGGGCGCGACCGGCCTCGTCGGCCAGGCGATCCTCGCCCGGCTGCTCGACGATCCGCGCTGGGGCCGCGTCGACGTGCTCGCACGACGGCCGCTTGCGGCTACGGTCGCCCGCCACGCGAAGCTCACCGTTCATGTCGGCGACGCCGACCTGATCGCGCGCACGATCAGAGGCATCGACGACGTCTTCATTGCACTCGGCACGACGATCAAGGTCGCCGGTTCCGAGGCCGCGTTCAAGGCTGTCGACTTCGACCTCGTCGTCGCGATCACCCGCGCTGCGCGAGACGCCGGTGCGACGCGCCTGGGCGTCGTCTCGGCACTCGGCGCCGACTCGACCTCGAGCGTCTTCTACAACCGCGTCAAGGGCGACATGGAAGCTGCCGTCGCCGCGCTCGGCTATGCGTCGGTAACCTTCGCGCAACCGTCGCTGCTGCTCGGCGACCGCGCCGCGCTCGGCCAGCCGGAGCGCCGCATGGAGCGGTTCGCGGTCCGGCTCGGAACGCCGCTTCTCGGACTGATCCCGCGCTCGGTCCGGCCGATCCGCGCCGACGTCGTCGCGGCCAGCCTGATCGCCGCAGTCGCGGTCGGCTCGCCCGGTGTGCATCGCCTCATGTCGAGTGCGATGCAGGCGACGCGCGCTTGACGTCTTCGCCAGGTTAAAACGCGTCGCCGCGGCGCGACACGGCGGTCTCGGTGCAAGGCGATCTCGACGAGCTCTCCGAAACCGTCGGAGCGCCGACCCTCGCGGCCGCTTCAAAGGACCCGCCGCCGATCTGTTCCGCCAACGCGCGTTCATGCGCCTGTGGACCTCGCGCCTGTTGGGCACCACCGCCAACCAGATGCTGCTGGTCTCGCTCGGCTGGCAGATGCACGACCTTACGCACAGCGCCTGGGATCTCGGCCTCGTGGGCCTGTTCCAGTTCCTGCCTGCACTGGCGCCCGGGTTCGTCGCCGGACAGGTCGTCGACCGCTACCACCGTGCCCGCATCGTCGCTCTCTGCATGGCCGCGCAGGCGGTCAACGCGGCCGCGCTCGTCTGGGCCTCGATGGCGCACGGCGTCGGCCGCGAGATGCTGCTCGTGGTGTCGGTCGCGGTCGGCACGGTGCGCGCGTTCCAGATGCCGACGCAGCAGGCGCTGACGCCGATGGTGCTGCCGCCGGCCTCCTGCCACGCGGTCTCGCCTTCAGCTCCGCCGGCTCGCAGGGCGCCGTCGTCGCCGGGCCAGCCCTCGGCGGCTTCGCCTACGTCGCCGGCGCCCACGTTGTCTACGCGCTCTGCGCGTTGCTGTTCTGCACTGCCGGGCTGCTCGTCGCAGGCGTGCGCTACCAGCAGCCGTCGCGCATCGAGAAGGCGATCTCGATGGAGACGCTGCTCGCCAGCGTGCGCTTCGTGCGCGACTGCCAGGCCGTGCTCGGCGCGATCTCGCTCGATCTCTTCGCCGTGCTCTTCGGAAGCGCCGTCGCGCTGCTGCCGATCTTCGCGCGCGACCTGCTGCAGGTCGGCTCGTGGGGACTCGGACTGCTGCGCGCCGCGCCCGCCGCCGGCGCGCTGCTGACGTCGATCGCGCTGACGCGCTGGCCCGTCGCGCGCTGCGCCGGCGCGGTGCTGCTTTCGACCGTCGCGGTCTACGGCGCCGCGACGATCGTGTTCGGCCTGTCGACCTCCTTCGTGCTCTCGCTCGTCGCGCTCGTCGCGCTCGTCGTCTCCGGCGGCGCCGACATGGTGAGCGTCGTCATCCGCCAGTCGCTCGTCCAGCTCGACACGCCCGACGAGATGCGCGGCCGCGTCAGCGCCGTCAACTCGGTCTTCATCAGCGCGAGCAGCCAGCTCGGCGAGTTCGAGTCGGGCGTGACGGCGGCGTGGTTCGGGCCGGTCGGCTCGGTCGGCTCGGTCGGCTCGGTGGGCTCGGTGTGCTCGGTGGTCTCGGCGGCGTCGGCACCTCGCTCGTCGCGGCCGCGTGGACGCGGCTCTTCCCGGCCTGGCGACGCGCGACCAGCTGACGACGGCCGCGCCGGATCGCTAGCCTCCCTCCCGCTTCAGCTTCATCCGCACGCGCGCCTCCTGGCCGCGCGACTTCCACGCCGAGAGCTGCTGCCGACGCTCGACCCAGGTCATGGTGTCGCGACGCGTCTCGCGCAGCATCTTCTGGAAGTTCTGGAGTCGGTCACGCGCGACGCTCTCGCGCACCGCGCAGCCGGGCTCGCTGTCGTGGCTGCAGTCGCGAAAGCGGCAGTGCGCCGACAACGACGCGACATCGCCGAAGCTCGCGAGCAGCGTGCGTTCGTCACCGTCGGGCCGCAGCGTCCTGAGGCCCGGCGTGTCGATGATGCAGCCGCCGCCGGGCAGGTGATGCAGCGTCCGCGCCGTCGTCGTGTGCATGCCGCGACCGTCGTTCTCGCGCACCGCGCCCGTGTCCTGCACGGCTCGTCCGAGCAGCGTGTTGGTGAGCGTCGACTTGCCCGCGCCCGACGAGCCGAGAACGACGAGCGTGCGACCGACGCCGCAGACTGCCGCGAACTTCTCCGCCGTCGCCGCATCGGTGGCGTCGACGACGAAAAGCTCCGGCAAGTCCGCGATCCGTTCGCGCAGTCCGGCGATGCGCTCGTCGCGCCACGCAGGATCGGCCGCGGCGATATCGGCCTTCGTCAACACGACGAGCGGCGCGACGTCGCTCGCGTGCACGAGCGCCAGATAGCGCTCGAGGCGGCGCGGATTGAAGTCGTCGTCGAGGCCCATGACGACGAGCGCATGGTCGACGTTGCTGACGACCGGGTGGCGGCTGCCGTCGCCGTCGCGCCGCGCGATGTGCGAGATCGGCGCGACGCGTGCATGCACTCGGCATGCCCCGCCGTCGTCGACGGCGAGCACCCAGTCGCCGACGGCGAGCGCCGACGCGTCGTCGAAGCCGTCGCGCAGCAGCCGTGCGATAACGCGCGCCGGCCGCTCGGCGCTGCCGTCGTGCAGGCGCATGGTCTCGCGGTGCACGGCGGTGACGCGCAGCAATTCGATCCGAGCGCCGGTTGAAAGATCGGCGCAAGCGGCATGGGCCCGATCGGCGAGCTCGGGCGTGAGACCGATGCCTTGCAGGCGTGAGAAATTAAAGTGATGCATGGAAGATCCGAATCTTGTTGCGCGTGCGTCGACCGCAGGTCGACGACGGGCCGAACACGCGACAGCGCGCTCGGCCGGAATGGCGAACGGGAACGCGTCAGCCGCGCACGTTGCGCGTGGCGCCGGACGTCGGAGATCTCTGGGGAAGGACGAGCGCGAATGCGCCCGGGCGAACCGGAAAACGGCGGGTCAGGCGCGCGCGCGAACGGCGGCGACAACGACAGGAGGATGCGTGATCGAGGTCATGGCTGTCTCCTTCGCGGCGTGGCTCGCGCGAGCGCCGATCGCTCGCAGTCGAGAAGATGCGCGGGAATGCATCGGAGCGCGAGTCTGCACGCTGCGGCGTCGACGGTCAATCGCGCCGTGGCGCAACGACAACCGCGTCGCCGGCCGCGGACTCTTGCAACGCGACTCGCGAGCCGCACATGCGTTGGGGTCATTCCCGGCCCGTATGATCACGAAGCTCGACTCGCGCCGCGAACGTCGCAGGAGACACGCATGAGATCACTCGCCCTCGCCCTCGCCCTCGTGGTCGCGTCGACCGCGACATTGCCGATCGTCGCCGAAGCGCGCCGCCTCGGCGGCGGTGGCGCCGTCGGCATGCAGCGCAGCGTTCCGCCGCGCGCGGCGCCCGAAGCGCTGCCTGCGCGTCCTGCCACGCCGACCGCCCAACCCGCTGCCGTTCCCCCGACGGCCGCCGCGGCCGCACCCAAGCGCTCGTGGCTCGGTCCGATCGCCGGTCTGGCCGCCGGCCTCGGCATCGCCGCGCTGATGAGCCACCTCGGCTTCGGCGCCGCGTTCGGCAACATCATCATGATGGTGTTGCTGGCAGTCGTCGGCTTCGCCCTGATCCGCTTCCTGATGCGTCGGTTCATGCCGTCGACTCCGACGGTGGCGAACGGCGGCATGCAGCTCGCCGGCGCCGGCGCTCCGGTTCCCAAGACACCGGTGTCGTTCCCTGACGAGCGGCCGGCGCAGTTCCGGGGCCTGCAGACAGGAAGCGACATCCCGCGTGAGCTGGCCTCCGTTGGCGCGTCGCTCGCCGCCACCGCGGCTCCGGTCACTGCCGCGCGCCTTCCCACCGACTTCGACGCGCCCGCGTTCGAGCGCATCGCGAAGATGATCTTCATCCGCCTCCAGGCCGCCAACGACAGCGGCGACCAGGGCGACCTGCGCGCGTTCACGACGCCGGAGATGTTCGCGCACCTGAAGCTCGATCTGCAGGAACGCGGCGCCACGGCGCAGCAGACCGACGTCGAGCGCGTCGATGCCGAGGTGCTCGACGTCGTGCGCGAGGATGAGCGCCAGATCGTCAGCGTCCGCTTCCACGGCCTGATCCGCGAGCAGGTCGGCGCTGCGGCCGAGCCCTTCGACGAGGTGTGGCATCTCGTCAAGCCGGCCGACGGCAGCCGCGAATGGACGATCGCCGGCATCCAGCCGCAGACTCCGCAGCTCGCTTACGCCGCCTGATCCGGGTCGACGCCGTGCGGTGACGCGCGCCTGAGCGCGCGCGTCGAACGACCGATCCGGGATTGCCGTGGCGATCGGGGTCGCTGCGCCACAATCACGCGCCGCATTCTCGGCGCAACGTTGGCACAGCGCCCGATGGCCACGCAAGGTTTCCACTCTTTCACCGCCGTCGCATCGATCGCGGCAAGTCTGCTCGGCGCATGCGCGCCGATGCCTGCACCGCGCGCGCCCGTCGTCGCATCCACCGCCGCCGTCGTCGAGACGCCAGCCGGCGACGTCCTTGTCCCGAACGCCAACCTCGTCGTCCAGGGCATCCCGCCGCTGCCGGTCAGCATCGCCGACGACGTCGCGCGCTACAACGACTTCCGTGGTCACCGCTTCGTCGACTGGCATCCGACCAAGCGCGAGATGCTCGTGTCGTATCGACAGGCCGGCGCGAGCACGACGCAGATCTGTCGCCTCGCCACGCCGCTCACCGAGCCCGAGCCGCTCACCGACTCCGCCGAGACGGTGCGCAACGCCAGCTACGAACCGATCGCAGGCAGCTACATCGTGTTCGAGCGCAGCCAGGGCGGCGACGAAGCGGCACAGGTCTATCGCCTCGACCTCGCAACGCGTCAGGCGACGCAGCTCAGCGAGCCCGGCGAGCGCCACGATCTGCAACGCTGGCTGCATCGTTCGAGCACGCTCCTCTATCTTTCCCTGCCGCTCGATCGCACGGCCGACACGGGTCGCCGGGACACGATCCGGCAACGGCTGACGCTCATCGACCCGATGCATCCGGAGAGCCGAAGGCGTCTCGCCGACCTGCCCGGCGGCGGCTGGTCGGTCGGCGGTGTCTCGTGGAGCGACGGACAGATCGCGCTCAGCAACGAGCTGTCGGCGACCGAATCGCAGGTCTGGCTGCTCGACGTCGCGAGCGGCGCCTTGAAGCAGGTGCTGCCCGCTGCCGGCCAGCCCGCGGCGACGCATCTCGCGCAGGTGTGGAAGAAGGACGACTCGGGCTTCTTCGTCCTCGGCGACCGCGCCGGCGAGTTCCGCGAGCTGATGTTCTATCGCCTCGCCGACGCGCGCCTGCAGCGCATCAGCCGGAAGATCGCGTGGGACATCGAGAGCGTCAGCCTCGACGCCAGCGGGCGGCTGCTCGCGATCCGCGCCAACGTCGAGGGCAAGAGCGAATTGCGCTTCTTCGACGCCGACACCTTCGACGAGCTGCCGAGCCCGCACGTCGCCGGCGGCAGCGTCGCGCAGGCGCACTTCCATCCGCGCCTGCCGCTTCTGGCCGTGACCTACCTCGACAACCGCAGCCCGAGCACGATCGGCATCCTCGACCCGGCGAACGGCGCGGTCCAGCGCTGGACCGCGCCGTTCGCGCCGGCCGGCGTCGACCTCGCGACCTTCGGCAGCCAGGAGATCGTGCGCTGGCCGAGCTTCGACGGGCGCGAGATCTCCGGCCTCCTGAGCCAGCCGCCGGCGCGATTCGCAGGGCCGCGGCCGGTGCTCGTCGATATCCACGGCGGCCCCGAGGAGCAGGCGCGCTTCGGCTTCCTCGGCCGCACGAACTATTTCATCGAGGAGCTCGGCATCGCCGTCCTGCGGCCGAACGTGCGCGGCTCGTCGGGCTACGGCAAGACCTTCCTGTCGCTCGACAACGCCATGAAGCGCGAGGACTCGGTCAAGGACATCGGCGCCCTGCTCGACTGGATCGCACGCCAACCCGGGCTCGACGCGTCGCGCGTGATGGTCAGCGGCGGCAGCTACGGCGGCTACATGAGCCTGGCGGTCTCGACGCACTACGCCGACCGCATCGCCGGCTCGATCGACGTCGTCGGCATCTCCAGCTTCGTTACCTTCCTCGAGAACACCGAGAGCTATCGACGCGACCTGCGCCGCGTCGAGTACGGCGACGAGCGCGATCCGGCGATGCGCGAGTTCATGCTGCGCACCGCGCCGCTCAACAACGCCGAGACGATCAGCAAGCCGCTCTTCGTCGTGCAAGGCAGGAACGATCCGCGCGTGACCTACACCGAGGCCGAGCAGATCGTCGCGAAGGTGCGCCAGCAAGGCACGCAGGTCTGGTATCTGCGCGCCGAGAACGAAGGCCACGGCTTCGCGCGCAAGGAGAACGCCGACTACCAGTTCTACGCCATGGTGATGTTCATGCGCCGCACGCTACTCGGGGAGCGCGCGACCGCGCCGTGAGAGCAGGCCGCATCCTCGCTATCGGCGAGCCGATGGTCGAGTTCAACCAGACCGGCGCCGACGGCGGCAAGCTGTACCTGCAGGGCTTCGGCGGCGACACCTCGAACTTCGCGATCGCGGCGGCGCGACAGGGCGCGGACGTCGGCTACGTTTCCGCTCTCGGTGACGACGCGTACGGCGCGATGCTGCGCGCGCTGTGGCGCGAGGAAGAGGTTGACCAGACCTGCGTGTCAATCGACCCGAAGGCGTTCACCGCGATCTATTTCGTGACCCACGATGCCGACGGCCACCGCTTCAGCTTCTTTCGCCGCGGCTCGGCGGCGAGCAGGCTCGGGCCGGCGATGCTGCCGCGCGCCGCGATCGAGAGCGCGAGCGTCCTGCATTTGTCCGCAATCTCGCTCGCGATCTCGAAGACCGCCTGCGACGCCGGGCTCGCCGCCATTGCCATCGCCCGCAACGCCGGCGTGCGCGTCTCCTTCGACACCAACCTGCGCCTGAAGCTCTGGCCGGTGGCGCGCGCCCGCCGCGTGATGAACGCCGTCATCGCGCAGAGCGACATCTGCCTGCCGAGCCACGACGATCTCGCCACGATCACCGGCCTCGTCGAGCCGGAGGCACTGATCGACCATTGCCTGCGCCTCGGTGCCGGCGTCGTCGCATTGAAGACCGGCGCCGCTGGCGCCTGGATCGCCGACGCGCATCGTCGCGTGCGCATCGCGCCGCATCGCTGCCGGCCGGTCGACGCGACCGGCGCCGGCGACGTGTTCGGTGGCGCCTTCGTCGCCCGCCTGGTCGCCCGCGACGACCTCGAGCGCGCCGGGCGCTACGCGGCGGTCGCCGCGGCGCTATCGACGGAAGGCTTCGGCGCGGTGGCGCCGATCCCGCGCGCGACGCAGGTACTCGCCGCGCTGCAGGCCGGCTGACGCGTCGCCGACCTCCGCCGGATCACTTCTCGGCTGCGGCCTTGAGGTTGGCAAGGCCGGCTTCGAAGTCCTTGCCGACCATGATGTCCATGTCGAAGAACAGGCCCATCAGCTTGGAGACAAAGGGCGCCGGGCCGTGCATCCGCCAGATCACCTCGGTCGACTGGCCGTTCGGCGCGAGCGTGAAGTCGGCGATGTTGTGGCCCTCGAAGGGCTTGATGAAGTCGAGCTGGATGCCGATCTTCGACGGCACCATCGCCTCCTTGATCTCCATGCGGCCGGCGCCGACCTTGCCTGAGCCGTCCCAGGCGTAGACAGCGCCGACGCCGCTCGCCGCGCCGCTCAGCGTGCGCTTCATCGTCGGATCGAGCTTTTCCCACGGCGACCACGCCGGCCATTGGCGGAAGTCATCGATCATGGAAAAGATCTTCTCTGGCGGCGCCTGGATGCTGACGCTGCGCTGCACAGAGAAGTCGTTCGGCCGCATCGACGCGATGACCAGCACGCCGACCACCAGGACGACGAGGACGAGGATCACGATCTTCCACATGGGCGACTCCGTTGCGTTGCGATGCGGCCGGCGGCTACATCGTCGCGGCGCCGCCGTTGACCATCCACGGCGTGCCGAACCGGTCGGTCACCATGCCGAAGGCCTCGACCCAGAAGGTCTTGTCCATCGGCATGTCGACCTTGCCGCCTTCGGCAAGGCGATCGAAGACGGCCCGCGCCGCGGCCACCGTCGGATAGACAAGCGACAGCGCGAAACCGGCCTTCGGCGTGTACGGCTGGCCGCCCATCGCATCCGAGCCCATCAGGAGACGGCCGTCGACCTTGAGGGAGGAATGCATGATCCGGTCGCCGTCGCCCGGACCGCACTGGTCTTTCATCGGCGACTCGGACATCTTCATCATCATCTCGATCTTCCCGCCGAGGACGCGCTCGTAGAAGCGCATCGCCTCGGCGCAGTTGCCGTCGAAGGTGAGGTAGGCGTCGAGCTGGGACATGCCGAGATCTCCTTGTCGATGAAGCCGCGCATCAGATCGCGGCGGGACCCTGGAAGCCGCGGGCGCGGTAGGTGAGGACGAGCGTATCGCGGTGACCAACGCCCTCGAGCGGCTGGATCGGCGTGCTCTCGTGGACGACGCGGGCGTCTTCGAGGACGAGCGTCGTCCAAGGCTCGAGCATCGTGAAGCGCAGGCCCTCGGGACCGTCGGCGGCGAAGACGCGCGTCTCGCCTCCCTTGATGCCGGCGCGCTCGACCAGCACGACGGCAACGAAGTCGACGCCGTCGCGGTGCGCGCCTTCGGGAGTCGGCCGGCCGATGCCGTCGGTGGTGTCGATACGGAACTGGTGCGCCTCGACGTACCACGGCTGCACACCCATCCGCGTCGACGCCAGCGCGGCGAACGAGAGCAGCATCCGGCGCCACGCCGGCGCTGCGAGCACCGCCTCGTCGATCGGCTCGAACCAGCGCTCGATGCCGCCGTGCAGCGCGTTGTATTCGACCGGCTGCCAATGGGCGCGCTGCGCCACGAGGCGCGCCGAGTCCGCGTCGACGACGAAGCTCGCGTGACGACGGCGCCTGTAGTGGCCGCCGTCCTTCAGATGCGCGTCGGGCGGCAGCGCGCTCCACGACGGTCGGAGCGCGTCGAGCTCGTCGAGCGTCGCGCCGGCGAAACGCGCGAAGGCGTCGGGCGCGAGCAGCGCATGGCCGCGCACGGCGAGCGCGTCGGCGAGTCCGCCGGGCTCGGTCGTCGGCACGCCGAGGTGCGTTGCTGTCATCGCCCGTAGCGCTCGCGCGCGAGCGCCGCGCCTTGCGCCAAGGCTGCGAGCTTCGCTTCGGCGACTTCGCGGCGCATCGGCGCGAGGCCGCAATTGGTGCAGGGAAAGAGGCGCTCGCGCGGCACGAAGCGCAGCGCCTCGCCGATCGTGTCGGCGATCTCCTCGGGCGTCTCGATCGCGTCGGAGGCGACGTCGATGACGCCGACCATCACGTCCTTGCCGTCGAGGAGCCGCATCAGCTCGGCCGGGACGTGCGAGTGGAAGCACTCGAGCGAAACCTGGTCGATGGAGCTCTTCGCGAGCGCGGGAAAAACCTGCTCGTACTGGCGCCATTCGCCCCCGAGCGTCTCCTTCCAGTCGACGTTGGCCTTGATGCCGTAGCCGTAGCAGATGTGCACGGCCGTCTTGCACTGCAGCCCATCGGCGGCGCGCTCGAGCGCAGCGACGCCCCACTCGGCGGCATCGGCCATGTAGACGTTGAACGCCGGCTCGTCGAACTGGACGATGTCGACGCCGTCGGCCTGAAGCGCGCGCGCTTCCTGGTTCAGCAGCTCGGCGAATGCGAAGGCCATCTTGATGCGGCCTTCTTTCCCCTCGCCGTAGTAGCGATCGGCGACGGTGTCGACGATCGTCATCGGCCCAGGTAGCGTGAACTTCAGCGGCTTGGTCGTGTGGGAGCGTGCGAGGCGGGCTTCGACATCGTGGACCCGCCCCGCGAGGCGCAGCGGCCCGACGACCTGCGGCACCATCGCGTCGTAGCGGTTGTTGCGGATGCCCATCAACACCTTGTGCTCGAAGTCGATCCCTTCGATACGCGCGAGAAAGCCGTGCACGAAGTGCTGGCGCGACTGCTCGCCGTCGCCGACGATGTCGATGCCGGCGTCTTCCTGGACCTTGAGCCAGACGAGCGTCGCGTCGGCCTTGGCGCGCGCGAGCTCGGCGCCGCTCGACTTCCATTCGGGCCAGAGCTTTTCGGTCTCGGCAAGCCAGGACGGTTTCGGCAGGCTGCCCGCGATCGCGGTCTCGAACATCGAAATCCTCCGTGTGGCGGCGTTGGGGCCGCATGCGATACCGTCGCCCTCGTGAGCCCAGCCGCCAACTCGACCGGTGACGACGTCGACGCGCCCCTTCCCGCGAGCGAGCGGGCCGCCGCGCTCGACGTGATGCGCGGCTTCGCCTTGCTGGGCATCTTGATTATGAACATGCCCGGATTCGCGCACTCTCTCTTCGCTGCGCCGAAGGCCGAGCCGAGCACGATCGATCTCGTGGCCGCGGCGCTGCGCGACCTGCTCTTCGCCGGCAAGTTCAACCTGCTCTTCGGACTGCTGTTCGGCATCGGCTTCACGCTGCAGATGACGCGCCTCGAGCGCGACGAGTCGGCGCGTGCCTCGCGGCTCGGGCGTGCCGCCGATCCCGAGCGGCCGGCGCGCATGTTCGTGCGCCGCCTCGGCTTCCTGCTCGTCGTCGGGCTTGTGCACGCCATCGTCCTCTGGCCCGGCGACGTGCTGGTCGTCTACGCCGTGCTCGGCTTCGCGCTGCTGCCGGCGCGGCGCCTGTCGGACCGCACGCTTGTCGCGCTCGTCGCCGCGTGCCTCGTCGCACCGGCGCTGATCGAGTCGATCCGGCCGCTGCTGTTCACGGCTGGCCGCGAGACGGTCGCCGCGTTCCAGTACGAGCAGTGGCAGGCATCGAACGATCTCGCCTTCGGCCACGGGTCGTTTCGCGATGCCGTCGCCGAGACGGCACGTCTTTTCGCATGGAGCTATGGCTCGCCGCTCGGCCTGTTCGCGTACGCCTCGTTCTACGTGCAGATGGCCACCGGCATCCTCGCCGGCGTCGTCCTCGGCCGGCACGGCTGGCCGCGCCATCCGGCGATGAACGATGCAGCGCTCGCCCGCCTGCAACGGGTCGCGATCGCGATCGCGGTCGTGGCGACGTCGATCTCGACCTTCGCGCCGGCCAGCGACCTCGAGACCGTCGACGTGGTGGCGGTGCTCGCCCGGACGTGGGGAAGAGCCGCGCTCGCCGCGTTCTATGCGCTCACCGTCCTGCGCGTCGTCGGCAACGGCGCCTTGCCGCGCTGGCTGCGTCCACTCGCGCTCGCGGGCCGCATGCCGCTCACCAACTACTTGCTGCAGACCGCACTCGCCACGTCGCTCTTCTACGGCTGGGGCCTGGGCTGGTGGGACAGCGTCGGGCCTGCGACCGAATCGCTCATCGCCGTCGTGCTGTTCCTCGCCGTGCAGCTGCCACTCAGCGCCTGGTGGCTGTCGCGGTACCGCTTCGGCCCGCTCGAGTTCGCCTGGCGCCGATTCACGTACGGGCGGTCGAGCCCCTGAGCGCGAAGGCCTCGGCCAGCAGCGCATAGGACGTGCGCCGCACCGCTGGGTCGTGCGCCCAGGTGTTGACGACGACCTCGTCGAGCTCGAACGCATCGATCAACCGCCCGATCTTCTCGGCGACCGTCTTCGGCGAGCCGACAAAGGCACGCGCGCGCATCCCTTCGAGGCCCTGCTCTTCGGCCGCATCGAAGCCGCGCGCGGCGATGACGTCGGGCGATTGCAGGGGTCCGAGCACGCCGCGGCCGCGGTCGATGCGCCAGCGGTCGCGCGAGAGCGCGAGATGCTGCGCCTCCTCGTCGCTCGCGGCGACGAGCGCCCAGATGCAGAGCGTCGCCTGCGGTTTCGGATGGCGCTCGCTCGGCTGATAGAGGCGCCGATACAGCGCCATCGCCTGCTCCGCGCCCTGGCCGTCGGTGAAGAAATAGGCGAACGCGTACGGCAAGCCGAAGTGCGCCGCGAGCTGCGCGCCGTAGTCGGAGCTGCCGAGGATCCAGATCTCGGGCGCATGCGGTCCGAGCGGATGCGCGGTGATGCCGGCATGCGTGCCCGCGCCGGTCCACGCGAGCAGGTCGCGCACCTGCGCCGGGAAGTCGTCGGCCGCGTGGCTGGCGTTCGGGTTGAGCGCGCGCGCCGTGCGCATGTCTCCGCCGGGCGCGCGGCCGACGCCGAGATCGATGCGGCCCGGCGCGAGCGCCTCGAGGACGCGGAACTGCTCGGCCACCTTGAGCGCGCTGTAGTGCGGCAGCATGACGCCGGCGCTGCCGATGCGGATCGTCGACGTGCGCGCCGCGATCGCCGCCATCAGGATCTCCGGCGCGCTGCCGATGATCGTCGGCAGCCCGTGGTGCTCGCTGACCCAGAAGCGCGAGTAGCCGAGCCGCTCGCAATCGACGGCGAGCGAGAGCGTGTCGCGGATCGCGGCATCTTCGCTGCTGCCGGCGAGCGAGACCGATTGATCGAGGACCGAGAGGCGCAGCGACATCTCAGCCTTCGGGATGCGTGGGATCGATCCAGCGCACGTTCATCGGCTTTTCGACCGGCTCGATGTCGATGCTCACCGCCACAGCCTCGCCATCGCTGCGGCAGAGCACGCATTCGAGCGTCTCGGTCGGGCTCGCGTTGATCTCCTGGTGCGGCACGTACGGCGGTACGTAGATGAAGTCGCCCGGCCCGGCCTCGGCCGTGAACTCGAGCTTGTTGCCCCAGCGCATGCGGGCCCGGCCCTTGACGACGTAGATCACGCTCTCGAGCGGCCCGTGGTGATGCGCGCCGGTCTTCGCGTCGGGATGGATGTGGACGGTGCCAGCCCAGAGCTTCTGCGCACCGACGCGCGCGAAGTTGATCGCGGCCTTCCGGTCCATGCCGGGCGTCTGCGCGGTGTTGGCGTCGAGTCGGTCGGCAGGAACGACGCGCACGCCGTCGTGCTGCCAGGTCTTGTCGGTCGAAGCATTCGTCTCGGTCATCGCGATCATTCCTCCTTGCAACCAACGCTGCGGGGCAGGGTCGTGTACATTAACGACACAGTTATACGCAAGACAGTGGTTGTTCGTGATTCTTGTTCTACCCCCGCGGTCCTCGCGGTGGGCGCTTGAAATCCCCCTGATCGGTTCTTGAGTGTCGCTGCATGCGCTGCATGTTGCTGCGCATTCATTTCAATCGTAGACAGGATATTTTTTATGACGACCCAAACCGGAACCGTGAAGTGGTTCAACGAAAGCAAGGGCTTCGGCTTCATCGCGCAAGACGCGGGCGGCGCCGACCTCTTCGCTCACTTCCGTGACATCCAGGGCAATGGTTTCAAGACGCTCGCCGAGAACCAGCGCGTCGAATTCGAAGTGAAGCAGGGTCAGAAGGGTCTGCAGGCCGCGAACATCCGCGTCCTCGCCTGACCTTCCTGCTCCAGAAGAAGGGCCGCGGTTTCGATCGCGGCTTTTTTTCGTCCGCGACACGCCCGGGTGCAGCCACCCGGTCGCGCAGTAGCATTCGCCGAACCGACGTCCGGAGTCATCGATGAGCACCCTCGCCTCACTCACAAACCACCAGGTTCGACTCGCCCGTCGCCCGGTCGGCCTGCCGACGCGCGCCGAATGGAGCTTCACCGCCGAGCCGGTCGATGCGCCGTCGGCCGGCGGCGTTCTCGTCAAGACGCTCTCGCTCTCGCTCGACCCTGCCATGCGAGGCTGGATGAACGACGCGCGCAGCTACATCCCGCCGGTCGCGATCGACGCTGTGATGCGCGCGGGCGGCATTGGCGTCGTCGTCGCCTCCGAGAGTCCGACGTTCAAGGTCGGCGACCGCGTCAGCGGCGCGCTCGGCGTTCAGGAATACGCGAGCTTCGGCGAGAAGCAGCTCGCGCGCGGCGAGCTCGCCAAGATTGACCTGAGCGTCGGCACGCTCACGCAGTGGCTCAACGTCCTCGGCATGCCGGGCATGACCGGCTACTTCGGGCTGATGGATGTCGGCCAGGCGAAGGCCGACGAGACCGTTGTCGTCTCCGGCGCGGCCGGTGCGGTCGGCCAGACCGTCGGCCAGCTCGCGAAGATCAAGGGCTGTCGCGCGGTCGGCATCGCCGGCGGTCCGGAGAAGTGCGCCTGGGTCGTGAAGGAGCTCGGCTTCGACGCCTGCATCGACTACAAGGCCGGCCCCATCCGCGACGGCCTGAAGGCGCACTGCCCCGATGGCGTCGACATCTACTTCGACAACGTCGGCGGCGAGATCCTTGACGCGGTGCTGACAAAGATCCGCCGCCACGCACGCATCGTGATCTGCGGCGCGATCAGCCAATACAACAACACCGAGGCCGTCAAGGGCCCGGCGAACTACCTCTCGCTGCTCGTGCATCGCGCGCGCATGGAAGGTATGGTCGTGTTCGACTACACCGAGCGCTTCCCGGCGGCGATCGCCGAGCTCGCGGGCTACCTGAAGGACGGTCGGATGACGAGCAAGGAAGACGTCGTCGTCGGCATCGAGACCTTCCCCGAAGCGCTCCTCAAGCTCTTTCACGGCGAGAACTTCGGCAAGCTCGTGCTGCAGGTCGCGAACGACGGACCTTGACGCCTGAGCGGGCGTTGCGGCCGTTCAATCCATGAGCGAGGCCGCGTACGATCGCGGCGTGGCTGACCTGTCCGCCGAATTCCTTCAGGCGCTCGTCGCGCAAAGCCGCGACCTGCTCGCGGTGAGCGACGCCACCGGCCTGCTGCTCTGGAGCAACGAGCGCTTCGCCCTTGCCACGGGCTTGCCGAGCCGGCCATCGGCCACCTTGCTCGACTTCACGCCGCCCGGCGCAGCAGGCTCGGAGAGCCGTCTTTCGATCGCGCGGATGCTGAGCTCGCAGGGCCTCGATTCAGGAACCATCGAGCTGCGCGGCACCAGCGGCGAGTCGTGCTGGGTCGAGGCTCACTCCTCGCGCCTGGCCGGCTGCATCCTCTGGACCCTCGTCGACATCACGCGCGCCCACGCGCTCGGCGAGCGCGCACGCCGGCAGGAAGAGCTGCTCGAGACGGCGCAGGAGTTCGGCCGGCTCGGCATCTGGGAACGCCGGATTCCGTCGGGCGAAGGCCGCTGGGACAAACACGTGTTCCGCTTCTGGGGGCTCGACCCGGCGAGCGGAACACCGAGCTTTCCGGAAGCCATCGAGCACATCCACCCGGAAGACCGCGTGCGCATGATCTATGCGGAGTCGGCGCGCCGCGCCGGCCGCTATGCACAGCGCTTCCGGGTCATCCAGCCCGACGGTCGCACGCGCTGGATCCACTCGCAGTGGGAAGTGCGCAACGGCCCGCGCGGCACGCCCGACCGCGCCCTCGGCGTGATGGTCGACGACACCGAGGCCTACGACGCGGCGCGCGCGCTGAGCGACGTCAACGCGCAGCTCAAGATGGCCGTCGAGCTCGGCAAGATCGCGATCTGGCGCCACGACCTGCGCACCGGCCGCATGTACTACAGCGACCGCGCCTTCGATCTCCTCGGCATGGCGCCGCGGCCGGAAGGACTCTCGATCGACGAGGTGCGCTCGTTCATCCACCCCGACGACATCCCGCTCGTCCTGCAGTCGGCCGAGGCCGCGCTCGCCGCGACCGGGCCGGTTGACATGGAAGCGCGCTATCGCCGCGCCGACGGCACCTGGCGCTACGTGCTGTCGCGCCGCGTCGTCGAGCGCAACGACGCCGGAGAGGCGATCGCCTTCCTCGGCGTGGCGCTCGACATGACCGAGCGCGTCGAGCACCTGCGCCACGCCGAGGAGCTCGCGCGCCGCCTCGACGCCGCCTCGCGCGCGGCGGGCGTCGGCATCTGGACGACGACGACCGGTCCCGGCGGCGCCGACTGGAACGCGCAGATGTTCGAGCTCTTCGAGTGCTGCCCTCCGCCCGAGCCGCCGACCTTCGGTCAATGGATCTCGAGCTCGGTGCACACGGACGACCGGGAGCGTGTCGATCGCGAGGTGCGAGCCTATTTCACGAACGGCGGCGGCCCCATCGAGATCGAGTTCCGGGCCCTGCGACGCGACGGCAGCGTGCGCTGGATCGTGATGCGCGCCGATGTCGATCGCGTCCACACCCGGCAGCGCCGCATCCTCGGCGTGGCGATGGACGTCACCGATCACCACCGCGCGCTCGACGCGCTGCGCGAGGCGAGCCAGCGCGCCGCGCTCATCACGCGCCACGCCGGCATCGGCACCTGGGAGATCGACGCCGAGGGTGGCGAGCAATGGGACGCGCAGATGTTCCAGCTGCGCGGCCTGGCGCCGGGCGAGCGCGTGCCGAGTCGCGAGGAGCGGCTGGCGCTGGTGCATCCCGACGATCTCGGCGTGGTCCTCGACTCGCTCGCCGACACGCCCGAAGCACAGCTGCCCGCGGCCTACGAGTTGCGCGTGCGCCTGCCCGACGGCAGCTACCGCTGGCTCGCGTCGCGCTCGGCGGAGGTGCTCGACGATGCCGGCCGCCTGGCGCGCCGCGTCGGCTTCAACTGGGACATCACGGAGAGCAAGAACGCCGAGATGGCGCGTCAGCAGGCAGCGCTCGCGGAGCGCGGCATCCAGGCCAAGTCGCAGTTCCTCTCACGCATGAGCCACGAGCTGCGCACGCCGCTCAACGCGGTGCTCGGCTTCACCCAGCTGTTGCAGATCGAGGCGCGGCAGTCGGGCCAGGCCGACCAGCTCGCCAAGCTCGAGCACGTGCGCGCCGCCGGCGACCACCTGCTCTCGCTGATCAACGACGTGCTCGACCTTTCCGGCCTCGAAGCCGGCGAAATCAAGCTCTCGCTCCAGCCGGTGGACCTCGGTGCGCTCGTTCGCCAGTCGCTGCCGCTGCTCCAGTCGCTCGCGACGCAGCACGACGTCGTGGTCGAGACGCGCCGCGCGGAGGGCGTGGCGCTCGCCGATCCGACGCGTCTCCGTCAGGTGCTCATCAACCTGCTCTCGAACGCGATCAAGTACAACCGGCGCGGCGGTCGCGTGGTGGTCGAGACCTCGGCCGATGGCGTGGAGGCCCGGCTCACCGTGCGCGACACCGGCCGCGGCCTGACCCAGACGCAGATTGCAGAGCTGTTCGAGCCGTTCAACCGCTTCGGCGTCGAGCACGAGGGCATCGAGGGCACCGGCATCGGCCTGACGATCGTCAAGACGCTCGTCGACGGCATGGGCGGACGCATCGTCGTCGCGAGCGAGCCCGGCAGTGGCACCACGTTCGAAGTGGCGCTGCCGGCCGCGCAGGCGACGGCCGCAGCGGCCGCGTCGTCGGTCGATGCGCTGCCGCAACCGATGCCGGCGAACCGTCGCACGTCGGCGATCCACGGCAAGATCCTCTACATCGAGGACAACCACGTCAACGTCCTGCTCGTCGAGGAACTCGTGAAGAGCCTGGGCGGGCTCACGATCGTGTCCGAGGCGACCGGCGCGGCCGGCGTCGCACGCGCGGCGAGCTTTCGCCCCGATCTCGTCCTCGTCGACATGCAGCTGCCCGACTTCGACGGCTACGAAGTGCTGCGCCAGATCCGCGCCGCGCCCGTGACGCGATCGATCCCGTGCGTCGCGCTCTCGGCCAACGCGATGAGCGAGGACATCGAGCGCGGGCTCGAAGCCGGCTTCGCCGAGTACTGGACCAAGCCGATCGACTTCGGCGTCTTCATCACCGCGCTGCAGCGCTTCTTCCCCGGCGCGCCGCCGCTGCGCGAGCCGGCGGACCACGCCCAGGGCGTGTCGGGCGGCTAGACGGTCGGCTCGAGCAAACCGCGCTGGCGCAGCATCGGCTCCGGCCTCGGCCCGCGACCGCGGAACGCGCGGTACGCGGCTCCGGGCTCGATCGAGTTGCCCGACGAGTAGATGAAGCGCGCGAGACGGCGTGCGACTTCCGGGTCGAACGGATTGCCGGCCTCGACGAAGGCCTCGAAGCCGTCGGCGTCGAGCACTTCCGCCCACAGGTACACGTAGTAGCCGGCGGCGTACGACGAGCCCGAGAACAGGTGCTGGAAGTGGGTCAGCCGGTGGTTGACGCCGATGCCAGCGGGAAGGCCGAGCCGCTCCCACTGTGCCCGCTCGAACGCGACGACGTCGATCGGCGTGCTCTCGGTGCGCGCGTGCGCCGCCATGTCGACCAGCGCCGACGCGGCGTAGCGGACGGTCTCGAAGCCCTGGTTGAAGTGACGCGCCTCGTGCATCCGCGCGATCAGCGCATCGGGAATCGGCGCGCCGGTCTCGTAGTGGCGGGCGTGGCGCTTGAGCACCTCGGGCTCCTCGAGCCAGTGCTCGAAGATCTGCGAGGGCAGCTCGACGAAGTCGCGCAGGACGTTGGTGCCCGAGACGCGCTCATAGGTGACGTTCGAGAGCAGCCCGTGCAGGCCGTGGCCGAACTCGTGGAAGAGCGTGCGCGCGTCGTCGAAGCTGAGCAGCGTCGGCGCGCCCTTGGCGCCCTTCGCGAAGTTGTTGTTGTTGACGATGATCGGCAGCACCGCCACGGCGCCGTCGCCGCCGTTGCGCGACTGCATGCGATAGGCGCTCATCCACGCGCCACTGCGCTTGCTCGGCCGGGCGAAGTTGTCGTGCAGGAACACGCCGATCGTCTTCCTGGCGGCGTCGCGCACCTCGTACACGCGCACGTCGGGGTGGTAGACGACGATGTCGGGACAGGCGACGAACTCGACGCCGAAAAGGCGCGACGCGCAGTCGAACGCCGCCCCGACCATGCTCTCGAGCGAGAAGTACGGCTTGATCTCGGCCTCGTCGAGCTCGAACCGGACCCGGCGCACCTTCTCGGCGTAGAAGCGCCAGTCCCAGGGCTCGACGACGGCGGGCTCGCCGCGCGACAGGGCCAGCGCGGAGAGCGCGACGCGCTCCTGCTCGAGCCGGATCTTCGCCGGCGCCCAGACGCGCTCGAGCAGCGCTGTCACGGCTGCCTGGCTCTGCGCCATCGTGTCGCTGAGCGCGAAGTCGGCGTAGCTCGCATAGCCGTGCAGACGCGCCTGCTCGAGCCGCAGCGTGAGGATCTCGGCGGCGACGTCGCGGTTGTCGCTGGCTCCCGGATGCTCGCCGCGCGACGTCAGCGCGCGCCACGCCTCCTCGCGCAAATCGCGCCGCTCGGAGAAAGTCAGGAAGGGAACGATGTGCGAGCGCGACAACGTGATCACCGACGCACCGTCGATGCCGCGCTCGAGCGCGGCCTGGGCTGCGGCCGCGCGGACGAAGCGCGGCAGCCCGACGAGATCGACCTCGCTCTCGAGCAGGAGCTGGAACGCCGATTCGTCGGCGAGGACGTTCTGGCCGAAGGTCGTGGTGAGCTCGGCGAGGCGCTGCATCACCTCGGCGTGACGCGCCTGCTCGGCCTGCGCGAGCTTGGCGCCGGCGCGGACGAAGTCGATGTGAAAGCGCTCGACGACACGTCGCTGCTCGCCGGTCAGCCCGAGCTGGTCGCACGTCGCGTGGAGCGCGTCGACGCGCACGAACAGGGCGGCGTTGTTGTAGACGCGGCTGTCGTGCCCGGCCAAGACCGGCGCCATCTCGCGCTCGACCGCCTGCAACGCCGGCGAAGTCTCGCTCGACGTCAGGTTGTAGAACAACGAGCAGATCCGCTCGAAGATGCGACCGGCGCAGTCGAGCGCGGCGATCGTGTTCTCGAAGGTCGGTGGCGCGGCCTGTGCCGCGATCGCCTCGATGTCGGCCAGATGGCGCGCCATCGCCTCGCACAGCGCCGGCGCGAAATGCTCGGCGCGGATGTCGGCGAAGGGCGGCAGGCCGAAGCGACCGGTCCAGGGAGCGAGCAGCGGGTTGGCGCTCATTTCTTGCGCCGGATGTCGGCGAGGTCGCGGTCGTCGTAGCGGCGGTTGCTGCACGCGGTCGTATAGCCTTCCTGCGCCGCCTGGATGTCCTCGACGTCCTTGTTGTAGGTCTCGGCCTTGGTCTGGTAATCGTCGATCAGCGCGTTGCGCGCGACGATCTTCTCGTTGTAGGCGTCGACCAGCTCCTTCTTGGTCTGGTCGAGGGTCGCCTTCAGGCCGGCGGTCTCGGTGGCGGTACGGTCGATCTCGGCCTTGGCGGCGACGAGGCCGACCTTGCCCCTGAGGATGGCGTCGTTTCGCTCGCGCAAGGTGTCCTTCTGCGTCACGCACTCACGCAGCTGCGCCTGGCTCAGAACAGCCGTCTTGGATGCCGGTGCAGATGCAGATGCCGCGCGCGGCTTGTCGGCAGCGCGCACGCCATGCGCGCACGACAGCGCGACCGCCGCAGCGCAGGCCAGAGATGCAGCGCGCCGGCGCCGGGGCGAAACGAATGAGGAAGGGGTCGGAAAGTCCATGCGGAATCATGCCACCACGGGCGTTCTCATCGTCACGAACTCCTCGGCGACGGTCGGGTGAATTCCGAGGGTCGCGTCGAACACGGCCTTGGTGGCACCGGCCTTCATTGCGACCGCGAATCCCTGGATCGTCTCGCCCGCGTCGGCGCCGACCATGTGCAGGCCGACGACACGATCGTTGGCATCGTCGACGATCAGCTTCATCAGCGTCCGCTCGCTGCTCTTCGAGAGCGTGTGGCGCAGCGCCTTGAACTCGGCGCGGTAGACGCGGATCTTCTCGAAGCGGCCGCGTGCATCCTGCTCCGACAGGCCGATCGTGCCGATGCTCGGATGCGTGAACACCGCCGTCGGAATGTGCAGGTAGTCGACATGCCGCTCGGTGCCGCCGAAGAGGTTGTCGACCAGCGCCATCGCCTCAGCCAGCGCGACCGGCGTGAGCTGGACGCGGTCGATCACGTCGCCGACGGCGTAGACGCTCGGCACGTTGGTGCGGTAGCGATCGTCGACGACGACCGCTCCGTTGACGTCGAGCGCGACTCCGATCTCCTCGAGGCCGAGGCCGACGGTGTTCGGCGCACGGCCGGTCGCGTAGAGGACGGTGTCGGCATCGATCGTGCTGCCGTCGCCGAGGACGACGCGCGTCATCGTCGACTCGCTGCCCTCCTCGAGCGCGGCGACGGTCGTGCCGACGCGGATGTCGACGCCCTTCTTCCTCATCTCGGCGGCGACGAAGTGGCGGATGTCGTGATCGAAGCCGCGCAGGATCTGCTCGCC
>Ga0123337_10002371_pt1 | contig 21641 bp, 20 predicted proteins | sample frozenSSSSmetaG_FD_89792 | JGI IMG/M metagenome (GOLD analysis project Ga0123337, IMG submission 89792) | Glacier valley bacterial and archeal communities from Borup Fiord, Nunavut, Canada, to study Microbial Dark Matter (Phase II) -... | ecosystem: Environmental > Aquatic > Freshwater > Ice >...
CCCTTCAGGTTCGGTCCAACCGAATTTGTCGCCCGGAGCCAACTGTATGTAGTAGCTTTCCCCTGTAATCTGGTTCCATTCTCTGTCCGAATACACAATCGGCTGCGCGAAAAGCCCCATCGTAAGAGCCCAAGCAAGCGCGTTTGACTTATTGAAGTGCTCCAGCTGTAGTAGCGCGGCTTTGTTCATCAGCCACAGTCCTTCGCTCACGCGCATTTCGAACAGCGGCACCCGGTTTTGACCGGCCAGGCCGTGTTGCCCTTCAGAGGTTAAAGTGATTTGTGCCGAATCCTTCGCGGAAGAATCTTGGCTGTAAATTCGGAACTGCTGCCGGTCGTAATAGACCCAACGAAGCTCCTTTTTCCAGTCAGGGTCGGCCACGTCAACCTGCTTCAGGCACTGCGTTCGAATAACGACCCATTCAAGTCGGCCTTCTTGGTCGTAGCTCCAATTGATAACGTCCTCGGGGCTGTAATCCACCAGGTACGCTCTGCTTCTCCCCTGCTCATCTTCCTCGGCTCGCGTCGTTGCACCGGCCGCTACCACCGGAAACTCAAGTGCTGTGTAACTTCGCCCATATACCATCGCCTGCGCGGCACGCTGCCTGAAAAACTCAGTTAAACTTGTGCCTCGTAAATCACAGTCGTGAACGAACTGGTGATAAAACATGCCAGTGGTCTCCGTCTTCCCGTCCATTTGTAGTACGGGCTCACGACGCATTAGCGTTGCTGCGTACCAATCGATAATTGACCCGATATAGTTCTCGTAAAACACTCGGCTTAGGCGCTCCAGGTAAACTTCCCCAGGCTCTTTCGCCCGCCTTATCAGATACTCGGACGCGTGATTACGGAACTGCTCGCCACCGGCATACAAGTCCCGGTACTTCCGCCACATGGCTTTCTGAGCCGTATATTCCGGATGTTCGCGATTGATGAAATGCATGTTCATGTCGTTTCTAAAGAATCCTGTTTGATTGCTCACCGAAGTTGACCACCGCCTTCCTCACGGAATAGATTAAGTAGCCCAGCGCATCCGAAGAGTGTGTTCTCTTCTTGTCTTTATTTTTATCAATATCCTGGCCGTCCTCTTTGTACGAAACCTGCTCAAGATCTTTAATCAGCTCCTTGCATTTCGGGTCGATCGTCAGCTTCACGTCGCCAGCAGCTGATTTCAACTTCGCGTTTACCGTCTGAACGCGATCCCGGACAAACGGGTTCTGTTTCGGAACTTCGAAAGTCATCCGTTCTCGGTGCGTTCGGAAGTGTGCAGTCACAATTTCGTAATCTGTGCTGCCTCTTGTGCTACGCGCCTGGCCTGAAGCGTCCCCGTATACCGAATAGCCAGCCACATGCCCGCCATATAGCCTGCTGAACTCGTCACATGCCTCTTGTGTGCAGGCGCCGTTCAGAACAATCTCATCCAGAACTCTCACCAGCTCGCCATCTACCTGCGCCACAACGGAACAGAGTGGGTTGACATTAAAGTCCATAGCCCAGCAAATCGGTAGGTAGGTTAAGGGCGTTAATGCCTTTACGTGCTCCTTGTGATTAAACAGGGCATAAACCCGTTTGCCATTGGCATTCAAATATTCCCCCATAACTTCCTGTAGAAAGAACGATTCGTCGTAACTGCTTTTCAGTCGATCGTAGTAATCCGGGATTGCGTCCAGAATATGCCTGTTCTCGAAGGCGTGAGCCCGAATAACGTCATACCGTTCCGAAGCATTGCCCTCAATGAACTTCCGATAAACCCAGTCAAAACCCTTAGGCGTCCAAACCGCAAAGCCACATAGAAGCTTTGCCTTGGCATCCCGCAACCGTCCTTCTAATCGCAGCCACGCTTCTTCACGTGTGTAAGTCAATTCATCGAGCCCGAACCATGCAACGTTTGTTCCTCGAAGACGTTCGAACTCGTCCATAGCCCGGAATAGGATCTGCGAACCGCTGTCCCGCATCGTTAGTACACCGTCAGACTTGTTGAAAGTGAACGGTAACCCATTTGTCTCTAGAATTTCGAGGAATGCGGCTTGGGTTGCATCTCGTAACATGGGATAAGTTGGCGCGCCAATTAACCCTGTCCGCCCGGCATTGATATAGGAAAGTCGGATCGCCTCATGGCAGAGCGCCTGACTTTTTCCTGATCCAATCGGCCCCGAAAACCCCTTGAAGCGTGCGTTGCTCTTATGAAAGTCACGCTGGGAGGGCAAGGGCTGGTAAACTATATCTCGGTGGTGTATTCCGTCTCGCTCAATAAGTCTACCCATGTCAATTTGATATGGTTGATGTGCTCGTGAACCAGTTCCCGTTGTAGGTCAAGCAGGCGCACGAAGTCACCAACAGTCGGCTTCACTTCGCCTTGTTTCAGCCTGCTGGTCATAGCCGCGATCGCAACCGAAACTGCTTCAGAAACGCTCCCGGTCGGCAATAGATTCAGCTTGGTATCGTGTTTCAGTGTGTAAGTCCTCCGGGGTGGCGTTCACAAATCAACTCTCCCGACACAAACCTAGCACCGCGGCTGTTAGCGACTAATCCGTGGGTTCTCCTAACATGAACAAAACAAACAAACTAAACTTGTTCTAGTTCATGTGACCGGGTTTTGTATCTCTCCGTTATGTGCTAAAGTCGGGCCTTTTTACAGCCAATACACTTCAAATATCTTTCCCCCCTCTGCACATCGGATCTTCTGGCCATGAATGCCGCGGATATCTTCTGCTCAATTCTCTGCGCAACTGCGGGTAAAGCCGCACCCAAAATCCCGCCAGATCTGTTGTGGTCTGTACAGACCGCTGGTTTGGCGCCAGCAGATGCACCACCACCGGAACCCTGCCACCGGCCACCTTCGGTGTTTCCTGCAATCCGAAGAAGTCCTGCAGTCGGGATTCTACCCACGGGGTTTGTCCAGATCGATATCGCACGCGGACCGTTCGCCCGCCTGGCAGTCGCAGGCGCGCCGGAGCTACTGCTTCTAGCAATCCCCGGCCAATGGCCCGCTCCAGCTCCTCCGGTAATCCTGCTAATAGCCGGCGCGCTTCTGCGAAAGACCGGCAACTATATGCAAGCCTTCGCAAAGCCTCACGAATTGCGTCTTCATCTATTTGCCGCACAGAGCTCCATTGCGATGCAAACGCCACTCGGTCACGCAGTTCGTCTAGCCCCTCAAGCTCCTGAAAAGACCTCAAGCCCCGCGCCAGCATCTCTTTCACCAGAAGTTGAGCCGAAAGATCAGGGTCCGGATTCCCTTGCCGGTTTTCAGAGAGCACCAGACCGCCATAATAAAGTCCGCTCACCTGTTCCACTCGTTCGGTTCGTCTGTTCCACTCCACTTCATTGCGCTCGCTCAGACGGTCCGCAAATGAGTCGATTAGCCATTCTGGCTCAATGTCACATCGCAAACGCACCATGGGAAGTGCCTGCTCTCCACGCTCTTCCGCATCGATTGCAACTAAGAACCGTCCCACAACTCCCGCAGATTGCGCGGCAGTCCCATTCGCCAGCATCACAATGGATTCATTACGTTGGTGTGCCACGCGGTCCGGAAACGCAGTCAACACGCTGTGCTCCAACGCATCGGCTGTTGCCGTCTCGAAACGGCTCTTTGTTCCCCTGAGTGCTCTGCGCAACTGCTTTGCCACGGCCTCGCCGCGAATCCCCAACGGCTTCTCAAGTGCCTCATGCAAATCAATAGAGCCAGCCCGGTCCCCGCTGCTCAACAAAGCAGCCAGCTTTACTCCGTCCCCTGCAACACCGCGCCGAACAGCCTCCCGAAGCAGTCGCGCCACCCTGGGGTGTACCGGTAGCGTTGATAAGCTCTTCACCTCTGCATCGCTGGTTGCCCCCAGGCTATCGAGCAATGCCTCGGCACGCGACACCGCTGCAGCCGGCGGTGCGTCTAGCCACTCCACTTCGTCTGGCCGCAGACCCATGGCGCGCAGTTGTAAGCACATCCCGGAGAGTTCTCGCCTCAAAATGTCCGGTTCTTCTTCCGCCTTGCGCCGGGCGAAGTCTTCCCTGGAATACAGTCGCACCACGCGTCCAGGGCCCATCCGGCCCGCGCGTCCGGCGCGCTGGTTTGCAGACGCTTGGCTGATACGGGTCACCTGCAACAATGGCAGACCGGTCCAGGGCGAATCGCTCGCTGTTCGCGCCAGTCCACTGTCCACAACGCACTCTACACCTTCAATCGTGACCGAACTCTCCGCCAGGTTGGTTGACAAAATCACCTTTCTCTCCGGTCCCCTTCGCAGAGCCTCGTCCTGCTCGCTGGGTGTAAGGTCTCCAAATAGCTCGGCCACCCGAAAGCGCCCTCCTGAACTTTGCCGCAGCAGGCGCGCCGCACGCCGAATCTCCGCCGCTCCGGGCAGGAACGCCAAAACGTCACCGGAAGGTGAGTCCTTCAAGCAACTCTCCGCCACCATCGCTACTTGCTCTTCCATCGATCCCGATCCAAAACCCGCATACCGAATCGAAACCGGATACAGTCGTCCGTCCGATCTCAAAATCGGGCACCCGCCCAAGAACGCCGCCACCCTCTCCGCGTTCAACGTTGCCGACATCACAATCACCCGCAAGTCTGGGCGTTTCGTAAGCTGCAGACGGCGCAACAGCGCAAGCGCCAAGTCGCCTTCAAGGTGCCGTTCGTGAAATTCATCCAGCACAACGGTCTGCACGCCCTGAAGCTCGGGGTCTCGCAACAAACGCCGCGTGAGCACTCCTTCAGTTACAAACATTAACTGCGTCTCAGGCCCGGAAACCTCCTCGAACCGTACCTGATAGCCGACGCTTCCTCCTACCCTCTCGTCGCGTTCCGTAGCCACCCGCTGTGCAGCTAAACGGGCTGCGATACGGCGCGGTTCTAGCACAACCACGACTCCAAATTCCAGGCAGACTGCAGGCACCCGAGTAGTCTTCCCAGCTCCCGGAGGCGCCTCGATCGCCACGTTTCCACCAGTCCGCACCGCCTCCCGCAACCTGGGTAGCAAGGCATCTATCGGCAATGAGTCGAACGTCTTCAAGAGCCCTTGTTAACCAGCCTCTCACGCCGCGCGTGGTATAACTCTTTGTTGCCCTTTTCCCATGAAATCAATTAGCATCCTCACAGCCTGTTATAACGAGGAGCTCAACGTGCGCGAGGTCTATAATCGCGTTCGCGCCGTTATGATTGGCTTGGGCAAGTATCGCTATGAACATCTCTTCATTGACAATGCTTCCACCGACCGCACTCTTGAACTGTTAAAGGAAATTGCCCGCGAAGATTCCAACGTCAAGGTCATCGCGAACTCCCGCAATTTCGGTCACATCCGTTCTCCGCAGCACGGTTTCCGCCAACTCACCGGTGATGCGGTCATCGGTCTCGTCGCCGATCTGCAAGACCCGCCGGAACTTATCCCGGAAATGGTCTCCTACTGGGAGCAGGGCTACAAAGTGGTTCTCTGTATCAAGAAAACCAGCGACGAAAACAAGATCATGTTCTGGGTTCGCACCAAGTACTATCAGCTCGTGAACCGGATGTCGAACATTGAAACCTACGAAAATTTCACCGGATTCGGGCTTTACGACAAGCACGTCGTTGAAGTCATCAAGACCTTTAACGATCCGTATCCGTACTTCCGCGGCATGATTGCCGAGATCGGTCTCCCGCGTAAAGAAATTCTTTTTAATCAGCCGCGTCGGCTAAAAGGCATCACCAAAAATAATTTCTATACTCTCTACGACATGGCGATGTTGGGTATTACCAATCTGTCCAAAGTCCCTCTTCGCATCGTCACTTTTACCGGTCTGGCGAGTGGTATTGTCTGCATCATGGCGGCGTTTTTCGGCTTGGCATACAAGCTCCTTTTCTGGGATCGGTTCTCCGTGGGAACGGCTCCCCTCCTTGTCGGCTTATTCTTCTTTGCATCCGTACAGCTTTTCTGCCTCGGCATTATCGGCGAATACATCGGAGCCATCCACACCTTCGTGCAGAACCGCCCTCTCGTCGTCGAAAAAGAACGCATCAATTTCGAATACCCCCCCGGGCCACCAAAACAGTGAAGCGCCTCCTTGCCTTGCTCCTTGCGCTCGCAATGCACTTAGCCGGGCAGCGCGAAATGGTCTTCCCCCCTGGCTCGAACCCGATTGGTCCTTTTAGTCCCGGCATCATTTTCGACGGCGTGCTTTACGTCTCCGGCCAAGGCGCGCGCGACGCCCAAGGTAACCTGCCACCCACCGCCGAAGCCCAAACACGGCAGTGCCTCGATAACATCCGCGCAGTGGTGGAAAGCGCGAAATTCTCCATGGCCAATATCGTCTATACACACACCTATCTGACAAACATGGAAGATTATGCTGCGGTAAACAAGATATATCCCGAAGTATTCCCAGGCATGTTGCCTGCCCGGTCCACCATGGGTGTCGCAAGAATGCCGCTCGATACCCCGGTCGAAATCAGCGCCATTGCCGTCCGCGCATCCCCTCTCCCCAGGGCAATCACACTCCCGAACGCTAAGTCGCCCGTCCCTATTTCGCCCGGCATCATTGCTGCGGATCGCCTTTTTTTATCGGGCATCCTTGGCCGCGATGCGGAAGCGAACACTACCCCTACAACCGGCACCGCGCAGATTGATATGTGTCTCAGTCGCATCGCTCGCGTGCTGGCTGCCGCAGAAATTTCCGGCACGCACCTCCTTCACCTGAACGTGTACAGAACCTCCCAACTCCCCGCATCCGAAGTGCAAGGCCGCTTCCGCACGGCCTTCCCGGAAACGGCAATTTCGGTCATCGAAGTTGCTGCTCTCCCCTTCGGTGTCAAAGTCGGCGTCACCGGTGTTGCCGCAATGCGCTTGGAATCGAAACGCATCCAAAAACAAAATGGCCATGTGCTCTGCGCCTCAATGGGACGCACGATTTACTGCGCCAGTCAGGCTGCGGACACCGCCGGTGAGGCGCTTCGCTCACTGGGTGAGGCGCTTCAAGCCATGGGCTCCAGTCTCAAAAATGCGCTCGCCACCAACGTATATCTGAACGACATCGGCACGTTCCCGAACATGAACGCCATCTATGCTCTACAGTTCGCAAAACCTTACCCCACGCGCACCACTGTTCAGCCACAAGCCACCGGGTTCACAAAAGGTGTCACCGTGTCTTTAGTAGCAGCGAAGCTCTAACCGGCCTGCGGTTCAATTGTGTAGCTCACTCCGCGCGAACCCGTTTCCACACGTGCTCCGCCTTTTTGTTTGCTCTCCGCACAGCTCTCTAATATCCCGCACACCAACATGCTCCGCTCAAACGGAACAGGCGCGCGGCCCGTGGCAATCAACTGCTGAACGTTCGCCGCAAGCCCCGCCGATGCCGTCAAAGGAGGTTCAAAGAACTGGCACGATTGCAACCCCGCACCCTTCACGCGCGCCGCAAAATTTGTATCCCGAATCGCCCCGTCTAACATCATGAGCCGGGCCGTCAGCCCGTCCCGATATTCCACCTCGTAACACGCAGCGTCTTTGGCCAGCTTCTGCAATTCCCCCGACCCTATCAAGTCCTGCGTCCGCCCATCCAGCAACGTCAGTCCCTGCGGCGTATCGCTCCGTGACAACGCCGCTGTCAACAATTCTTTATTCCAGCCCGCCTGCCACACCGCTTCTCCGGACAGCATCCGCACTGCACGAACGCCACTCTCGCCGCCCTTGCGCCTTTCCACCATGGCCTGCATCGCCTCCAGCGCGGCAAAACTCATCCCATTCCAACTCACGGCAATCGCTTCCTCCAACTCGCAGCCATGCGAGAGTTCCAAATCCGGCAATCGAAACACCAGCGGCAAATGTGTCCCTGCCATCAAACTGAATTTCAGCTTGGTCGCGCTCTCCCGCATCGCGCGCGCTTCCGCTATCCCTCTTGCCGGTTGTCCGTGAAGGAAGACCGCTACACCCCGGCCCTCTTCCTCAAACACTCGCCGAACCTGCTCATAATAGGCCTGCCCCGAATGTTTCGCCTTATCTCCAAAGATCAGTACCGCATCATAACCAATCTGCTTTCCGCCTGCCCGCAAAGCTTCCGCAGCCGATTTAAAAATGGGGAACCCGAAGTCTTTGCTCCGCTTCGCGCTCACATCTCCGTCGCCCTTCAGTTCCACGCAAAGCGACACTACTTTCGTATGGGGCTTGTGCCACTCACCCCCATTCGGATACCCCACCAGAAAACGGTCCACTAAATCCTGAGCCGCCGATCCCAACTGGTACGCCGGCGCAATCACCGCGATTCGTATCGGGTCCGCTTGCCCTAAAACCGGCAGCGCCGCACCCATCGCGCTCGCCGCCAGAAAATCCCTGCGCGTGAATCGCATCCTCAGGTCCTCCAGTAAGTCGATTCCACCGGAGCTTGATAAACAATATTCAAGTGCGGCGTATCCATCACGCTCTGGCTCCGGAATAAGCTCTCCACTCCCGCGGCCGTCAGTCCCGTCGTCAGCAGCGTGCGTTCCAGCGGAATCGCCGCCTGTCCCGTCAGTACCATTCTCTCGATATGGTTTACCTGCGGACTGAAGAAGTTCGCGAGGCTAGTTCTATCGGGTGGCATCGGCAAATACATCTGCGTCGAAATCGACAAGCCCTCCACCTGAGCCGCGAAATTGCAATCCGCCACCAACCCGTTCATCAACAGCAATGTCGATTTCAACCCGTCATTATGCTCGTAGCAGTACGCAATCGGGTCTGGCACCATCTTGCGCAATTGCTCCGGTGTCGGCGGCACGCCCGCAAACCCTTCACGCCCGGAAGCCAGCGTATGGCTCCGGTACATCGCCGCTTCCATCAATTTTCGAGACCACGCTCCATCCCGCAGCGCCGCCCAAAAGTCCGCTCCGCGCCAGGCCTGCAGCCATTTCACACCGGTTTCACCGCCCGTCCGCCGCTCCACCATGGCTTGCATCGCCTCCAGGCCATGTATGTCGTACCCGTCGATATTCCCGTAACATAACGTGACCGCCTCTTGCAGCTTTGCTCCGAAAGGCAAATCGATCGATGGCGTGCGCCACGTCAATGGCAGGCTCGATCCGGCCATCAGGGGGAAACCCATCGTGCGCGATGTGTCATACATTTCCTTCGCCCATTTCCAATTCCACGAAAGGTGCTTATCGTTGAACACCGGCACGGATCGCCCGCTGCTCCGAAACACCTCCACGGTTTTCTGGAAAAATTCGTACCGCGGATACTTCACTTGCCCCATCTCCGTCTTCGGATAATCGCCGTGCTCGGCAATCACCACCACGCCATCTACGGCCAGCTTGCCAGTGCCCAAAGTCAGCGCTTCTGAAATCGTCTTACAAAGCCGCAGTCCGGGATGCCGTGCAGCCCGTTCTTTGCTCAGGTCATCCGCCCCAATCTGGTCCACATACAGCGATACCAGGTCCATCGGCGGCACGTGATGAGTGCTTTCCTACCCATAGCCATCCAGAAAGCGATCCACAAAATGTTGCGCATGTGAATGCTTCCGGTAGACTGTCACCAACGCGGCTATCTTCGGGCGTTCCGGCATCTCAGTCCGTCAGAGTATCACGCCGGCCGCGCCACACCTCCCCGCTCCGGCATCAGAAAAATCAATACCGCTGCCGTAAGAAAGAAGCAGGAATTCACCAGCAAAGCGAGCCCGATTCCATTCCTGTCAGCCAGCATCCCCACAAGCAGGGGAGCCACCGCGCTCAGGGCACGTCCTGAGTTGTAAGTGAATCCCTGTCCGGCGCCCCGCAACTTGGCCGGGTACAATTGCGCCAGCATCTCCCCGAATAAACTGAAATACCCTGATCCGAAAAAGCCCACCAGCGGCCCCAGCAGTAACAGTGTCCGCGCATCCCGCGACAAGCCGTACATAGGCACCAAGGCGGCCGCCATCAGCATGTAAGTCACAAATGCCGGACGCCGCCCGAATCTCTCGGAAACAAATCCAAATGTTACGTATCCAAGGAAAGCGCCCAACTGCACCGGCACAATTGAAGCGCTGGTGGCCAGCAAAGAAAGGCCCGCGCCTCCTGCTGACAGCGGCGTTTGCAGGAAGCTTGGCAGCCACGTGAACAGCCCCCAGTAACCGAATAACACGGAGGTGGTCAGCGCGGTCGCCGCCATCGTCGTGCGCAGGAATTCCTTTCCAAAAATAGCCGTCCAACTCGGCTTCAATTCGTACCGAAGCTTTTGCCATGCAGCCGGTTCCGCCACATGGCGCCGTACCGCAAGCGCAAGCACTGCCGGTGCAAGCCCGGTCAAAAACAGCGCCCGCCACCCGAATCTGGGCAACACAACCGCGGTCACGCCCGCTGCAAGCAAATAGCCCAAAGCCCATCCTGCCTGCATGAAACCGATGGCCCGTGCACGGTACCGGTCAGGCCAGGTCTCCGCCACCAGCACCGCTCCAGCGGACCATTCGCCTCCCAGCCCGACCCCCACTAGTGCGCGCCAGAACATCAATTGCGCCACACTCGCCGCCGTAGCCGCACCGGCCGATGCCAGGGAATACCAAAAAATCGTGACCGCAAGCAATCGTGTCCGCCCGTACCGGTCCGCTAAAATCCCCGCGATGATCCCGCCTGCCGCGGAAAAAATCAGCGTCACGGACCCAATCGCGCCAGCCACCGCATTGGTCATGTGAAACTCCGCCTTCAGCGTGTTCAACGCGAAGACATACAGCAGCACATCCATCGCGTCCAGCATGTAGCCCGCTTGCGCGGCAAAAAGCGCTTTCCATTGCTCCCGAGTGATCCGGTCCTGAGCACTACGGTCCAATTCCACGGTCTTCCATTGTTACACTCCGCTGGAACCGATCGCGCCGAACTAAGGTATAGCGAACAGCAGATGCCTCCGTAGATACCCAGCTAAGTACCCGTTCCTCAATATATAGTCAACAATGTACGGCGCGGCACCCAATGTTCCTTAATCGTCATTTTTATCCTATCTATTCGCGCCATGCTGCTGCTAGGGTGTGTAATTGAAAATGGCTAGGCAGCGGAATAGCAATAGTGACTTCTCGCAGGATGCGTTCGAGAACCTACCTGAACCTGCGTGCTTGATTCGCACCGCGGACCTCTCCATCGCGGGCTGGAATGTTAGGGCCGAAGCGCTCCTCGGCCCTGCATTAAAATCTCAAATTCTATTCTCGTCCCTGTTCCAACCCTGGAATCCAACTGTGTTTCAGGAAGCGCTCGTACAGAGACAGTTCGATTCGCCAGAGCTTCGCGGCATCACTGCCTTCACCTCCGAAGGCAAGGCCGTTCAGTTCGATCTCCTGCTCAGCGAATTTCAAGCGAAGCCGAATAACATTCTCATCGCGGTCTTTGCCGATGCCACCGATCGTATTTGTCTTGAAGAGCAACTCCGCCAAGCGCAAAAAATGGAAACCGTTGGCATGCTCGCCGGCGGCATCGCCCACGATTTTAATAACCTGCTCACCATCATTTCCGGCTATAGCCACATGTTGGCCTCCAGCCTTGCACGTGACGAACGCAACCATTTCGCCGCGGAGCAGATCATCAAAGCCAGTGATCGTGCAGCCGCCCTCACCAAGCAGTTGCTCTCTTTCAGCCGGCGTCAAGTGTCCCAAAGTAAAGTCCTTGACCTCACCGCTGTCGTGCAAGGTATGGTGCCCATGCTGAACCGGATCATCGGTGAGCACATCCGTCTTTCTATCCAGCCGGGTGCCGATCTGGGCCGCGTCCACGGCGATCCCTCTCAGATCGAACAGATCGTGATGAATCTTGTTGTAAATGCTCGCGATGCCATGCCCAACGGCGGGGTCCTCAGTATTGAAACCAGCAATGTGGAATTCCAGAGCGAACACGTGAATCATCATATGCACGCGCGTCCCGGCAACTACGTGCTGCTTTCCGTCTCAGATAGTGGCATCGGCATGGATGCCGCCACCCGCGAACACATCTTTGAGCCTTTCTTCACTACAAAAGCGGAAGGTCAAGGCACAGGGCTTGGGCTCTCCATGGTTTATGGAATTGCCCAGCGTTCCGGCGGTACTATCGACGTAATGAGTGAACCCGGGCGGGGTACCTCGGTCAGAGTTTACCTTCCCAGAATTGCCGGTTCAGAACCCGTCTCAAAATCGGAATCGGTTCCCCACTCAGCCCGCGGCACGGAGACCGTGCTCTTGGTGGAAGATGAAGATGCGGTTCGGAACATCGTCAAGACGGCTCTCGAATCCCAGGGTTACCGGCTCCTCGTGGCTGCCTCCGGGGAAGAGGCCATGAACATGGCCAAGGCCTATAAGGAACCCATCGGCTTGCTCATCACCGATATCGTCCTCCCCGAACTGAACGGAAAAGAAATTGCCCGCCGCATCCACAAAAAGAGGCCCGGCATGATCGTGCTTTTCATGTCGGGCTATACAGACGTGTCTCTCAACCAGTTGGATGACCCGGAAACCCGCATCCATTTCATTGCCAAGCCCTTCACTCCTGCCGCTCTAAACCGGAAAGTGCGCGAACTCCTGGACAGTGGAAACCAGCACGGCGTACCAGGGCATTAGTTGCTTCCGCGGCCCGCGCCAGCTTTCACAAACCGGAATACCAGTTCATCAAGGGCTCTCCGAAAAGAGCAAATAACAACCCGCCCGCTGCCAGAAACGCTCCCAGCGGCAACTCATAGCTCCCCGCGTCTTTCCTCGCGATTGCGATGTAAGCAAGGCCAATCACCGAACCCAAAGTAGATCCGATCCCGAGCGTTACCAACCCGCCGCGCAGCCCTAGAAACGCTCCCATCATCGCTGTCATTTTCACGTCGCCGAACCCCAGCCCTTCCTTGTGCCGGAACTTTTCAAACAAGTAGCCACCCAGCCACAACGAGCCGGCCGGAATCAGAGCGCCTAACACTGCCTCTCCTAGGGAGAGCACCCGCTCAGGCGCCGCAATCCCGAACAGCGCCGCAATCTCATGCGCAGTGAAATCCGGAACTGCGGTCACCACCGCAAATACCAATCCCGCCGCGATTCCCCCCAGCGTGAACTCGTCCGGCAGAATCCGCGTCTCGGCATCGGCAAAACCCAGCGTGATCAGAATCGCGCAGAACGCACACCACCGCGCAGCCTCCGCTGTTAGCCCGTAACGATACACGAACCACCCGAAAGCGCAGGCGGTCAGCAGTTCCACAATCGGGTAGCGAAGCGAAATCGCCACCCTGCACCCGCGGCACCGGCCACCGAGCAGTACATAACTCAACATCGGAATGTTGTCATACCAGGCAATTGGTTTGTCGCATCCGGGGCAGTGCGATCGGGGTCGCACCACGGAGAGATCACGGGGCCAACGGTAAATACACACATTCAAAAAACTCCCGATCAGTAACCCGAATCCCGCAGCCAGCATTGCCTCCAGCCCGAGCGGCATGTCAAGAATCCCCAAGCAGTTTCCGATATACCTCTTGCGTCCGGTCCACCATCAACTCTTCGGTGAATTGCAGTTCCACTTTGCGCCGCGCCCGTCCGGCAACCGCACGCGCAAACTCCCGGTCTTCCAAAAACCTCCGAATGCCCCCAGAGATCGCATCGGAGTTATTGTCCACCAGTAATCCTTCCTCTCCGTTCACAATCGCTTCCGGGAGGCCGCCCACACAGCTCGCGACCACCGGTACTCCCGCCGACATCGCCAGCAGTGTTGCGGACCCCAAACCTTCCGCGTACGTCACGTAAACAAACACCGCTGCCTTACACAGATCGCGCTCCAAATCGGGGGAAGGGAACACCTGCACCCGCAGCATCCGGGCCGCTTCAATCACCAGCCGCACGCCTTTCTGAGGATCATTCGAAGCTGGGCAAACCACCTGCGAGCCTCCTTCGGTAAGCGGCAACAGCGGCACCCCGTCATACACCACGGTCACTTTCTCAAGTGGGATTCCGCCGCCCGCCAGCATCGCCTCCACGTACTTTGATACCGCAATGTAGTGAGTCGCCCGCCGATACTTTTCTCGCGAGAGCACTCCATGCCCAATGGGAAACGCCACTCGCCTCGCCACCACAAGGGGGCCCCGCGGAAACAGCGCAGCCATCATATGCGCGCGTGCATCATGCGCGTGCACCACGTCCGTCTGCCTTGCCAACTGGGGCAGTCCCAGCGTCGTTAGCCTCCGCACCGGCAGTCCTTCAGCCTTGGCCATCCTGAATAGCGGGGATTGCTCCGGTGCCATCAGCATCGGGCTCATTCCACGGCCCACCAGTCCCCGAACCAGTCGGAGCACCTGCCACTGCCCGCCGCGCATCCCCCGCCCCGTATCGATGTGCAACGTCTTCATACGTGCCGTTCCCGAGCTTTTGCATACTTCAAAAACGTGTAGAGCGCAGCCATATACGCAATCGCGAGTCCCGGGAAACCATCCCGGAATCCTTGCTTCAACACGTATGTCCGAACAAACGTCCACGCCGGGTCGAACACCAGTCTGCCCATTCCCGGCATGCGTCCCCGCATTACCAACTCGTCAGCCGCCAGGCTCGTGTACCGGTCCAGCGTACCCAGATGTTCGCTCAGTGAATCGCACGTAAAGTGGTGGATTGCACCCTGAAGTTCGCCAACCAAACCCCGCACGTGCACGCTCTCATGCACAAAGTCACCGTGCCATGCTCCCTTCCGCCGGTCGTACAAACGCACTTTCCGGTCCGGATACCAGCCGCTGTGCCGTATCCATCTCCCCAGGTATTGCGCCATCCGCGGCATCGAATAACCGTCCCGCGGGAAACCTTCCTGCTTCAGTAGCAGCACCTCCGCTTCCAGCTCTTCGGTCAAAGTCTCATCCGCGTCCAGAGACAACACCCAGTCGAACGCCGCACATTCCGCTGCACGGTTCTTCTGCACCGCGTACCCCTGCCAAGGCTCCTTACTTACGCGCGCACCCAAACCCTCCGCTATCGCACAAGTCCTGTCCGTCGATCCGCAGTCCAGTACCAAAACCTCATCGCAACACCGCAGGCTCTCTATGGTGCGGGCAATCTTACGCTCCTCGTTCAATGTCACGATGCAAGCGCTGACTCTTGTCATTGTGTGGTCGTCATTGGGATACAGGAGCAACACTGAAGCAAAGCGCGAAGATCGCAAGCGCAAACACGGCCAGTCGTAGCCGCGCTCTTCCCAAAGGCCGCGCATCGAAAATCGAGGGATGCTTCCGCCCGAACAGAAAAAGCAGTAGCGCCCATACCAGCCACATCTCCCAATAAATCAATCCCACCAAAACAAGACCGAAAAGGGCTACACGCGTAATCGTCCGGTGACGTTCTCCGAACAGCGCGTAAACAATGTGGCCCCCATCCAATTGCCCTACTGGCAGCAGATTCAGCGCAGTTGCAAATAGCGCCACCCAGCCAGCGCGAACCACGGGATGCAGGTAAATATCGGAAACCGGAACACCTGGAAAAATCACCAGCTCGAAAAAGCGCAACAGCATCGGAGTGCCAAATTGCATGCTCCCCGTCAGCGCGATGTTCGGCACCACTTTTGAAAACGCTAGTCCCACCGCAATAGCGGGAAGCAAAAATACAAATCCGGCGATCGGCCCCGCAATCCCCACATCGAAGAGCGCCCGCTTTGAATAAATCGCGGCACGGATGCGGATGAACGCGCCGAATGTTCCGGTAAATGTGGGAGCCGGCAGAAAAAACGGCAAACTTGCGTCCACTCCGTAGTACATACATGCTACGTAGTGCCCGAACTCGTGTGCCAGTAAAATTGTCAGTAAGGTGAGTGAGAATGGCAACCCAGGCAAAAGTAGCGCTGGATGCTGCCAGCTAAACCAGATCGCGCTCAGATTCTGATAAACATCGAAAAACGGCAGGTCGTGATCGAAGTTGTATTGCATCCTCGCCCCGACTGTCGTCGTAGTAGCAAGCGTGAGGGCAAACAGCAGGCAATGCAGCCACACACGGCCCCAATTCCTGATCTGAGCCGGCTCAAACTCAAGCGGCGGCCTGATAGGAAGCGCGGAATACGAAGGTGAAGTCTCCTGTGATGCCACTTGGCGTGCAGAGCTATTGCAGCGTCTGCAATTCCTTGCCTGGTTTGAAACGAACTGCTTTCCCCGGAGGTATCGATACCTCCGCCCCCGTTCGCGGATTCCGGCCGATGCCGGTTTTGCGCGGCTTCACATTGAACACCCCAAATCCCCGCAGCTCGATCCGGTCTCCGCGTTCCAGAGCCTTTTTCATTTCCTCGAAAACCCGCTCGACCGCCAGCTCCGCTTTCGTCTTCGTGATCCCGGTCTTGTGAACCACTTCGTTGATGATGTCGAGTTTAATCAATCGGCCTCCGAAGCTTTTAAGTTAATGATATAGTTAGGTTTACTTGCATGTCAAGCCAACTCGCGCCTGACCGGTTCCGGCGCGCTTGTTCCCTCTGGACCACCGGGATATCTATACTCACCACCACTGATTCCGCCGGGGTTCCCCACGGAATGACCGCGAACTCCTTCACCTCGGTTTCACTCGATCCGCCCCTCGTCCTGTTTTGCCTCGACGAAAGAGCCGCCCTTCTGTCCCACATCGCCCCCGGACGCAATATTGCCGTCAACATCCTTGCCGAAGACCAGGCCGAACTCTCCTCACGGTTCGCCCGCAAATCGGAAGACCGGTTTGAAAACCTCGATTGGCACCAGAGTGCTCTCGGCTGCCCGCTCCTCAGCGGCGCATTGGCAGTAATGGAATGCACCATTACAAAACTCGTCCCTGCAGGCGATCACCAGATTGTCCTCGCTCACGCTCACTCCGTCGATTGGCGCGAAGGCCGCCCCCTCCTCTATTTCTCCAGCAGCTACGAAAGTCTAGCTTAGTGCGTAGGCACCATATCCGGATTGCGCGCCAACACAAAGTCCAGATTTCCTTCCACATCGAACGGCATCGGCTCAGGCTCACTTAAAATCCGCATCGCCGGATTCCGCTCCACTTCCGCTCTTATGTTTTCACTCAACAACACCGGGTTCAATTCGAGAGTGTTCTTGATCCAGCAAATCCGCAACTCGCTTAAATCGATCAGTCCCACCGTCGGAACAAACCGCTCCAGACACTCCCGGTCTGTCGGATAGTGAAGCGGCGTCCTCACGGCAGCCGGTGACGACGCCGTCAGCGAATTTATCTGCGTGGGAGTCCAATCCACTTTCTTCAGCAACCGGTCCGAAACCACATCGGCCATCCCCAGCCCCACGCTGTTTCCATAGCTGTTCGGATGCAGATCCCGAATAAACAGCCTGTTGAACTTGGGAGTATTCGGCCACGGGTTGTACTCTCCATTCACGCCGCGGTTCGCCACCTTTGTATCGAATCCGGCACCGCTAATCGGCTTCCCAATCTGATCCAGAATCAAGATATGCGCGCTTACGGGAATGTGCCCCATCCAGCTTTTCACCAGCGCCAGCAGTTCTTCTTCTTTCTGTTCCATCTGCTCGACAGGCACGGCCGTCAATTGTGCCGTATTATGGTTCGCGTCTTCTAAAATCGCCAACCCACCCAGAATCTTGCCGCTCTTCAAAACCTGCCGCCCTACGCTGCGGATCACGTGCTCCAGGCCCAGATTGTACGCGTACGTGTGGTAACGTTGCGCTCCGTGAAACTTGCCGAGCCCGATCGCCATCATTTTGAACAAGCCGCTCTCAATCTTGCCCGCGAAATCCGTGTGCCACTTCACCCGGCCCACCAGCATCACACCGTCCGCCTCGAACGCGTTGCGGTCCATAAAAGCTTCTATCCCGTCAAAGGTGCTGCCCAGCGACACCACTTCAAGCGAACTCACCACCGGGCATCCCATCGTCTCCTCAACAATCCCGTAGTGAGCTAGCACGTCGGCTTGGCCTTCTGCGGTCGCAGCGCCATGGCTGCCCATCGCGGGAAACAGAAACGGTTTCATCCCCGCTTCCTTCCAAAAATCCACCACTGCGCGAACAATCGTTGAGATATTCACGATGCCCCGGCTCCCCACCCCGATCGCAACTCGCGACCCAGGGGCCAGTCTGGTTTGGAACTGCGCGCCTGTCAATTCCCGCCGCACCACGTCCGGCAAATTCTTCAGGCAGCGGTCGGGAAATTCCTGCCGTGCCATAAACATTCGGGGAAATTGCATGGCTGAATTATACGTTGAATACCGGGCTAGTTGTTCCACCCGTCGGCCAGCAGTTTGGCATATTCTTCTGAGGCGTAAAGGTCGAAAACGAACCCGTCTTGGTCCAGGCTTCTATACTGAACCATAGTCTGGTAACAGATGAATAAATAGTCCGCATACCGTTGATAGGATTGAAGAAACTTTGCCCCTAAACTCTCCATCGGAGGTGGCTGGTCGAACACACTGTTCAACCCGATCGCACGCGAGAAAATTGAGCGTTGGTCCGTGATTCCCCACTTCGTCATCTTTGCCGCAAAGCTCACCGGAGGCCGATTCACCAGCATCGTAACGAAGCTCTGCTCCAGCAACCCCGCACCCCGCAAATGCGGCTCTCGATTTACAAAGTCCACGCACTGTTCTGCCCACCGCTGTAGATCCCGACCGATATAAATCAGCATCTTCAGTTCCTGGTATCGCCCGCCTGTCACAAGGCGCGCCATTTCTTCCAGGTCACCGTTCACACCCGGTAAAAGCCCGTTCAGCGCAAGCTGCGCCCTCGAGCCCTCCAGCAAACTGTCCGGCCCCTTCTCACCTGTGAACGGATGAAGAATCAATGGCGGTAGCTTCCAATCAACGTTGGCCTTTTTAGGTCGATCTAAACAGATGCTTTGCCCGGATGATGCAGCCCTATATCGTTCCACACCCGTCTATCGGCACCGCAACGAAAAAACTTTGCAGCAGCTCTTAATTATTTCCCGGGGAAAGCAAGTTTATTTCTGCCCGTAGTCCAGCTTCGGGTACCAATCCGTACCGCGGCCTTCGGGCGTCAAATCCAACATGAGCCATAGAGGATCAAGGTCCGGGCCGCCGCGCGGATCTTGTCCAGGATCGGCCATCGCTCCGCTCATCTCGCCGCTGTAGAAGTGGCGGATCACGTTATCGTGCCGGGTGAAAACGCTGAAGCCGGGGACATCGGCGTCCTCTGAGTTCACGTAGGTGCGAGTGTGGTCGCCGGGAGGATCTGAAATGAAAGGCAGATTGGTGAAACCGCGTTGGTTCTTGTACTCGATCAAGCGCTGAATGGGCGAGCGGGCAGTCACGACGACGGCCGCGCGCTGACTCAGATTGGCGGCGGTTCCGTTCCAGGAGGAAAGGAACGATGTGCACATGGGACACGGCGCTTTGCGTTGCGGACCATACATCATGCTGTAAACCATGAGCGTGTCCCGGCCGCCAAAGAGACTTGAAAAAAGAATGGGGCCTGCCTCGGAGTCAAGCCGGAAATCGAGGGGGATCTCCCCTCCAGGTGGCAGAGCGCTCCGCTGCGACGCGACGCGTTCCAGATGACGGCGCAGGTCGATTTCTTCGGCCAGGAGCTCATTGCGGGCCGCACGATATGCCTCGCCTTCGTTGGGGTAGTGAGCCTTGTTTGTTAAGGCAAGCTCCTGAGCGGGAACAAGCGGTTGCGTCATGAATCCTCCACGATATTGGTGCTTTTTACGAAGTTTTCTGGCGGCGGGACACTATTTTCCGGGGAAGGCTAGTTTGATCTCGCATCCACAGTCTTCCCCGGCATTTTTTGCCGTCTTCTGATAGTCAATCTCGTAATCGATAATCCGCTTCAGCTCCCGCCAATCCACCGCGCCCACCAGCCTGCGGCCATTCACAAACAGTGTTGGAGTCGATTGCACCTGCACCGCGCGCCCCATCTCCATACTCTGATCCACCGCGGCTAAAACCTGCTTCGACGCAATCGCCGCCTTCAATTGCAGCGGGTCCAAGCCCTTCGTCTTCGCAAATTCAAACAACTTTGCCTCAAAATTCTCGGCCGTAATCTCCGCCTGATGTTCGAAAATCCAGTCGTGATACTCCCAGAATGCGTCAGCTTTCAACTTGAAAATCGCCTGCCCCGCAACAGCCGCCGCTCGCGCCCACGGGTGTAGCGAATCAAGAGGGTTATCCATAAAGTACAGCCGCACGTCCTTCGGATAATCCTTCAGCAGGTTCTCTCGCAGCACCTTGGCCTCTTCGCGGCAGAAATGGCACTGGAAATCGCTGAACTCCACAATAACCACACTTGCGCCCGCTGTTCCCATACTCGGCCGCAAGTCTGTCCGAATCTTGTCCAGGTCCGCCTTGAACGGGTTCTCTTTCACATCGAAGACCTGCCCCCGGACAATCTTCTGCCCGTCCTTCGAAATGTAGAAAACCTCCTCCTGGGACGCCTTACCCTGCGTCGCCTTCACCCGCACTTCGTCGTATCCGGGCATCGGTCCCGGTTTCGGATCCCCAATTTCCAACTGAATCGCAGTCGGCCACACAAACAGGTGCCGCACGTAATCTTCAAACACCGGTTTAGAAAACGCCGAAAGCTTCGGCACCAGCGGTTTCGCCGCCGTCTTCTTCACAGGGGCTGCCGACAGCATCGCCGCCGCGCAGCACAACAGCACTCCAGAACGCATCCCCATCACATCACCGGCCCAATACGCCACGGCACAAACTCCTGGTGCCCCAGCTTCTCAGCCTTCGTCTTCTCGCCCGAAGCCACCCGCAGCACCTCGTCGAAAATCTCCTGCCCCACTTGCCGCACGGTGGCCTCTCCATCCGCAATCCGCCCGGCATTAATGTCCATGTTTTCCGTCATGCGGTCATAAGTAAAACTGTTGCTCGCAATCTTAATCACCGGCACGCTCGGAAAGCCGATCGCACTGCCGCGCCCCGTCGTAAATGCAATCACGTTGCAGCCCCCAGCCGCCAAGCCCGTCAGTGACACCGGGTCATATCCCGGCGTATCCATAAACACGAATCCCGGAGTCTTAATCCGCTCCGCATAAGCCACGGCATCGGTCAGTGTAGAAGTCCCCGCCTTAGCCACAGCCCCCAAACTCTTCTCCAGAATATTCGTCAGCCCGCCCGCTTTGTTGCCCGGCGAAGGGTTGTCATCGAAGCTCCCGCCAAAGCGGTTCAGATACGTCTTATAGCCCTTCACGAACCCCAGCAGCTTCTCAGCCACCTCCCGGTTCCGTGCCCGCTCCACCAGCAGATGCTCCGCACCGAAAATCTCAGTCGTCTCCGCCAGCACCGCCGTCGCGCCAATCGCAGCCAGCAGGTCAGACGTGTACCCCAAAGCCGGGTTCGCCGTAATCCCCGAAAAAGAATCGGACCCGCCGCAATTCAGCCCCAGCACAATCTTCGACGCCGAAACCTCAGTCCTGCGTTCCCCCGCCACCTGTTCCATCAACTGCAGAATCTCCCGCCGCGCCGCCGCAACAGCCCCGCTCGTACCCCCTGAATTCTGCACCGTCAGCCCAACCAGCCGAGTGGATTTCGGTGCATTCGGCCCCAGATAATGCTCAATCTGGTTCACCTCGCACCCCAAGCCCATAATCACGGCTGCTGCAATATTCGGGTGCGCCAGCACTCCAGTCAGAGTACGCTGCAACTGCTCGCTGTCGGGCCCGATAGACATCCCGCAGCCTTCCCCATGAGGAAACGCCACCACGCCATCGATATTGCCCGGCAGCACCTGCCCTCGAAAGCTCGCCGCAATCATTTCCGATGTATGCGCCGCGCAATTGCTTGCCGCCACAACAGCAATGTAGTTGCGCGTTCCC
>Ga0123337_10002372_pt1 | contig 21639 bp, 17 predicted proteins | sample frozenSSSSmetaG_FD_89792 | JGI IMG/M metagenome (GOLD analysis project Ga0123337, IMG submission 89792) | Glacier valley bacterial and archeal communities from Borup Fiord, Nunavut, Canada, to study Microbial Dark Matter (Phase II) -... | ecosystem: Environmental > Aquatic > Freshwater > Ice >...
AAATCCATTTTATGGAAGTAAAATGTTGAAATGCGGTAGAGTCCTTGTGGAAATTACTGCAAAATGAAACTGTTAAAAAGTTTAGGTTTAGTAATGGTGGTTGTTCTGGTGGGTATTCAATTTATACCCACCAGATCTAATCAAACTATGGAGTTACTTTCAACCGACTTTGTGTTAGCTTATAAAGTTCCTGAAAAAATGGGGCATGTATTGCATACTTCTTGCTACAACTGTCATAGCAATAATACGGATTATCCATGGTATAGCAAAGTGCAGCCAGTGGGTTGGTTTTTACAGAACCATATCAACAAAGGCAAGGCGGAGTTAAATCTAAGCGAATTTGGATCTTATTCAGTTAGGAAGCAAAAAAGCAAATTAAAATCGATGGCAAACCAGATTGAAAAAGACGAAATGCCATTGTCTTCATACACTTTCATTCATCATGAAGCCCGATTATCAGTAGAAAGCAAAAAAGCAATTGTGGATTATCTCAATACATTACGAGACAGTTTGTGATAAATGCTTTGTAAATATTTGTTACATGTACATTTATAATTCAAAATGTAAAAAATGGAACATTCATATCAACCTGAAACAGTTGCAAAAATGGCAAACGAGGATCAATCAAAAATGAACCACGGCTCCATGAAACATGCAGACAACCCCTCAATGGGAATGGAAGGGCATAATCATCATGCTATGATGATTGCTGATTTTAAAAAGCGGTTTTATGTGGTGCTTATTCTGACCATCCCCATCATGATGTTATCAATGATGATACAACAATTCCTTGGGGTCGATTGGCAGTTTCCAGGTTCTCAGTATATTTTATTTGCCTTGTCTTCGGTTGTGTATTTTTACGGTGGCTGGCCCTTCTTAAAAGGGTGGGTCAATGAGGTAAAAGACAAGAATCCAGGCATGATGTTTTTAATAGGCTTTGCCATAACGGCCGCTTATATCTACAGCGTTGCCGTTGTTTTAGGTCTGGAGGGTATGGATTTTTTCTGGGAACTGGCAACACTGATCCTGATCATGCTTTTAGGACATTGGATCGAAATGAAATCTGTGGCAGGAGCATCAAAAGAATTGGAGTTATTGGTACAATTGATGCCAGCCGATGCTCACATGGTTATGCCTGAAATGGTGCATGACGTAAAGACTGATACGCTGAAAGAGAACGACATCATTCTTGTAAAACCAGGAGAAAAAGTTGCCGGCGATGGAATAATTTTGGAAGGGGAAAGCTACCTGAATGAATCTATGATAACCGGAGAATCAAAGCCTGTTCAAAAAGTAAAAGGTCAAAAAGTAATAGCAGGTTCAATTAATGGGAATGGATCGATTAAAGTGACCGTATCTCATGCCTCTAAAGATTCTTATATCTCACAATTGGTAAAGTTGGTTGATGATGCACAAAAATCCAAATCCAAAACTCAGCTACTGGCAGACACAGCAGCGAAATGGCTAACCATTATTGCAATTGTTGCAGGTGTTGGTACATTTTTATTTTGGTATTTAACAGGCGAAACTTTAGCCTTTGCGATGGAAAGAATGGTTACTGTAATCGTTATTTGCTGTCCACATGCTTTAGGATTGGCAGTACCTTTGGTCGTAGCAAAATCAACAGCCATATCTGCTAAAAACGGATTGCTGATCAAGAACAGATCAGCATTTGAAAATGCAAGAAAAATCACGACAATCGTATTCGATAAAACGGGTACCCTTACAGTTGGGAAATTTGAAGTATCTAAAATTGTCTCCTTTAAAAGTGAACTAACTGAAGATGAAATCATTCGCATTGCATCTGCATTGGAACAACAATCAGAGCATCCGATTGCAACAGGTATCCTTCTTAAAGCAAAAGACTTATCAATCAATATTCCTTCAACAGAAAACTTTAAAGCCATCACAGGGAAAGGTATTGAAGCCACTGTAGAAGGTAAAAAAATATTGGTTGTTAGTCCCGGCTATTTGAAAGAAAATAAGATTGATGTTCCCAATGGCTTCGCAGCCAATGATACTGAAACGGTTGTGTTTTTAATCATTAATAATGAATTGGCAGGGTATATTGCTTTATCTGATGAGATACGACCGGAATCAGCCGAAGCCATCAAGACTTTAAAAGAAAACCATATTAAATCAATATTGCTAACCGGTGACAACAGTAAGGTAGCAAAAAGTGTAAGTGATACTTTGGGATTGGATAGTTATATTGCCGAAGTATTGCCAGATCAGAAATTAGAAAAGATAAAAGAACTTCAAAGTAAGGGCGAATTCGTTGCTATGACAGGCGATGGCGTAAATGACGCACCGGCACTAGCACAGGCCGATGTGGGCATTGCTGTGGGTTCAGGAAGTGATATTGCAGCAGAAACTGCAGGTATTGTTCTGGTAAACAGTAATCCAAAGGATATAGTGAATCTGATTCTGTTCGGGAAAGCTACACATCGAAAAATGATTCAAAACCTGATCTGGGCAACAGGATATAATATTGTAGCATTGCCACTGGCAGCCGGAGTACTTTATTCGTGGAATATACTGCTCACTCCTGCCATTGGTGCGGTACTGATGTCAGTTAGCACGGTGATCGTAGCCGTCAACGCAGGATTGCTGCAAATAAAAGAAGAGCCGATGCCTAAAGCAAATGATGATCTTCAAGTTAAAGAAGAGACTGTTTCTGCGTAGAAAAAAAGCGTGAGTTACCATATTACTTAGGGTCTGCTGAAAAACTTTTATTGTTCTATATAATAGCTGTTTATAGGAATATCCATTGTAATCAAGTGCAGGAAAAAAATCATAAAGTGTCCAAAATGCCTGCACCCTGGAAGAGGTTTGACCTTGGTTACTAAGTGTCCCACGGATTTGGAACCAAACATGAAAATAAATAACCAGGGATGTACCAATGCAATCATGCCAGGAATACCATGCCATTATCATCTGATACCCATTAGATACTCATCTGATACCTTTCTGTAATGTAGGGTTACAGAAAGGTATCAGATGAGTATCTAATGGGTATCAGATGATGGCACGCAAACATCAACCCATTGCATAGCAGCAGGGGAGGAATCCAGGATCGGCTGCTTATTTTGAAAAGCAGATAGGAAGGTGCAAAAATATACGCCTAAAGATGGTCAAGGACTGCTGAATAGCTTTTTTTTATTGATATGTATGCCCTCGGTCAAATTGACTGTTGGAGTTTTTCAGCAGACCCTACTTAGCATCCGTCATACATTAACAGCAAATTCGCTTACATACAATCAAGTTATACTAAGCGCGGGATAAATTTGTATACTTCCCAGGAAGGCCTTACGTAATATTTCAGTTATTGGCAAAGGGTTGTCATTATTTTACCTCTTCCCATGAGGTGTACAAATTTATCCCGTTTTTAGTATAGTTTGGGTTCCAGAACTTATTAATAATTTTCAGCAACCCAAGCTTTCAATTCTTCAATTTCTTTTAACTGGTCTTCTTTCATTTTTGTGGCCATTTCCTTCATCTCCACTACTTTGCCATATTTTATTTCCGCTTCAGCCATTTCTATAGCACTTTGGTGGTGGTGAATCATCAAGACGGCAAAGTCATGATCAGAGTCTTTGTTTAAGTATTGTTTTTTTACAAGGTTGTCCATTTTATGCATCGCCATATGGCTTGCTTCCATAAATCCCATTCCATTTATACTGTCTGGCATCATCATGTGGGCTTTCATAAAAGAATCTAATTTAGCAATTTCCATTGTTTGCATATCTTTCATCATTTTTGCCATGCCTAATATTTTAGCATCATTCCCTTGGCTCATTTCATAATTAGCCATATCAATTGCTCCCTTATGGTGAGTTTTCATCATCATGGCAAAATCATGATCAGGATCTTTTGTCATCATGAGTTTATCCATTTCATTAGACATTTTATTCATTTTCTGCAATAATGGATTGCCATTACCATTCATAGGAGGCAGCATCATATTTTCACATGCAACTAGTGCGAAAGAAAATAAAACTAAAAACATAAATTTATTTTTCATATTGCGTTGTTTTAAAATTTGTTACAAAGTTCGAATGAAAAAATAAATATTGCATTACAAAATTTTTGAAATAAGTTGTAATATTTAGCAATAGAGATTTAGGTGATTTTGTAGAACACCTTACCACTTCGAATCTGGGGAAATAATTTGCAATTGAAGCTTTTTGTAGTTAATACAAAGGTGATTTTCGAATTTAACGGTTATACATTCGAATATGAAAAGTACATTTTAGATTTCGGGCTGTGCAGGAATTATTTATCAATCGTTACTATTAATTCAGCTAGGCTTGTTCTCATTTATCAGTCGGGTAATAGAATATTAAACAAAATATAAATCATCCGAAATAGTTCAATTAACGATTCCTGTTTTTTTTCTTTCCTGTTCTGAAATCCTTCATAAACAGGCAAAAATCTTAAATCATATTTATTTCATATTCAACAGCTTATAATAACTGTCATTGGTAAGCACAAAGCAATCCCACATCAGTTACAGAATTAACAGATTGCTTCGTTCCTAGTAATGACGCGATGAATAATGGGTTGTGCTGGATTGGAAAATTGCTGACGCACTCTGCGACATATAAGCCTTGACACGCCACTAGTTTTATATAGCTGAAACTTTTTATTGGATTTTGAGTATAATTAAATTGGGATTCTAATCGGTACAACCGTTTTGTTCCTGTTTTTCGGGATATTGTTCAGTCTAATGATAGCCATGAGCATAGTAGTTGCATAGATTGTAGGCATATTATCAGGATCGAAGGATCAAATTAAATATCAATCATTAAAAATTAAAAAGATGAAAACTAAAATTTTAAGTATTGTTGCCCTTTTTCTATTTGGGACAATAGCAGTTTTTGCCGGAAATAAAACAGAGAAATTTAAAGTGTATGGAAATTGTGAAATGTGCAAAGCTCGTATCGAAACAGCTGCCAAGACGGTTGATGGTGTTACGGCTGCTGACTGGGACGTGAAAACCAAAATGATTGCACTGACTTATGATGATTCAAAAACTAGTGTGGATAAAGTTCAGCAGGCTATTGCAAAAGTTGGTCACGACACCGATATGCACAAAGCTACTGATGAGGCTTATAATAAAATAGCAGACTGCTGTAAATTTGAAAGGAGTAAATCTGACAAAAAATCTGATATGAAAATGGACAAAAAAAATGACATGCAAATGGATGAAAAAATGGAAGAAGCTCCAATGAAATAAAGAAGTATGATATTTGTAGTAATTTGTATTAGACTGATCCGATGATTTATTTCATCAGATCAGTCTGTTTAATCGCAGCCATGATATGAACTGTATACGTTATTTTGATGTTTTACTTGATTTACGTAAACCGCGTAAACTGATGGTTGCGAGGATATGTTAGTCCGCATGATCCGAAGTACCCTTGCAATGACAAAACGGGGATTAATTTTAAATTGCCTTGGAGGAATGTTAGGTAATGATGATTGCCGAACTTGTTCATTATGCCAAAAATGTCAGAAATGCCAAATAGACTATTTATCGTTATATGGGAAATGTAAGAAGCTGATAGGTTAAATATTCTCAGGGTAGGGATATATAAACAAAAAAAAGTTTCCACAAGTTTTGCTGTTTTGCTGTTTTATCCATTTGGATGGTAAAAGAACTTTTAAACCCTGACGGATAATTATTCTTGCTACTATACTTTAAGTTAAAACAATAATTGCTCTTCAATTCCTTCTATGAATAGTCATCTATTTTGTAAGTTAGTGATCTTCTCCTTCAATAATTGCTTAATTCAATGATATGTTTCTTTCTTATTAAGAATTAAGTAGTTGCTTTTTTAGTTTTTATATACTGACAATAAATTCTGCGTATAAAAGTAATGATAATTTATAGACACAACAAAAAAATATTAAAAGGTGAATAGATAAATCTGCAAAACAAGCTGAAATGGTTAACTCCTCCGGTAAGTAATATTTAGGTGACATGGCTTTGGATAAAGTCAAGTACATCAACTCCAACATTATGCCAAAACATCACTTTGGCATTTATGACATTATTGGCATTGGTGTCGGGTTGCAAAAGGATTACGAGACTGTTGTCATATTGAGGGTTGGGGTGCAAAAAGGTCAGATAACTTTGTAGAATACTTTCTACTGCCTGATTTCTTCATTTACGCCAATTTCGTAATTACTATAATTCATCATTCTTCCCTTTAAAGAACAAAAAAATCATTAAGCCGAGGATGTGTAAAAACCCTTCGATTAAAGTAAAGTGTGAAATTGTGTAAGGTTTAGCTGAAATTGTGTAACAGTAATCGAATGAAGTGATCGTAGTTTTAATAGTCAATTTAGCAATCAATAAAATAGTTGATTGGTTGTTCAACTTTTGCCAACACCGAAGGCATTAGGTGATGAGATAGAATTAAGTAAATGAATTAAATATTCATAAATAGGAGATTATGTAACTGATTTTCATATAAAAAATAATAAAAATGGAAACATCTAAAAAAGAAGAAACAAACAATGCTAAGTTGAATGATCTTGCCAAAAACACAGAACACAGCGAGGGCGAATTTTTAACCACCAATACAGGCATGCGTATCAATGACGATCAAAACTCCTTAAAGGCAGGTGATCGTGGCCCTACATTGCTGGAGGATTTCCAGTTGCGTGAAAAAACTATGCATTTTGATCATGAAAGAATTCCAGAACGTATTGTTCATGCCAGAGGCAGCGGGGCCCATGGATATTTTGAACTGTCAGAATCCATGTCTAAGTATACCAAGGCCAAATTCTTACAGACTCCAGGCACCCGAACTCCTGTATTTGTCAGGTTCAGCACTGTTGCAGGCTCTCGCGGGTCAACTGATTTGGCGCGTGATGTTAGAGGATTCGCTGTTAAATTTTATACTGAAGAAGGCAACTATGACCTGGTTGGAAATAATATTCCTGTATTCTTTATTCAGGATGCCATCAAATTCCCTGATTTGATTCATGCCGTTAAGCCTGAACCAAATAATGAGATTCCACAAGCCGCCTCGGCTCATGATACTTTCTGGGATTTTGTTTCCCTTACCCCTGAAAGTATGCACATGATTATGTGGGCCATGAGCGACCGTGCCATTCCACGAAGCCTGCGTATGATGGAAGGTTTTGGGGTGCATACGTTTCGCTTTGTAAATGAAAACAATGAATCGGTATTTGTAAAATTTCATTGGAAACCTGTGCTGGGAGTTCATTCAGTTGCATGGGACGAAGCACAAAAAATCTCAGGTAAAGATGCTGATTTTCACCGCAGAGACCTATGGGAAGCAATAGAATCAGGAAATTTCCCTGAATGGAACTTTGGCGTTCAAATTATAGAAGAAAAAGACGAATTCAAATTTGATTTCGATTTGCTTGATCCTACTAAGCTCATCCCTGAGGAATTAGTTCCTGTACAAATCATAGGTAAGATGGTCTTGAACCGTAATCCTGAAAACTTCTTTGCTGAAACCGAACAGATTGCTTTTCACCCCGGCCATGTGGTTTCAGGAATTGATTTCAGTAACGATCCCCTTTTGCAGGGACGATTATTTTCCTATTTAGATACCCAACTCAGCAGGTTAGGCAGTGTTAATTTTAATGAAATACCAATCAACCGACCTATTGCTCCCGTGCACAACAATCAGCGCGACGGCCACATGCGGCAAACTATCAACGCTGGCCAATCAAGTTATCATCCCAACACAATCGGAGCTGGCTGTCCTTTCCAGGCAATGGCTTCAGAAGGTGGATTTGTTTCATACAATGAACGGATTGACGCCAGAAAAGTGCGCGCACGCAGTCAAAGCTTTTTTGATCATTTTAGCCAGGCAACCTTATTTTTTAACAGCCAGAGCGAGGTTGAGAAAAATCATATCGTTGATGCACTCCGGTTTGAATTAGGAAAACTTGACTCAGATATGATCCGCAAACGCGTGGTAGGTATGCTCACCAAAGTTGATAAAACGCTTGCATCAAAGGTGGCGGTTGGACTAGGCATACCGGTTCCTCAACCCGAAGAAAATCTGAATCAAAATATTCCCGCAGATGGTAATCCAAAAGATTATCAGTCAATTGAAGTTCACCCAGAATTGAAAATATCGAAAGCCTTGAGCATGGCTGATACGGTTAAGGATACGATTAAAACCAGGATGATAGCCATACTTGCAGCCAGTGGGGTGGACGAAAATTCACTTACTGCCATGAAACAGGCACTTGAAGCCGAAGGAGCTCAAACCAAAATTATTGCGCCACATCTGGGATTTATTGCTGGCGATAACGGCAACGAAATCAAAGTTGATCAAAGTTTCTTAATTGCGGCTTCCGTATTATTTGACGCAGTTTATATTCCTGATGGAGCCAAAAGTGCTGCTTCATTAATGATGGAGCCTGATGCTATTCATTTTATAAATGAAGCCTATAAACATTGTAAAGCCATAGCTGCTGACGGCAAGGGTAAAGAGCTGCTGGAATTAACTGCTGCCGGAATTAAAATTCACAATCAAAATAAATCAGATATAGAACACATGGCTTATGGAGTATTGATAAATCGCACTTCAACAGAATTTATAAATGCAATAGCTCAACATCGTTTCTGGGAACGCGAGAAAACAGGTAAAGTACCTGTTTAAATTAATATGCTTGTACTTTTTTACTCTCAGGAAAATACCATCTTTGCTTGCATTGATGGTACTTCTTCTTCTTCTTCTTCTCCTTCTTCTTCAACAAGGAAGCATATTTTAGAATGCACATGAATACCCTTTATTTTAACGTTCACGAAATGGATAAATTCAAAACTACGGACGTAGCACATAGCTACAGTGCGGAGTTTTTTTAAACGGAAAATAATAATCAACAAAAGGATAAACATTCTGCCGTAATATCGTAAACGTTGAAATGAATCACCATTTAAAACTTAAAGTAATGAAATATTACATCAGTAAAAAAATAGATGCAACCTTTGAACAGGCTGTTGATCGCGTCAAAGAATCTCTTGGTATTGAAGGCTTTAGCGTATTGTCTGAAATTAATATCCACGAAAAGCTAAAAGAAAAACTGGATGTTAATTTTAGAAGATATACGATTCTTGGCGCATGTAACGCGGATTACGCATACAAAGCTCTTCAGAATGAAGACAAGATCGGAACCATGCTTCCCTGCAATGTAATTGTACAGGAATTGAAAAAAAATGAAATTGAAGTGGCTGCCGTCGATCCGGTAGCATCTATGATGGCCATTGAAAACCCTAACCTTGCTGCCTTGGCCGGGGAGATTAAAGTAAAGCTCGAACGTGTTATTGAATCATTGCATACAGGTGTGGAATCTTATGGTTTAGTTTAATAGTTGTGAAAGATGCCGACTCACTGGGTGACTCCAGGTCACCCCGTGAGTAACCCCTGATTGTTATTTTTACAGAAATAATCGTCAGAAGTTAAACTTTCTTTATTAAATTTGTACACAAGAAAACGTTATCTATTTTAAACTCAATACCACGCAGGTATTACATCAGAAAGTTACTTGAAACAGCCTTTTTTAATAGGTTATTGATCGGATTGCATTCATGAAGGCTATTAAAAGCCTTGACGCCAAATGGCTAAAATCACTAGAACGTAGTGCTTTATCAATATAAAATGTTCTGCTAATACAATGTAAAAAGAATTTATCAATTTTAAAAAATCAATTATGATGGACGGAATGTTTAGTAGTTATGGTATAATTGTCATTCTTGCAATTCTTGTAATAGTTATTGGAATATATGCCAAGCTTAGAAAAAAATTATAATTGTGGCGCAGATATTTAATGAAAATTCTGCAAAAGAAATCAGGTATCCTGCCATTCATTTGAATAAAAAGAGTCAGGCTACAGACGGATCTTCTGAAGAAAAATTATACCAAAAAGCTTATCTATTAAGCTTGTTTACCATCGTCTATAACCTTGCCGAAGGTATTATATCCTTGCTGTTTGGGTTTGAAGACGAAACTCTTGCCTTGTTTGGATTTGGGGTCGATAGTTTTATCGAAGTAATGTCCGGTATTGGCATTGCCATCATGATACTTCGGATCAAAGCGAATCCTGAGAGTTCTAAAAGTGAGTTCGAAATAAAGGCATTGAAAATCACAGGCACCGCGTTTTACTTACTTTCTGTCGGATTACTGGTTGGCATCGTTTTATCACTTATCACTCATCACAAGCCGGAAACAACCTTCTGGGGTATAGTGATCTCATTGGTATCCATTGTCGTGATGGTTTGGTTGATGCAGGCCAAAAAGACCACAGGAATAAAACTGCATTCCGATGCCATTATTTCAGATGCCAGCTGTACCAAAATATGTGTGTATATGTCATTGGTATTGCTGGCCTCAAGCCTGATTTATGAATTTACTGGTTTTGCTTATGCCGATATAATTGGGGCCATGGGTCTAATTTACTTTTCTATTTCTGAAGGTAAGGAAGCCTTTGAAAAGGCGAAAGGGAAAAGTTGTGGCTGCTGTGATCATGACGCGGTTTAAATAATTCCCTTGAGGAAGTCACCCAATTATATTTTTAATCCAAACCGATTCAATATAGGAAAATTTATGTCCTCATGAACCATCATCAGGACGTCATTGCGAGGCACGAAGCAATCCCACCATAAGAGTGTAAAATCCTCATTAACATACTATTGCGAGGTTATTACTGGTCCAATTACTCAGAAAAGCAATCTATCCGCAAACTAACTTCCTGTCATTTCAACATTGTCTCTATTAAAAATAGATTTACTCTCGCAATGACGTCCTGATGAAGGCCATCGTCCTGATGAAAGTGTCAATATTTACCTTCATTATAGTATTGTTGCTATTAAAAATTGATTTCCTCTCGCAAGGCCGCTCCGATGGTGAGTTGATGATGCCATGAGCGTCACAATAGCTGATACATAACATCGCCATGTGGTTGAATGGTGTATTTATGGGTCAAGTGGAGAGACTTTAAATTATTGGAAAATTATTCATTGGTTATTATAAGGTTAATTGAAGATTATTAGAACACACATGAACTACCTATGAATAACCTTCGAATAACCTTCGAATAACCTATGAATAATTTAAAGGTAATCTTATCAATTAAAAATTAAAATACCCTGGCACGATTACATGATTACACAAAATAACACAGGTTAACTATTATTATTTTCGTATACTTGTATGATATTATGCTTTATTTCATCAAAAATATGGTTTGTAACCGTTGCATCATGTTGGTGCAGCAAGTGTTCGAAAGTTTGAACTATCCGCCAGTACGCATTTCGTTGGGGGAGGTTGAAACTGTGCATCCCATTGCTGAGGATGAATTGAATAAGCTCAGGAAAACGCTTGTGGGGTATGGCTTTGAGCTGATTGATGATACCAAAAGCCGCATCATTGAGAAAATAAAGAATATCATCGTGCAATCCATTCATCACAGCCATGATAATTTGAAAGTGACTTATTCTGAATACATTGAATCTCACCTGAACAGGGACTACGCTTATTTAAGCAGTCTTTTTTCAGAAGTAGAAGGGACGACGATCGAAAAATACATCATCCATCAGAAGATTGAAAGGGTGAAAGAATTGCTGGTGTACGATGAACTTTCCTTGAGTGAAATCGCTAACCAGATGGGTTACAGCAATGTGGCTTATTTATCGAACCAGTTTAAAAAGATTACAGGATTAACTCCCAGTCATTTCAAAAAGGTGAAAGAAAACAAGCGAATACCTTTGGATGAAGTTTAACCCTGAAAATCTTATACATCAAAACGAAAATATCATAACAGGCAAGTTGTTCCAATGCCTTAACTTTGATAAAAAATAAAGACATGGAAAAAACAGTTAAAAAGAACTTCCCAGTAACCGGATTAAGTTGTGCCTCCTGCGCTATCAGCGTCGAGAGTATGCTTAAAGCACAGAAGGGAGTCCTCGATGCTGCGGTCAACTATGCTAATTCATCGGCATGGGTCGAATATAGGCCAGAAACCGGCAGCCTCAAGGATTTTAAATCTGCCATACAGTCAATCGGTTACGATTTGTTGATCGAAGATGAAGGCCATCAGCACCAGGAAGAGATGCAAAAGTCACATTTCACAAAACTCAAAAACAATACTATCTGGGCATCCATTTTAACATTGCCGTTGGTGGTGATTGCCATGTTTATGATGAATATTGATAATGCAAACTTGATCATGCTGGTACTGGCAACGCCTGTAGTCTTTTGGTTTGGACGTGGCTTTTTCATCAATGCCTTTAATCAGGCCAGGCATGGCACGGCCAACATGGATACACTGGTTGCTTTAAGTACAGGAATTGCTTATGTATTCAGTGCCTTCAGTACTTTCTTTCCTGAATTCTGGCACCAGGATGGTCAACATGCGCACGTGTATTTTGAGGCATCAGCGGTGATCATTGTGTTTATCCTCTTGGGTAAAGTACTCGAGGAACGGGCAAAGTCAAACACTTCATCGGCCATTAAAAAGCTAATAGGTTTACAACCCAATACAGTTATTCTTATTCTGAACAACGGACAGGAGAAGGAAATGCCCATATCACAGGTTGTTATCGGCGATCAATTGCTGGTCAAGCCTGGTGATAAAATTCCGGTGGACGGTGAAATTGTTTCAGGATCGTCATTCATTGACGAAAGCACCATAACAGGGGAATCCCTTCCTGTCGAAAAAGAAAAGGGAGGGAAGGTATTTGCAGGAACCATCAATCAGAAAGGAAGTTTTGTTTTCGTGGCTCAAAAAGTAGGAGGCGAAACTATTCTGGCCCAGATCATTAAAATGGTTCAGCAAGCCCAGGGTAGTAAACCACCCATGCAAAGGCTGGTGGATAAAGTGGCTGGTATATTTGTTCCGGTGGTAATGGCAATTTCAGTAATAAGTTTTGCCGCCTGGATGATTTTGGGCGGTGAAAATGCCTTTACCCAGGGTTTACTGGCAATGGTTTCAGTGCTCGTGATTGCCTGCCCCTGTGCCCTGGGACTTGCAACACCTACCGCTATCATGGTTGGAATGGGTAAAGGCGCCGAAAACGGAATCCTGATCAAAGATGCCGAAAGCCTTGAACGGGCGCATAAAGTGAATGCCATTGTGCTTGATAAAACAGGAACTGTTACTGAAGGCAAACCTGTTGTAACGGATATGGTTTGGAATGTTGCTGAAAATGAAAAAACGGAACTTGAGCAGATACTATTTGCCATTGAATCACAATCGGAACATCCATTGGCTGAGGCTGTAAAGGCTTCATTAAAAAGTACTATTCACCAACACATAGCCCTTGATAAGTTTGAAAGTATCACCGGGAAAGGGGTGATTGCCAATTATAACGCCAAGGTTTACATGGTGGGTAATCAAAAATTGCTGGCCGATAACAAGGTGATTATTTCTGAAGCAAGTTCTGCACATATCAACGCCTGGCAGGATGAGGCGAAGACAGTGGTATGTTTTGCCCGCGACAATGAACTAATAGGAATAATTGCTATTGCAGATAAAATCAGGGAGACTTCAGCAAAAGCGATTATGGATTTGCAAAATCAGGGCATTGAAGTGTATATGCTTACCGGCGACAATGCACAAACAGCAAGGGCTGTGGCGCAAAAGGTGGGTGTGAAAAACTTCAGGGCTGAAGTAATGCCTTCCGATAAAGCTGAGTTTGTTAAGCAGTTACAAAAACAGGGAAAAGTGGTGGCCATGGTGGGCGATGGTATCAATGATACTCAGGCCCTTGCCCAGGCTGATGTTAGCATAGCCATGGGTAAAGGTTCGGATATAGCAATGGATGTGGCCAAGATGACCATTATCTCCTCAGACCTTCAGTTGATCAGCCAATCTATCCGTTTATCGAAACTGACGGTTAACACCATTCATCAGAACCTGTTCTGGGCTTTTATCTATAATATTATCGGTATTCCTATTGCGGCTGGAATTTTATTCCCCATCTGGGGATTCATGCTCAACCCGATGATTGCCGGTGCAGCGATGGCGCTCAGCTCGGTATCGGTGGTAAGCAATAGTCTAAGACTGAAGTTTATAAAACTTAATCATTAATAAATTCGATATGGAAACGTTAAAATTTAAAACAAATGTGAACTGTGGCGGTTGCATTGCCACTGTAACGCCTCACCTGAATCAGGTAAAGGGAATCGTTAAATGGAGCGTAGATACTGCAAACCCTATGAAAATACTGACCGTTGAGGCTACAGGTCTTAATCCGGAGGTGATTATAGAGGTAATGAAAGTTGCAGGTTATAAAGCCGATTTAATGGCTTCAAAATAAATAAAAGTTTTACAATTTAAAATCAATGAAAATGAAAAAGACGATTGTGTTATTGTTCTCAGCCATGTTGATGCTGGGAATCCAGAATTTGTATGCAGAAACCAAGAGTGAGAAATTTAAAGTTGATGGAAACTGTGGCATGTGTGAAAAGCGTGTTGAAAAAGCTGCCTTGGGAGTGAAAGGTGTAAGCAAAGCCGACTGGAACAAGGACACCAAAGAAATGGTGGTCGATTTTGATGCTTCGAAAACTTCGCTTGATAAAGTAGAAGCTGCCATTGCCAAAGTGGGTCATGATACTCCGCTGCACAAAGCGGGTGCAAAATCATTTGAGGCGCTGCCAAGCTGTTGCCAGTATGACCGGCAAGCTGTAAAATAAAATTATGAAAAGGGATTCAAAGTAATGAATTCCTTTTTACTTTTAATTTCATTGACTTTTCGGAATAGGCTCAATGTTGAATTTATAACCATCAATAGATTACTTTCCAATTTTATTTCTGTATTTCACTTTTATCGTTTATATTTGCAAACTGACATGAGAATCTTAGCCTGCATATTATCTTTTTACATCATAGCGCTCACTGCAATTCCTTGCATTGATCTGCCTGAGGATCATGCTGTGCAGACAATTGAGATGACTCAAAACACCGGTGATCATCAGCATCCAAAGGATATCGATCATTGTTCACCATTTTGTACCTGCAATTGCTGTGCATCGCCTATCATTCAACATGATCTTTCTATTCAATTCGATAGCTTTTCATTTTTCCAGCAATATATTTCTACTAAATATTCTTCTGAATTCGTTTCCCGTTATTCCGGCTCCATCTGGCAACCGCCACAATTAAGTTAATATACAATTTAAATATTCAGTGATCAGTGGGCACTGCTCACTAACCACTCCCGAGTACTCAGGACTTCTCACTGAACACTCTGAATACTAAATACTGAACACTTTCCAAAGGCGTATTAATTTAATTATTTTCAGCATGATAGAACGTATCATTCATTTTTCAATCAGGAATAAATTCATTGTCGGATTATTTGTAGTGGCTTTAATTGGGTGGGGAACCTATTCGATTACCCGCTTGCCCATTGATGCCATTCCTGACATTACCAACAACCAGGTGCAGGTTATTGCAATGGCGCCATCGCTTGCAGTACAAGAAGTAGAAAGTTTTATAACTGCACCCATCGAAGTAGCAGTAGCCAATATCCCTGATATTATTGAGCTTCGTTCCATCTCCCGTTTAGGGTTATCGGTAATTACCGTTGTGTTTAAAGATGGTGTGGATGTTTACTGGGCGCGGCAGCAACTCAGCGAGCGGTTAAAGGAAGCAGAAGAGGACATTCCTTCAGGATTGGCGAAAATTGAACTTGCTCCCATTTCTTCGGGCTTAGGCGAGATATACCAGTACAGACTTGCCGTTGATAAAGGGTTGGAAAAGAAATTCAATCCAATGGAACTACGCACCCTTCAGGATTGGGTGGTGCGTCGTGAGATGCTTGGAACTCCTGGTGTTGCTGACATTAACAGCTATGGCGGATTTGTAAAACAATACGAAGTTGCGGTGGATCCCGAAAGGCTTAGGGGTATGAACCTCTCATTGACAGATATTTTTGATGCACTCGAAAAGAACAACGAGAATACCGGAAGCGCCTACATCGACAAAAAACCTACAGCTTATTTTATCCGTGGCATAGGATTGGTTAAAACCCTTGAAGACATTGAAAAGATTGTAGTAAAAAATAATCCTTCGGGTATCCCTATTCTGGTGCGGGACGTGGCAACTGTTCAATTTGGTAGTGCAACACGTTACGGGGCCTTGGTTATTGACACCACCGAGGCTGTTGGCGGTGTAGTAATGATGTTGAAAGGGGCAAATGCCCATGAAGTCGTAGAAAACGTTAAAACACGTATAGAATCCATTCAGAAGTCAATGCCCAAAGGGATTACCATTGAACCATTTCTGAACCGTTCCGACCTTGTGGGACGTGCCATTGGTACAGTTTCCAGAAACCTGATCGAAGGTGCGTTAATCGTTGTCTTTATCCTGGTATTGTTGTTGGGGAACTTACGTGCAGGGCTTGTTGTGGCATCAGTAATTCCTTTGGCGATGCTTTTTGCCGTATCGATGATGAACCTCTTTGGGATATCGGGCAACCTGATGAGTTTGGGCGCGATTGACTTTGGTTTGATTGTGGATGGTGCGGTGATTATTGTCGAAAGTGTGGTACACCGTATAACTATGAGTAAAGATCATTATCAAGGGGTTAAAAAACTTTCGCAGCAACAGATGGACGAAGAAGTTTTTCAGGCATCAAGCCGCATTAGAACTGCAGCAACATTTGGCGAAATTATTATACTAATTGTATACATGCCAATTCTTTTCCTGGTGGGTATTGAAGGAAAAATGTTCGGCCCAATGGCACAGGTGGTTTGCTTTGCTATACTAGGAGCTTTTATTCTCTCGCTTACTTATGTCCCTATGGCTTCCGCTATGTTCCTGAGCAAGAAGACTGAGCATAAACGTAATTTTTCCGATAAGCTGATGGATTGGTTTCACAAAGCATTTAACCCAATAATTGCATTCGCCCTCAGGCGTAAATTGTTGGTTTCTGTGTCAGCCGTTGTTTTGTTCTTTTTTAGCTTATTCATGTTCACTCAATTGGGCGGCGAGTTTATTCCACAGCTTGAAGAAGGCGACCTTGCAGCAGGTGTAATTACCTTGCAGGGCGGTTCACTCTCAAATACGGTTGAAATGGTTGTGAAAGCCAATAAAATATTGCTCGATAATTTCCCTGAAATAAAACATGCAGTTTGTAAAATAGGTGCCGGTGAAATACCTACCGACCCTACACCCATGGAAACCGGGGATTATATTATCACCCTCAAAGATAAAAGCGATTGGACATCGGCAACAACCCGGGAAGAACTGGTTGAAAAAATGGAAGAAGCTTTGATTCCACTTGCCGGGGTAAAGTTTGAGTTTCAGCAACCCATTCAAATGCGCTTTAACGAATTACTTTCGGGTTCAAAACAGGACATTGCCATAAAAATATTTGGCGACGACCTGAATACATTGGCTGAAAAAGCAGAAGATGTGGAGAAAATTATTCAAGGCATTCAAGGCGTTGAAGATATTAATGTGGAAAAAGTTACAGGATTGGCGCAGATCCAGGTTGAATACAACCGTGACCGTCTGGCACAATATGGCCTTTCGGTTGGAGAGGTGAACCGCGTGCTGCGTGCTGCTTTTGCCGGCAGTCAGGCAGGGGTGGTTTTTGACGAAGAAAAGCGCATTGGTCTGGTGGTGCGTTTAGATCAGGATTACCGACAAAACCTCGATGATGTGAAAAACCTTTCAGTAGCCCTTCCCAATGGCGGACAAATACCTTTTGAACAAATTGCCGATATTCAGATTAAATCGGGTCCTGCACAGGTTTCAAGGGAAAACACCAAACGCCGGATAACCATCGGTTTTAACGTCCGTGGCCGTGATGTACAAAGCGTTATTAACGAAGTAACAAAACAAATGGATTTAAAAGTACAACTTCCAACCGGTTATTACGTAACGTATGGCGGTCAGTTCAAAAATCTTGAAGCTGCCAATGCACGGTTAATGATTGCTGTTCCTGTTGCTTTACTCTTGATATTTATATTGCTGTATTTCACGTTCCATTCGGTAATACAAACGTTGTTAATCTTTTCGGCTGTGCCCATGTCGGCTATCGGTGGAGTGTTTGCGCTTTGGTTGCGGGGAATGAATTTTTCTATCTCCGCAGGTGTAGGCTTTATTGCTCTTTTTGGTGTGGCGGTGCTGAATGGCATTGTATTGATTGCAGAGTTTAACCGCCTCGAAAAAGAAGGTGTTTCAGACATTTACGAACGTGTCCGGCAAGGTTTACACACACGTTTAAGGCCAGTTATCATGACTGCTGCAGTGGCCTCATTGGGTTTCCTTCCGATGGCATTGTCAACATCTGCAGGGGCCGAAGTGCAAAAACCGTTGGCAACAGTGGTAATTGGTGGGTTAATTACAGCAACGCTTCTTACATTAATCATTCTACCAGTGTTTTATATACTTTTCTCATCCCGTAAATCCATGTTTTCTGATATAGGTAAACCTGCGAAGGTTCTTTCTGTAGTCTTATTCCTTATATTTGGTTCATCATTATTTTACAACGCCAAAGCCCAGCAAATCAAGACAGTTAACTTGCACAAAGCAATACAAATGGCATTGGACAGCAATTTAGCTGTGCGCGCATCGGCTTATTCGGTAGATGTTCAAAAAGCTTTGAAAGGGGCATCATGGGACATTCCCAAAATGGCTATAGACGGCCAATACGGCCAGTTTAATTCATACACGAATGACAACAGTTTTACTTTATCGCAGTCGTTCGCTTTTCCTACGGTTTACATTAACCAGAAAAAGTTGGCAATTGCCAATGTTAAAACCAGCGAATGGAACTTAAAAACTTCACAACTCGAAATTGCAACACAGGTAAAACAGGTATACTGGCAACTGGCTTATCTTTATTCAAAACAAAAATTGCTGGCCTACCAGGATAGTTTGTATTCAGGATTTAGCAGGGCTGCCGAACTAAGGGCTAAAATAGGAGAGACCAACCGCCTCGAAATGATTACTGCCCGTTCGCAAAGCCTCGAAATAAAAAATCAGTTACAACAGGTTACAGCTGATTTAATCATTTCGAGGCAAAAGTTGCAAATCCTTTTAAACACTGAATTCGCATTATTACCTCAAGATACGGTACTGCACCGTGCCGATCTTTCTCTCATTGCCGACAGTTCAGCATTGGCAAGTAATCCTTCATTAGGGTACATACAACAACAAGTTGAAATCTCACGTTTTGAAAAAAACCTGGAACAAAGCCGGATGATGCCTGATTTCAGCATTGGTTATTTCAACCAAACCTTAAAGGGCACGCAGGAAGTAAACGGTGTTCCCAGAACTTTCGGGGCTGGCGACCGCTTCACGGGCATTCAGGCCGGTATAGCTATTCCGCTTTGGTTTTCATCTTATGCTGCCAAAACAAAGGCTGCCAAGTTAAAAGGGCAGGTTGCTCAAACAAATGCCGAGTATTATTCCAAGTCACTCTCGGGTAGTTACCGTTCATTACAGGGTGAATACGCCAAATTTAGTAACAGCGTGGATTATTACGAAAAACAAGCTGTTCCCGAAGCCGATTTAATCATTGAACAGGCTACGCGTAGTTACAAAGCCGGGGCAATGGATTATCTCGATTATATTCTGAATCTTAGCCGTGCTTTAAGCATCAGGCAAAATTACCTTGATGCACTTAATAACTACAACCAAACAATTGTTAACATTGAATTTATTACAGGTAAAATATTTTAACACATCCATATTATGACAAAATATAATTTCATATCAACAGCAATACTTTTAGTCTTTTTTATGGCTCTGGTTTCATGCAACGGAGGAGCAAAGGGCACTACTGAAAACAAAGAATTAGAAGAAGAAGTGCTTCCCGAAGATATTGTAGAGTTGCGCGATGACCAGATAAAACTAGCCGATATCGAAACAGCACCCATTGAACTTCAGTCATTAAGCGGCACACTTAAAGTAAGTGGCATAGTTGCTGCTGCTCCTCAGAACCTTGCAACAGTTAGTATGCCATTGGGTGGGTTTGTGAAAAGTACGTCTTTGATGGCCGGTAATGAAGTCCGGAAAGGCCAGACTTTGGCAATACTCGAAAACCAGGATTTCGTGGATATTCAGCAAAATTATCTCGAAGCCAAAAATAAGTTTGAATTTGCCGAAGCTGAATTTAAACGCCATACCGAACTATATAAGAGTGATGTATATTCACAGCAAAACCTGCAACAGGTAACCTCCGATTACAAAAACCTCAAAGCACAGGTTAAAGCGTTGGAACAGAAATTGGCTTTGATTGGGATTAATCCAGTCAACCTGCATGAAGACGACATTAGCAGTTCTGTAGCCTTGGTTTCACCTATTTCCGGCTTTGTAAAAGCGGTTAATATCAATATTGGTAAATTTGTTGCCCCTTCTGATATATTGTTCGAGATTGTAAACAGCGACAAGCTTTTTCTCGAACTAACGTTGTTTGAAAAAGATGCCGGTAAAGTGGCCGCTGGTCAGAAAATCAGGTTCTTTATTAACAATGAAACCGAACAACATGAGGCAATAATTTACCAGACGGGCAAATCAATTAATGCCGATAAAACCTATAAGGTTTATGCAAGTGTGCTGGGTGTTTGTAAGAACGTGTTACCCGGTATGTATGTGAATGCTATTATTGAGGTCACAAGCAATAAGGTTACTGTCCTGCCTTCTACTGCAGTTGTAAGTTTTGAAGACAAAGATTACATTTTCATTTTTGACAAAAACAAAGAAGAAGACGGAAAGCCATTTACCGAATACCGCATCATTGAAGTACACAAAGGCGTTACCGATAACGAATTTACCGAAATCATTTTGCCTGAAGGCTTCAATATTGAAACTGCTAAAGTTGTTATTAAGGGCGCGTATAACTTGCTTTCTGCCAAAAAGAACGCCGGTGAAATGGCTTGCTAATTATTGGAGTATAAAAAGATAAAAAATGAAAGAAATAAAAGCATTTATAAAGCCATTTAAAGTAAATGATATTTTGAATCAACTACTGCAGGCCAGGCTACCCTAATATAACAGTCTCAATGGCCGAAGGAACTGGAAATTTTAAAAGTGAGGAATTATCGCTTTCAACCTATTTTTCAATTACAGACAGCAAAGTGGCAAAAATTGAAATTGTGTGCGATGATTTAGATGTTGAAAAAATTGTTAGTATTATTTCCTCTAAGAGACGTACTGGTAATCCTGGCGATGGTATTATCTATGTTTCCGAAGTTGAAAAAGTGTACAAAGTGAATATTGGTTTGGAAAATGGGGTAGACTAATGGCATCAAGCATACCCGTCATGCCCGTCGTATTGAACGAGACCTTCGGGATAAGGAAGGAATTATTGAAGCCGTAGTATCTGCTTCGGGTATGGTACGCATCGAATACGATAAGACAAAACGCAGCGTAATCCATTAAAAATAGAAAAATGATTTTAAATAATTATATGACAGCGATATATGTCAATTCCAGATGTCCATATTCAGATTTTGGCACTTTGTAAACCCATATGAATCAAGAAAAATATCCTCCGAAATGATAGTTATTAAATAAAGACTTTTGCTTTACTGAATAATCATTGATCTTTTGAATGAACGATTTATTTGGATTTTCACCCAAAAGATCAACAATCGACTTTCTTAAAGTTAATTCATATTTTCTACA
>Ga0123337_10002373_pt1 | contig 21637 bp, 21 predicted proteins | sample frozenSSSSmetaG_FD_89792 | JGI IMG/M metagenome (GOLD analysis project Ga0123337, IMG submission 89792) | Glacier valley bacterial and archeal communities from Borup Fiord, Nunavut, Canada, to study Microbial Dark Matter (Phase II) -... | ecosystem: Environmental > Aquatic > Freshwater > Ice >...
CATTCTTTGGCAAATGACGCCTATCTTGTTGTCACCACGACCGACAACTATGCAGCCTTGCAAACCGGGACCATTATGCCAAGATGAACAGTATTGTTTTTAGTCTTGCGGGATGTTGTTAAGTTCCTCCGTGAAAGCTGAACCGCCAGACAACGATGAGCTACTTCAACGGCACGAGCGTGACGCTCGCCTACACCGCAAACGGCTTCAAGTAGACGGTCACGGACAGCTTGCGCGGGGCGACGACCTACGCCTACGACGCGCAGAACCGCACCACCAGTGTCGTACGGCCGAATGGTCAGACAATCGGCTACACCTACGACCCGGTAGGCAACCGCACGGGCATGAGCAGCCCGGCGGGAACGCTCTCCTACAGCTACGACAACGCCAATCGCCTGAAGACGGTCGCGAACGGGACGGGTACGCTCGCCACTTACAACTATGACGCGGTAGGCAACCGCACGGGCAAAATGCTCCTGAGTAGTATGCAGACCGACTACAGCTACGACGCGCTGAACCGTCTGACGAGCATGGTCCATCACAAAGGACCGCAGCAGCCGCTCGCGAGCTACACCTACACGCTCGGCGCGGCGGGCAACCGCCTCTCTGTCGCGGAGCAGGACGGCTCGACAATTAGCTGGACCTACGATGATGCCTACCGTCTGCTCACGGAAACGCGCACCGCGGCAGGTGGCTCAGGCGGTAGCGGCGGGAGTAGCACGCCGACCGCGACGGCGACGAACACAGGCAGTGGGGGTGGCAACGGCACACCGACCTTCGTGCCGCCGAGCGCGACTGCACCCAGCGGCGCCACCAGCACGCCAAATGCGACCGCGACATTGGGCGCGACGAACACGCCTGTGGGCGGTGGCGGTGGGAACAACGGTCTGAACCTGCCCTGGCAGCTTGCGTGGACCTACGACGCGGTGGGCAATCGTCTCTCGCAAACGTCCAATGGCTCGACATGGACCTATACCTACAACAACCTCGACCAGATGACCAGCGGCGGGTTTGCGGACTACACCTACGATGGGCGTGGCAATCTCGCAACCATCACCGAAAATAGTGCGGTCACGACCTATACTTGGAATGCCCGCGACCGCATGACCGGCGCGAGCCTGCCCAACGGCCAGAGCGTGACATTCGCCTACGACTACGCCGGACATCGTACCCAGCAGATAGCGAACGGCGCGACCACCAACTATCTGTGGGACGAACTCTCCCCCTACGGAGATGTCATTCAGGAGAGTGACGGGATGGGCGTGCCTATTGTCACCTATATTCCTTCAGGAGTGGAACTCGTCGCGCAGCAGCGAAGTGGTACAACGCAATACTATTTGCTTGATGGTCAAGGAAGCACGCGCATTGTAACTGATAACGCTGGTGGTGTATTGAACCGCTATGTCTATGATGCCTTCGGCAGCATTCGTGGACGAAACGAGACGATCTCCACTACATACCTCTATACTGGACAGCGTTTCGACCAGTTCACATCGTCATACTATATGCGAGCACGGTCGTATGATCCCAAATTAGGACGCTTTCAAAGTCGAGATACAGCAGCGAATGCTGTTGATAGAACGCGGGAACATAACAGATACGTTTATGTTGCTGACGATCCGATCAATAATCTCGACCCATCGGGTCATTGGTTAATTGACGTCCAAGCACTATACAAACAGGCTGTCGAAACATGGCGGAATTCTGTAGGGACTTTTTACAAGAACGTGTTGGAGGGTACCCTTGGCGGTTTGCTCGGTTATGGAATTGCATCAGTGTGGCTCACATCCTACATCACTCGAAAAATTCTGAGTATGTGCGATGCACGCAATATAGGCTGCCAGCCACAGGCAGTGTACGACTCCGTATGGTCGAAATTGTACAAACCGATGGATCTTGTGCTGAGTGGAATAGCTGGTGGCATCACGGGGGGATTGACTTCAAGTGATGTCATATTATTCCTCACTCAGAATAGCACGGGAGGGTTGCAATTCCTGATCGGTAATGCTGCACGTACTGTCGCATCACAGATAGGATTCAGTATGGGCCTCGCGTCTTCTCAAGCGGCGGCAGTAGGACTGACATACTTCATGGCCACCGAGGTATCAAATTGGAGTACAGCGACGTCCTTTGAGAGCTTACGTGCGGCAGTAGCTATCGGCGCAGTTAATGCAATGGTCGTCATCTATTCTGTGACCTTGGGCAACACAAATTTGCTTGCTTCATCTTTCTCGCGTGCATTCGTCAACACAGCACTGAACGTCATTACGAGCTCTTGGAGTTATGCGAATACGATTTCGTGACGTTTTCCATGTTATGTGACGGATGCGTTTGCTTGCCGCTTATTCGGGAGTTATGTAGTCGAGACATGTGAAACTGTCTAAAATGGAATGTAAAAGCACCAGGTTTATGTTTCATCGTCAAACGCTACACCGTACACCTCAACGACAGAAGGATTGGTGAATTAACTCGTATGTGCCAAATTGAGAGAGGTACAACATGATTGAATTAAACTCACCGCAGTTTTTTGCCGCCACAGTAGTCGGCTTGATGTATGCGAGTATATGCTCGTCTCTAACATTGCTTTTCTTGAAAGTTGTGTCTAAAAGTATTTATCATGAGGGTATGTTGCGGAGGTTTTTCTCAACAATGCCTTTGGTCAGTGGAAAACTTCGGATATTAGGCGGGATTGGCTTAGGTGACCAATTCTTTACTGGATCATTGTCTAGCGTGGTCACAGCACGGCTCCTTCACGCGCTGTTTTTTTTCGTATTGTCTTTAGATCCCCTGAATGCTGTAGTCAATTTCTTTAACACGCGAAATTACCTCGCAATTGCATTAAGTATTTTTATTGTAGATATCATAATAAACATCATCGTAATTGCAGTCTATTTACGCTTAATGCACAGAGCTAAATCGAGTTAGAGCGGTAAGCTACTATAATGAGACTCGACTTTATGCAATTGATGGAAGGGCGATAGAAGGGCTGAGCAGATAGAGGCAAATGGCCTGTTGAATGATGTCCAGCTAAGCTTCTTGCAAAGGAAGTGATTGGTGAATACGATGGCATTCAAGGCGCAGGAAAGCATGAATTGCCAAGCTGATGTGAGATACAGCAATCTTACGGCAAGCTGCGGCCCGTCGTCGGTCCGACCAGTGATATGACTGCGCTTCAAGACAATCAGATCGGCAATACTTGCGGCATTCACAACATCCCTTCCTGTGAAGAACCCAATTTCCATATTTGCGAATGCACTGTTGACGGCTGCTGTAACCGCTATATCAAACTGACAGGCACAGACCACATGGCATTAATCGTTGTTCTTGGCGTTGTAGCACCTTCATGGTTGCTCGGGACTCATGTCTTGGTTCTACTCTTCTTTCACAGGCTTTGTATAGCATGTATCAGCGAGAAAGCGTATACCGGCTACGTGATCCATCACCGCGCGTTGAAAACGATTGTGGACTTCTTCGATTTAGGTTTCAGGTACACAGCTAACCGACCATTGGGGGAATGGACAATCTTTATTGTCAAGCTGATTCTTTTGCTGTTTGTAGCACCAGTGGCGTTTGTCTCTCCCGCATTCATACCAATAGAGGGGTATGCTACATGTACCGTGTCGCTGCTAGCAAGCACTGTTTTCGTAGCCATCCTTCTCTACGTTCAACAGGCAAGAATGATCAATAAATTAGCACGTCCAAGCCATGATGAGGTTCGATAACGATGCAAATGGGCAGTCGCCGGCGCACCAACGTTGTAGAGTCGGACGTCGAAACATCGGCGCTAACGCCCACGCCCACCTAATTTCAAATCATTCTATGTGAGGCGGCGAGACCTATTTTGCCTTAATTATGGGTCGACTGATTAAATTCTACTTTAAGCTTGGAATTGCTTTCTGCATCTATGGGTTATAGTCAGCCGTCTCGATCATATCCAAGGTGATTGTTCTCCACATGACAACTGGACAGTCAGTATCATCTCTCTCAAAAGATGAGACTGCATATGTGGCGCGGGCTAATGGTCTGAACGCGCTTTTCGCATTCGCTATACCTGGTCTGAGTGTTTATGGAAGAATTTTCGCCTATTCGTTCGTCAACACGTTGGACAACCTTGCAACCTATCATGGTCAAGACGTGGACTTCAAGCCAGGATATTGAGCCATGACTATCGGGACTTTGGCGATGCTGTTGCTAATGTATAGTGGTATCGGAGTCGCTTTGGTTTCCGCTCTGTTTTTCATTGTCGTTACGATGGTAATTATTCAGCGAAAGGCAGACCGCGAACAGATCGAGCGATACTTTAAGGAGGTCAACTCTTTTCCAGTATTAATCGTCCAGCTTTTCAGTTTGGTAGGTACAACGAACTTTTTCCGCAAAACGACATCAACTGCGCTCGTCCAAGAAATTCTCTATATCGGGATCTTGGTGACTGCGTCCGCAAGTTTTTTTTCGTCACGTTTATGACTAAAGCGGCTGAGTTATATATCATTATTTTGCTGGTACTCGCAATTCAAATCCTGTTATTGCGCAGTAGTCTCCGTGCTTTTTACAAGGTTTTTGCCGAGACACAAGCATAGAATCACGACCGCGAATATTTTTATAATGCTTATTTTTTTCCATTCGTTGGCACCACATCGACTACTGAATTCATGATTCTTCCTACCAAGTAGTGTACGGAGCAGTACAAGCCTCCGGCACGCTTGGCAGAAAACCTATCGCGTTTTCACCATCAATTTTTGCGGTTTTCGCTTGGAGTGTATCTGTATTGCTGTCTAGGATCGCTCAAGGAGTTCGAGACGCAAGAAGACAGGAACACATGCGCTAGGCGGCGCAGCCGTTACCGGACACAAAACTGAGTAATGCGATAGTGATCACCGCGACTCGCGCTTCGATGCACGCGTGGGCGCAAGGCTCATGTCTCTCGCGGCTTGTCAAAAACCGCCAGCAACTCGCTCGCATTTACGCCCAGTGCATCGGCCAGTCGTAGCAGCGCGAGCAAGCCAAGCGCGTGTTTGCCACGTTCCACTAACCCGACAGAGTTGCGGTGTAGCCCGGCGCGTTCTGCCAAGTCCTCTTGGCTCAATCCCAGCGCGAGGCGGCGGGTGCGGATTTCGTCTGCGAAGACTTGCAGTTCGCTCTTGTTCATGGCGAGCGAACGTTATCCGCACGAGCCATGCAACTCTACACAAAATTTTGTGCAATACTTGATATACTTGTCACGCGGTTGTTCTACCGTGCCAATTCAGGGAGGACCGATGATGAGACGCATATTTTTTAGAGTGAGTGTTGCGGTATTCCTGTTCGTGTTCTGTGCAGCCGCTATGAGCCTGAGCGTTACCCGCGCGACGGACGAGACTGCCACACCGATAGGCACAGTTGGCGCGACAATGGCAGGAACAGAACGTTCTACTTCGACACCGTTCTACCCGACCTTCACGCCAGCACCCTTCACCTGGAGCATGGTACAGATCACCGAAGGACCCAATAAGGGCAAACTTTTACCGGGGACAATCGTGAATGGCAAGATCGTAGCCGACAAGAACGTTGTCAACGCTCTCTACGATGCATGGTCAATTGCGCGCAAGAACTGGTACAGCTCACCCAATCCGTCATTCAACCCAGAGTACACAACACTGCCTGCTTTTGGCATGCCGCTCCCTCCTCGACTGCCTGATGTACCAGTTTACGGTAGATTGCAAGGCGGTCTGCATAAAGTCGCTGTTGTAGCTTGCAAAAGCGCTACAACTTGCACCATTGTGGATCTTTGGTATGGCGGTGAACACGCGATCATTGATGCGGCGACTGGCAAAATTCTCAAAACCGATCCGAAACCATATGATCGGGCACACACCGCAATCACGCTCGACATGCTGTGGGACGGAACTACATGGAAAGTCGTCTGGGGCTCAGTCATGGCCGAAGATTTGCTCGCCAAGTAGCGTCCGAGACGCAAGTACACCAATAAAAAGCGCCAGAGGTAGTTCCCTCAAGCGCTTTCGTTTTGTCAGTAGTGCCGATGCTCTCCTTGACCTGCTCAATGGCATTACTTATATTTCAAATTTGGTCTGAGTTGCTCGCGAGATGGCTGCGCAAGAACAGGTACTGTCCCATCTTGTCGATGCCGGGACCGGACGCTGGCTTGATCTTCCCCGCTCTGATCAGCGCGACCAGATGGGACGGGCTTATGTCCATCAGCTTTGCCGCCTGCGGCGCGGTGAGCCGATTGGCAGGCGCATAGAGAGCCACCTCGTCGCGTCGAAACAGGTAGCGGTGGCATCGTCTACCCCCGGTCCCACAACGGGGTGTAGACGCCCACTTCTGGACAATGAGAACGCCGATGGATGATTAACTCCGCATCCCTACGGCTGCTGAACAGTCTGTTTATTGAAACACTTTGAGCGCGTTGCCGGAGTATCCACAACAGCTTGGTTCCTAGTGGGTGTGGAACCACCCGTTATTGCTCGCTGACGCAGGTTCCCACTATCACGCACTTGGAACCGGCTATCACCAACTAGTACCCAGCCAGTATAGTTTTGATGGATATAATTTGTACAATTCACGCTTAAAACGCGAGTTTGTATCCATTATATCTACGTTGACTGGGTACTAGGAACCTACTATCACAAACTAGGAACACCTACAATTCGCCACAGGCGTACCCAGTGCATCCCTGAGGAACGCTTTTATCAAGTGTGTTGGAATGGCTGCGCCCACCTGATTCCCGGTGAGCAGCGTATTCACGCCTACCAGCCGCCCGCCCGCATCGACCAGCGGACCACCTGAATTGCCGGGACGCACTTTCAGGTTGATCACGACCCAATCCTTGCCGTTGGTGATCTCCGGCAGGTCTTCGCCCGCGCCGATGACCACGCCACCGCTCGCCGCGCCGACCACGCCCCAGGGATGGCCGACCGCGAAGACCCACTGGCCGGGACGCAGCGCACGCGAATCACCAAGCGCGATGGTCGGCAGATCGGTCGCTTCAATGCTCAAGGCCGCGAGGTCACGCTCGGTATCCATCGCGAGGATGCGCGCGTTCAGCTTGCGCCCATCGGCAAGCGTGACCGTCGGGGTGACGGGACCGGACGCCGCACGTGGACGCCGATAGCCGCGCATCGTGTCGAGGCCGCCGACGACATGCGCGTTGGTAATGATGAGGCCGTCCGCGTGCCAGATCGTCCCCGCGCCATTACCTTCGCCGTAATTAATGCGGACGAGGCTGCGCCGGACGTTCTCGATCACATTAGACATATCCTGATTGAGTTCAGAGAGAGACATGAGGTTCTCCGGGGTATCGCCGCCAGCCGAATGCGTAGATTTGACAGGCGGCGCGTGTTTTGTAGAGGCGAACTGATATGTCCGCCCAGTTTGCTGTCCAACTATTCGGTCATGAATGGACCGGGCTACTACGCTCCCGCTTCTCCAAAAACAGCAAAAGCGGGACGTAGCAGCGGCTTTAGCCCCGCATTACGTAATTACGCGCGCTCGCCAATCGTGACGGAAAGTTCCGCCTTCTGGCCGCCGCGCAGAACGGTCGCGCTGGTCGCCGTGCCGACGCCATGCGCCGCGAGTGCCGCTGCGAGGTCATCCATGCCGCTCACTGAATGCCCGCCGAAGCTGATCAGCGTATCACCGACGAGCAGGCCGCCCTTATCCGCCGGGCTGTCGTTCTCGATGGAGACGATCAACAAACCTGTTTCCTGCCCGGCCATTTCACGCAACGCATTTTGCAAGCGGATCGGCTGTGCGCCAACGCCCAGATAGCCTTGCTTGACCTTGCCGTGCTGGAGCAGCGTATCAACCACCCGCGCGAGGGTCGCAGTCGGGATCGTCAGGCTGGTGTCGCGCATCGCGGACGTGTTCATGCCGATCAATGCGCCGTTGGCATCGACCAGCGGACCACCGGAGAAGCCAGGGAACATTTCGACATCGGTTTGCACGTAGGTATCGAGGACGCCGCCGCGCGTGCCGCCATCCCGACCGAGTGCGGAGACGATGCCGAGCGTGGAGAGGACATCCTTACCTGGACGGCCAATCGCGAGGACGAGGTGGCCGACCTTCAACGCATCGAAGGAGACGCGCTCGAAAGCGGAGCCGTTGCCGTTGAACTTGAGGACGGCCAGATCGGTCGAGGGGTCGCGCCCGGCGAGGGTTGCATCGACGGTTTCACCAGTCGGCAGACCTATACGGATGTTTTCGTCTTTTTCGACGACGTGGTTGGCCGTGACGACGACGCCTGGCTGCCAGAGGATGCCCGTCGCTGAGAGACGGCGGCGCGCTTCGACACGGACGGTCGCATTTGCGGCCTTCGCGACGGTTTCTGCAAGGGCATTCGAGAAATTCATCAGGGTTTCGGACATGAGGGGTTGCTCCATAGGTTCAAGTGATTGCCGTATCATACGGCACGCCGCGCGGCACGTCACCCGCCCTCGGACGAGCGCCGGACTAGACGAAAGATCAGTCATTCAACCGGAATGCGGTATACTGCGCGTGTTTACTTTCGGGAGTATGCAGACCATGACCCAACCCGCCGATCAGTGTCCAGTCGATCACGGCCAATCTGCGTCCATTGCGCTGCAAGACTTGCCCACCCCGAAGGGAACAAACGGATTGCCCTTTGTCGGCGATTTGCCCGAATTTTTGATGAATCCTGTGAGATTTGGGGACCGCCGTCGCGCCAAGTTCGGCGATGTATATTATTTCAATTTACTAGGTGCGCGGACAATTGGCGTGGGCGGCTCCGCAGACCATCAATGGGTCTTCACGGGTGAGAATAAATATCTGAAAAATCGCTGGACCGCAACGATCCGTGCGCTGCTCGGCAGCCGGGGCATCTCGATCATCGAAGGGGAAGAACACCGCGCCCGCCGCGCGATGCACGCGCCGCATTTCAGCTACGACGCGATGGCCGAATTTACCCCGGTCATCAATCGCATCGTCGCCCGCACGTTCTCTGAATGGGCAACAGGTGGTGAAATCGAGGTTGTGGACGCGATGCGCCATCTCACTTTCGAGATCATAACCGCATTCGTTTTTGGGGAAATGGAAGTGGTTGAACGGGAGACGCTCGCGCGCGAGTTCGAGGTCTGGGTTGCGGGCATGTTCAGCCTTGCCATCAATGTGCCATTTATGCCATTCGGCAAGGCACTCAACGCGAAACGGCGCATGTTCGAGATTTTGGGTAAGGTCATCGCGGCTCGCAAACGCTCCGGCGAATCCGGTGCGGGTGTATTGGGAACACTTTTGCGTATCCGTGATGCGCAAGGCAACCCGCTCGACGACGAAGTGATCATGCACGATATTCAGGCATTGCTGTTTGCGGGTCACGAGACGACGATTACCGCCAATACCTACCTGATCATGTTCCTTGCACAGAATCCGGCGGTACTTGCGCGGGCGCGCGACGAACAGAACAGCTTGCCGGATGAAGCACTACTCGACCCGGCACGGCTCAAGCGGATGTCTTATGCAGATTGCGTGATCAATGAAACGCTGCGCTACTATCCCCCGGTCGGCGGTATGTTCCGCGTGATGACACAGGATACCGAATATAAGGGCTATCGTATCCCTGCCGGGTACGTGATCGCGATTGCGCCCGCCAGCACGCATCACGACCCTGCGATTTGGACCGACCCCGCGAAGTTCGAGCCGGAGCGCTTCGAGCGCGGCGAACATAAGAAACAGCCGTTTACATTTATTCCATTCGGCGGCGGTCCGCGCCTGTGCCTCGGACAGAACTTCGCGATGACGGAGATGCGGATTATCCTCGCGCAACTGGTTCGTAATTATAACTGGGAAGTGCTGCCCGATCAGGATTTGACGCCGCGCATGTTCCCCTCACCGACGCCGAAGAAGGGCATGAAAATCCGGTTCGCAAAACGAGATGAGTCAGAGCGTGTAGGGCAGGGCGCGAGCGTCAACGCCTGATAATTCAGCGGGGCGGTCAACCCCTACACCGGGACAACTCGCGCGTGTGGATCGTCTGCGCTACGATTTGCGCGCTTGCGGGTTAGTTCACCCGCACACAAGGAAAGTCAACACATGGCGCAGTTTACGGATAAAGTAGCGATTGTCACGGGTGGCAGTCGGGGCATCGGGCGCGGCATTGCGCTCGAACTCGGCAAGCGTGGCGCGGCGGTCGTGGTCAATTACAATACGAGCGCGAACGCGGCGCAGGAAGTCGTCGCGGCGGTCGAAGCAGCAGGCGGTAAAGCACTCGCGGTACAGGCCGATGTCTCGAAGCTGGCCGATGCAGACGCGCTCATCAAAGCAGCGATAGAGACGTTCGGCAAGCTGGATATTCTGGTGAACAACGCCGGAACCACCCGCGATGGGCTGATCGCGCTGATGAAAGAGGAAGATTGGGACCTCGTGATCGATACGAACCTGAAAAGCGCGTGGAACTGCGCGAAGGTCGCCAGCCGCGTAATGATGCGCAAGCGCTACGGGCGCATCATTAATATTTCGTCGGTGAGTGGCATCGCGGGCAACGGCGGGCAATCCAATTACAGCGCGAGCAAGGCGGGGTTGATCGGCCTCACCAAAGCGCTCGCACGCGAACTGGCAGGGCGCTCGATCACCGTGAACGCGGTCGCGCCGGGCTTCGTCGGTACGGATTTGACGAAGGACCTGCCGCCAAACATCATTGAACAGGTCAACAAAAGTATCCCGCTGGAGCGTTGGGGCAGTGTCGAGGACGTGGCCTATGCAGTCGCGTTCCTCGCGTCCGATGAGGCGGCGTACATCACCGGGCAGGTGCTTTCGGTCGATGGTGGGCTGGTGATGGGCTAACGGACTGTCACCCGACCCAACGCGAGGAATCCCGCCGCTTCCGGATTCGGTGCGAAGGGCAGCGGCTGCGGGTCCGCATAGAAATAAACCTTGAGGCCAAGCGTGTACGTCCCGGCGGGTAGCGCTGTCGGGATCATAATGCGTGGCTCATCGAAGCGCAGTTCGCCCGCTCTCCAGCCGCTCATGCGCTCAAGTCCATCGAGCGGCGGTCCGTCGTGCTGTGCGACCAACGCCCCCGCGCTATCCAGCAGAAACACCGACGTGCTGTAATCGAGCGTAAGATCGGCGCGCACGTCCCACCACAGCGCGACAGGGAACGCTACGCCGCGCGTAACCTCAGCAGGATAGCTGACCTTCGCGAGCGCGAGCCGACTATCGAATAGCGCGCGTGGCTCCCCTCCCAGCAGGCGGTCGTAGCGCCAGATGTGGATCAGGTTGGTCGTGAGGTGCGTCTCCAGTTGAGACGCGGTGCGCCGGAAGCCGTGACCTTCCAGCAAGGGGATAATCCCGCCCTCGTCCTTGCTCCACTGCACCAGCCACAGACTATCGACGCGGTTCACATAATCGAGCAATCGTGCGCTGAATTGGTCGCTATAGCGTTCGGACCATTCCGGTTTGCTGACGAGTGGGAGCGTCGCGGGGTCCACGTTCAGGTCGCGCCCCAAGTGGTAGCGCAGCGCGAAATCATCTACCCAGACATCCATCAAAATCGGCTCATCGGCGAGGCGGTAGCGTAGCACATCGGCGGCAACCACGCGCCAGGGTGGTTTGACGAAATAAGCGTCGGTCGTGAGCAACCCGATCACAACGATGATCACGACGAGGAACACGCGCGCGTTACGTTCGAGGTTCATCAGGCCATGGCCGATCAGGATCGCAATAGCGGGTGTGACGAGCAGCAGGTTCCGCGTGGTCAGGATTTGAAAGCGGGTATTGATGATCACCAGCAGCGCGGCGGGCAGCCCCGCCCAAAGGTATAAATACGCCCCGTTACGGAGCGCTCGCCATTCGATGCGCGGCTTGCCCCTGACACAAATAAGCGTGACCCCACCCAGCAGCATCAATCCGAAGGTCAGCCCCCAGCCCGCCCCAAATAAATCACTGCGCAACCCGATGAACGTTTCCGGCGTGTTCGGCAGGCTATTCTGGAACAAAATCGGGCGCGTGTAGCGTATCTGGCTTTGCCGAATGAAGATGAACGCCCAGGGCAGCCACGCGACGCTAATCAGCCCCAGCCGGAAGATCAAATCCGGCCAGCGGCGCAGCGGGCGCACTGCGATTAAAATATGCAAGCCCTGCACCAGCAGCACGAACGCGCCGAGATAATGCGTATACAGCAGCGCGACCCCGGCCAGCAGCCAGCCGATACCGTTCCAGCGCGTTGGACGGCGCAGGTAGCGCAAATAGAACAGCCCACTCAGCAGCGCGAGCGCGGCCATTTGCGCGTAATGCCGCGTTTCCTGCGCGAACAGAATATCATGATCGGACAGTGCGAGCAGCAGCGCCGCAAGCAGCCCCGCCCCGCGCGAACGGAATACCTCGCGCCCGACTTGATACGCGACCGCGACTCCGAATAGCGACCAGAACGCTGAGAGCATGCGCGCCATGCTCTCGCTGTTGCCGACCAACGCGATCCAGTAATGGAAGAGCGCGAAATAGAGCGGCGGGTGTTGGTCGGCGGCCATCGTTTGCACCACGTCCGCGAGCGTGGGACCTTTGGCGAGGAGCATCGTCCAGCCTTCATCCGCCCAGAAGGACTCCTTGTCGATGCTCCAGATACGCAGCAAAAACGCAAGCAGCAGCATTCCTGCCATCGCCCAAATCCAGACGTTGCGGTTGTTAGATGGGATGCGCGCTGCGTTCAAATATTCATCCTGAGCAAGCAAGACGGGTCGGGCAAGCCGCGATCCCAGAGTGTGTTCTAGTGCTTATTTGCAAGGTGGGCGCTCCCGTCCAAGAATGGACCGGGCTACCATAGTAGGCATACGTTGATGTAGAGAACACTAATCCGTAATAGCGCGGTGGATTCATTCCCGCGCGTCGGTTTGCAGACACGTTCTAGCTGATCCAGTCCCGGCGCGCGGGGTCTATCGTACGATGCTGATAGCTGTTCTTGCACTCCATGCACACAAACCCCGCCTCGACCGCGCGCGTATCACGCCAGCGCCAGCGCACGCGCCCCATGTGGTGCTTGCATACCGGGCGGTAGCAGCTTGGGCAATAATCGCCTTCCGCGAAGCCACTCTCGCCGAAGCGGGCTTTGTCCTGCGGCTTGCTGTCACACAGAGAACAATAGGGTACGGCCAAATTCTGGTACTCCGCGCACAAACCAGAGGGTGAGTATACCGCACGCGACGCATATCTGTGAAGCGCAATCGGATTCGGGAGTGGCGAAACAAGTGGGCATGGGTAGACTAGAGGGATGAAAACAATCACTTGCCCGCATTGCTATCGGAGCGAGCAACAAGTCAAAGTTGGTTATAATCCGTCGGGTAGCCAACGGTACAAATGCAAGGTGTGCGCGCGGAAATATACACCAGAACGCAAGCCACAAGGCTATGCTCCAGAGATACGGGCGGCAGCGGTTCGCCAAGCAGTAGATGGTGGCAATTATCGGCGGATTGGACGAGCGCTTGGGGTTGACCACCAAAGCGTTGCCAATTGGGTCAATGCCTGTAGCCAGACGTTGCCTGATGTACCGCCCATTCCTGAAGGGGAGTTGGCCGTCAACGAGATGGATGAGCTATTTACGTTCATTGGAGCCAAAAAAACGTTGTCTACATCGTGACCAATGTTGACCGGGAGAGTCGTTGTATCGTCGGCTGGGATGTGCTTGACGAGCGCGATTACGACCCCATGCAGCCGATGCTTGACCGTTCACCACAAGCTACCCAGTATTTTAGCGATGCCTTCTCGGTCTATGACACCTTGGTCTACTATCCCGGTCAGCATCGCTCGTTACCCGACAAAAGCCAAACCTACTCGGTCGAAGCTGATAATGCCGAACTCCGTCATTATGTAGCGCGCTTGGCACGTCAATCGCGCTGCTTTTCGCGCTCCTTGCAGGCTTTACGCAACTTGCTCAAATTGTTTATCTTTGCCTGGAATCGTCGTCAACTCCACAAACGCGCTTTTCCCAAGTATCCGGCACATGTGCGTGATTTCATATACCCTTGACCTTCGCCACTCCCTCGGATTCAGGATCGAGCGTACCGGGCGCGGCAATCCCCGCCTCTACACACGCTATTCGTTGTTGCAATCGGTAAGGAACACGCCCGCACGCACAGTCAAGGTTCCTAGCTAGACAGGAATTCCACATTTGTCTGTACTTGCCGATACCGTCCGCACCCTGCGCGCCAGCTTTGAACCGCTCAAACACCCGAATTTCCGGCTCTACCTCGGTGGGCAAGGCGTCTCGCTGATTGGGACCTTTTTGCAATCGACTGCGCAGGCGTGGGTCGTCTGGAAGTTGACGGGTTCGGAGTCGGCGCTCGGCGTCGTGAACATCCTGACTTCCCTCCCGGTGCTGTTCCTGAGCATGTACGCGGGCGTGTGGGCTGATCGGATGGATCGCCGCAAGCTGTTGATTGGTACGCAAATCGCCGCGATGCTGCTGGCGTTTATCCTCGCTTTCCTGACGCAAACGAACCTCGTGCAGCTCTGGCACGTCTACGTCCTCGCGTTCATCCTCGGCATCGTGACCGCGCTCGATATGCCCACGCAGACGGCATTTTTGGGCGATCTGAGCGGCGCGGGCGAGATGCGCAAGGCGATCAACATGAATATCATGATCTTGCAAATCAGCCGCGTCCTCGGTCCGTCACTGGCCGGGATCATCGTTGCGCGGCTCGGTGTGGGACCCGCGTTCTGGCTGAATGGGTTTAGCTTTGTTGCGGTGATCGGCAGCCTCATCCTCGTGCGTGCAGCGCAGGCACAGCCGAAAATCAGCGAGAAGGTCAGCCCCGCCCGCCAAATTCGCGACGGGTTGGCCTATGTTCGCCAAAATCCCCGGATGCAGGACCTGTTCCTGTTCGGGGTGATCCTGACGTTTTTCGTGTTCTCGATCATCATGAACCTGTTGCCCTCGGTCGCGGATAAGCTGCTGCGTGGTGACGCGGAAACTTATGGTACGCTGCTCGCGTCGTCCGGGGCGGGTGCGCTGATTGCGGTGTTGTTCGTCGTGCCGCTAACGCAGGCGTTGAAGCGCAGCGGTCGCGTGATGCTGCTCGCGTGCTTTTGGTTGGCCTTCTGGCTGACGGTGTTCGCACACTCGCGCGTACTGCCACTATCGATGCTCGCACTGTTCTTCGGCAGCATGGGCGCGCCTACCGCAATGACGATGGCAATGGGGCTAATTCAGACGCTTTCGCCGCAGGAGATGCGCGGACGGCTGGCGAGCCTCTTCACGACGATCAGCTTCGGAATGCAGCCATTGGCGGCGCTGTGGGTGGGCGTAATCGCGGAGCATTTCGGCGTCGATACCGCGATTCAGATCAATGCGGCGCTGCTCGCGACTACGGCGGCTGGTTTGTATTTCTTCCGACACGAGATCATGACATGGGTTTACGCCACACCTGCGGAACTGCCTATCGAGCAAGCTGAATTTGCGGGCGCGACCGATCTCACGTTGGGGGCTGCACCTGTCGGGGATTAGTGTCACCTACCCTGTGTGCTTCGATTCACTGCCATGTTGCCGTAACCATTCCAGCAGCGGTTCTAAATGATCATGGTGATGATGCTCATATGAACTCGTGAGGATTTGAGCCAGCGAATAGCCATCCAGCCACCCAAAACGCTTTGTATCCAGCAATACGTTTTCGGGGATGGCGTCGCCAAGTTCAATCAGGTGCAGAAATCCGGTGCGCCAATCCGCATGGACGCTTGACCACGCTTGATCCAGATGTTTTTCGTGAATCCACGCATTGACTGCCTCTACATCATCCTGTTCAGGATCGAGTCCTTCCGGCCATACCGGAAACTGCGGTTCCGTACCATTCAATCCCGCTTCAAGCCGTGCGATTGAACGCTGCTGCCACTCCCAAAGATGCGCGACCACATCCTTGATCGAGAGATCGGAGGGCATGGTGCGCGCGACAATTTGCGCTTCGTCCAATTGGGTGAGGAGTGTCTCCCAACGCTTGAACTCGTCGCGCATCGTATCGAGGATGTTCTGTTTCTCACTCATTTTGTTAAAACCACTGCTTGTTGCGAACCGCATTGTAACCTGTCCACTGATCTTGGGCAATCTGCTCAAGGTGTGCCTTGCAGCACCCCTGATTTGGTCTATAATTTATGTGTATTCACTTTCACTACGGTGGAATCCCCTAAAATATGGCAGCAGTACAACCCGTTTCGTACAACGAGCGCCGACAGCGCTTGCAGGTTCGGCTGCTGGTTTGGCCGGCGGCGTTCTGGCTAATAATGTTCTTCGTAATCCCGTTTCTGGTCATTATTGCGTACAGCATCCTGACGCCAAGCCAGCGCTATCAGGCCGCTGCGCCGTTCACGCTGTTCAATTATCAGTATGTCGCGAAGGACATCTTCATTTCCGTGCTGGTGCGCAGCGTCGGCATGGCAATTCTGGCGACCCTGTTCTGTGTGGCGCTTGGCTATCCGCTGGCGTTTTTCATTGCGACTGCGCCGAAACGTGTACGAAATATCTTCCTGCTGCTGGTGATCATCCCGTTCTGGACCAACTTTTTGATCCGCATCTATGCGTGGATTTTCATCATCCGCGATAACGGGCTGCTCGACTCGCTGGTGCGCGAAGTGTTGAAGCTGACCACGCAGCCGCTCGGCCTGATGTATACGCCCTTCGCGGTGTTCATCGTGCTGGTGTATGGCTATTTGCCGTTCATGACGCTGCCAATTTACACGAGCATCGAAAAGTACAACTTCCGGTTGACGGAAGCCGCCAACGATCTCGGCGCGAACGACCTGCGTGCGTTTTTGCGAATTATGCTCCCCGTGACGCTGCCCGGTGTGCTGGCCGGGAGCATCCTCGTCTTCATCCCGGCGCTCGGCTCGTTCGTCGTGCCGGATTTGGTCGGCGGGTCGGGGTTCGTGATGGTCGGCAACCAGATCACGACTTTCAGCCAGAGCGCGACGGGCAAGACTTACGGCGCGGCGCTCTCGCTGGTGATGATGGTCGTCGTCGTGGCGGCGCTCGTGATTTACTTCCGCTATGGCGACCGCAACGCGGCGGCGATCTAGCATGGCGCAGGCGATCCTCTCCAACGCTGAAGGTCTGAGCGTCAATGCGGCGCAACTGCGTGGCGATCTGGCAATTCGCCGGACGGGACGCACCATTCGCTGGATTACCCCGTTCGTCTGCTACGGCTTTCTGTGGCTGCCGATCCTGATCCTGATCGTGTTCTCGTTCAATTCATCGCGGACCAACGCGGTCTGGCAGGGCTTCACGCTGGATTGGTATCGCTCGCTATTCGGCCTCGGCATAGACAGTGTGAACGGCGTGCGGACCGAAGCGCGGTTCAGCACACGCGGCCTGCTCGACGCGGTGAACGCGAGCATCACCGTCGCGATTGCGGCCACGATCATCGCAACCTTTCTGGGGACGTGCATCGCGATTGGGCTGGAGCGCTATCGCTTTCGCGGCAGGCGCTTGATTGACCTGATCGTATATTTGCCGGTGGTCATCCCCGAAATTACGATGGGGCTATCGCTACAGCTCTTCTTCTCCGCAACGTTCCGTACTGCATCCAGTGCTTCCGGCGGCGCGATCAACCCGACTTTTGGCCTGCTGACCGTGATTATCGGACATGTCGTGTTTTGCCTGCCATTCGTCTCGATCACGGTGCGCGCCCGCCTCGCCGGGATGAGTAAATCCATTGAGGAAGCAGCGCACGACCTCGGCGCGAACGAGTGGCAAGTCATGCGGCGCGTCACGTTACCGTTGATCGCGCCGGGCATCGTCGCGGGCGCGCTGCTCGCGATGACGCTCTCGCTGGATGATTACGTCGTGACGTTTTTCGTCAATGGCACAGGCGGGACCACGCTCCCGATCTATGTGTTCAGCCTGATCAAATTTGCCGTCAACCCCAGCATCAACGCGCTCTCCACCATCATCGTCATCGTTTCGATGAGTCTGGTGCTGCTTTCCCTCATCTTGCAGCGCTCGCGTGCGGATTGATCGCAGGCGAGTGTTCAGGAAAGTTTACCCGTAATATGGAGAATCAGATGTCCCAAAAGCGTTTTGCATTGCTCAGTCTGGCGGTGGCGATGCTCGCCGCCCTGATGTTCAGCAGCGTCGCGCGCCCTGTGACCGCACAGAGCGGAACCCCCGCCGCGACCAGCGCAGGCACAGCAGCCGCCGCGCAGTCCACGCCCGTCGCGACCCTGCCCTTCGTGAATGGCAAGCCGCAGGAACTCAAAATCTACAACTTCACGACCTACATTGCCGATGACACCATCGCCAATTTCGAGAAGCTGTACAACGTCAAAATCACCTATGACACCTTCGGCAAGGCCGACGAGATGTACGCCAAGTTGCAGGCGGGCAACCCCGGTTACGACATTGTGATTTCCCCCGATTATATGGTCACGCAGCTTTCCGGGCTGGATTTGCTGCTGCCGCTCGATTTCAAGAACATCCCGAATTTCGGCAAGAACGCGAGCGCGGCGTTCAAGAACCCGGCCTATGATCCGGGCAACAAGTTCAGCGTCGCCTACCAGTGGGGAACGATGGGCATTGGGTACAACACGGCGAAGGTTGCCAAGCCGATCACCGGGATCGCAGACCTCTTCGATCCGGCGACCTATGGCGGCCAGAAGAAGCGCACCGCGCTACTCAATTCCAGCCGCGAGACGATTGCCCTGATCCTGATCTATCTCGGCCTCGACGCGAACACGACCAACAAAGCCGATCTAGATAAGGTGCGCGACTACCTGCTCAAGAACAAGGACTCTATCGCTGCGTTCCACAACGACGACGGACAGACGATCCTCGCGCAGGGTTCCATCGACGCGGTGATGGAGTGGTCGGGCGATATGTTCCAGGTGATGGCCGAAAAGGGCAATGAAAAGCTCGCCTATGTCGTGCCGAAGGAAGGCACGTTCCGCTGGACCGACAACATGGTAATCCCGAAGGGCGCGGGCAACAAGGCGCTCGCGGAACTGTTCATCAACTATGTGTACGATGCGGCGGTCGGCGCGAGTATCGCCAACTACACCCAGTATGGCAGCCCGAACCAGGCGGCTATCGATATGAAGCTGATCGATGAAACGCTGCTCTCCAACCCGGCGGTTTACCCGGCCAACTTCGACAAGCTGGTGGTCCTCAAGGACCTCGGCGACGCGGCCACGATTTACGACCAGACATGGGCAGAGATCGTCGCAGGCGTCGGAAACTAGGTTCTAACCTTATCGGCGCGGGGTGTTCATGCTCCGCGCCTTGCAGCTCTTCTCTAAACAGGACCCGCAATGCCCACCACGACCCCCGATATTCAACTGATCGATGTCAATAAACAGTTCCCGGCGCGGCGCAACGAAATCCCGACCATGGCCGTCGAGAACGTGAACATGGTAATCGAGGATGGCGAGTTCTTCTCCATGCTGGGACCTTCTGGCTGCGGCAAGACGACCACACTGCGGATGATCGCGGGCTTCGAGGAGCCGACCAGCGGCAAAATTATGATTGAGGGTCGGGATATGGTCGGCATCCCGCCGTTCCACCGCCCTGTAAATACTGTTTTTCAGGATTACGCACTATTTCCACATATGACAGTCGGTAAAAATGTGGCCTTCGGGCTGGAAATGGATCGTCGCCCACGCGCGGAGATCGAACAGCGTGTACATGAAGCGCTCGCGATGGTGCGTCTGCCCAATCTCGATGCGCGCCTGCCCAAACAGCTCTCAGGTGGGCAGCAGCAGCGCGTCGCACTTGCACGCGCGCTCGTCAAGCGGCCTCGCGTGTTGTTGTTGGATGAGCCGCTTGGCGCGCTCGATCTCAAGTTGCGCAAGCAGCTCCAGCTCGAACTCAAGCAGTTGCAGCGCAGCCTCGGCATTACATTCATTTACGTGACGCACGATCAGGAAGAAGCGCTCACGATGAGCGACCGGATCGCGGTCATGGACAAGGGGCATGTCCTGCAAATCGGCGGACCGCAGGAAATTTACGACCGACCGACCACGCGCTTTGTCGCGGATTTCATCGGCGAGACGAATTTCATGCCTGCGACCGTGCAGGAAATTCACGGCGAAGAAGTGACGGTCCTCATCGACGGGCGATATCCGCTGCGGGTCAGCGTTCACGACCAGACCGTGACGCAGGGCATGAAGGCCACAATCGCGCTGCGCCCGGAAAAAATCGACGTGTACCTGGCCGATCAGGACTACCCGAACAGCTTGCCAGGAGTCGTCAAGCAGGCGATTTTCGTTGGGACGGATATGCGTTATGTAATCACCGTCACCGAGAACGTGGAAGTCGTGGTTCGCGAACAGAATGGCCTCACGGAGCGCCCGGAACAGTTCGCGCCGGGGGTCACGGTGCGCTTGCAGTGTTCGTCACAGCAGGCCTTGGTCTTGACGGAGTAGCTCTCAATCAGCGCAAAACTAAGGGCGCAGCGGCAATACTGACGCGCAGCACTTCAAACGTAAAAACATACAATGTGAAACTTGAGGTAAGCACCAGCGCAATATTGCGCCAGCTTCGATCCTGCATGATTGCCGCGACCCCCAAAACAAGGAATATAGGGAGCGTCGGAGCGATAAACCGAAACTCCGGAACATAAAGTAGCGTATATGCCCCAAGGTACAAATCCACCGCGAGTAGCAAGACTGTAAAAGGCTGGTTCAATTGTTTAAGGAAGACACGTTTGAAGTTGAAAACGAAGTACACATTGGCGTAGACGCATCCGAAAAATGCAAATAGCCCCCACAATGCGACTTCATTAAACGTATTCTCGGTCGTGAAGCGGTATGCACTCCATTCATAATGTTGAAAAAGACCGACGCCGCGTATCACATAAAAGAAAAACGATTCAACGGGGTTCTCCAGAATGAATGGGATCATTCGTAATGGTTCGCCTTCTTGCATCTCGCTTTTTGCGCGTGTCTCCCAATTGGCGAAAACATAGGATAGTGAGGGCGACCGCGTCTCTCGCCCAACATAGGTGTCATATTTATAATACCAATTTCCCAAATCTAAAATCAAAGAGATTTCACTGTTCATCTTATTGCCTACCAAGCCAATGCTTTTTTCCATTTGATATACGTACAAATATTGCAAACCAACAATGCAGAGGAGCGGGACACACACCTGAATTGTGATGTTGATAAATTGTCGCGCTGACCAACGTTTTAGTAACCCCGAAAGTCTCCCCTGAAACAACAATCCCATCAGCCATAGCGCCAGATAAGCAGCAAAGAATACCGCTCCCCATGATTGATTAAAGGGACGAACGACGATCATTGCCGCCAGCAGGGTGCTGACAATGAATGGCTTGAAGCGAAGTGGGGCTTGAAGCGCCCATAAAAACGCAGTGAAGAGAAACACATTCAAACAATCGGTGAGGATGTCATGTGACAGTATAAGTAGTACCGGATTGAACTCGATGAGTGTAAACACGCCAAGCTGAAGCAAGAAGTGAACCTTGCGCCCGCTCAACAGCCGTCGCAGCAACGAAAGACTAATTATCGCCGTTAACGTATGCAATACAAATTGAAAGTAAAAAATATAATAGGGAGCTGTTTGATAGGAAGCTGTCTTATGGAGAAGCGGAATAGAGGTGTCTAAGATAGAATGGAAGGATGGATATACGACACCTCAAACTAGGTGAAGACGCAAGACAGGCACTAGAACAAGCGGAACTAGCGAGTAAGGACGTCG
>Ga0123337_10002376_pt1 | contig 21622 bp, 17 predicted proteins | sample frozenSSSSmetaG_FD_89792 | JGI IMG/M metagenome (GOLD analysis project Ga0123337, IMG submission 89792) | Glacier valley bacterial and archeal communities from Borup Fiord, Nunavut, Canada, to study Microbial Dark Matter (Phase II) -... | ecosystem: Environmental > Aquatic > Freshwater > Ice >...
GACGGCCACCCGAAGATTCTGTTTGTGTTCATGCATGGAAGCCACCATGCATGGAACACTGTTTGATAGTCTTCACTTCTTTATTTGAGGCTCTCTATATGAGAGATGCCTATTCCGTAGTTTAGATAGATTTATTCTACATTGCTTTTATCACACTTTTGCTTCCGTGCACACAGTCCATTGATACTGTGTTCAACAAGTTTGGGTTGTATACAGTAATTCTGCATATCCAGCTCTGGTGCAGGCATGTCTTTCGACGAAAGTCCTTATTATTTCATCTCTTATTGTCAATTATTATCATATTCTACAAAGGGTCATATCCAGGTACTCATGCGTAATATTGCTGGTGGTTCCCAGCAGCCGTGAGGATATGTTCTGGTCCTAGCGCCGAGTACAACCTCTCCTCCTAGCATTATCCCATTCCACCTTTCACTTCAACCCTCACAGCTTCACCTTTTCTCCTATGCACGACAGATCAAATCAATCACGCCGAGATATCAACCACAAGACATCTCGGCTGCGACTGCGAGTTCTGGAGCTTCGAGAAAGCATCCAGCGCCTGATACTCCAGTTGGCAAACGTAAACTTGCCGCGTCGAAGATTTCAGCTCGCAAGCCTCTCAAAGCAGAGCCTCAAGCCGGAGTTCCCAAACTCTGTCTGAAGATGCCAGGAAGAGAGACAACAACCTCAACGATCCCTAGACTGATGATACGCGAAGTACACTAGACATTGTTCTTGAGCGTCCTCTCTGAAGACGCCATGCATTAATTTCTCTTCAGGGTCGCGCCACCGAACTCCAAACACGTTCCGTCGCTAGAATTGGTGCTGGAACTCAGGGTCAACGCAATGCATACATGGTTTATACCCTTTTGTCAGCGTGATATCCGGCAATGTGCTTATTAACGTCGTGCAGTGGACCAGCCGCGGAAATGCCGTCCATCTCGTGGGCCGTTCTTCCGAAGCTTCAAAGCAAGCTATGGATGGGGATTGCCGCTCTCCATGCTGATGACAACAAACTTATCACCGAAGGCCTCCCTTGCTTTGACTACGTGAAGCCTTTTTCTGATAAAGATTTGAAAAAGGCAGTCAAAGGAGTTTGGTTGATTCTTGTGGTCAGGATCATTGCTGCGATAAATGACAGTTTTATCACAAATCTCCCTCTGCGAAATCTCCTGACATCGCCGACATACAGTGCGTCCCAGGAGACAACACGAGAACGATAGATCCTGTAAAGACCTTAATCTTTTACAGCTATACAATGGCGTGATTCTGACAATCAACAATTCTCATTTTTACAATATGTGGAAGCACGACGAGGTAGGAGGTTTTGATAATTGCAGCGCGCTAGCAGATCTTTGCACTAGTAAGCTACTTTCTGGCGAGATTTGTCGTGGGGATTAATGTTGATGCAAAGCCAGCTTGGCCAGAAGAGACAGGTTCACCGAGTAAGATCCCCCAGATCCAGAGAATGGTATGGAGCGGGACGGGATGATGAACGGACGCATGATAGTATATACAGTCGTTTTACTTATTACATCTAGGGGACAGTAGAGGCATTTATCATGATTTGGAGGTGATATCAGACATTTCCCATTATGATAACTCGGCGGTGACGCAGTTGTCTTCAAAGCTGTTACTACGAATCATGAATATGCGAAATACATTACAACAGACCCCCAGTGCACGTTGAACTTCGGACTTCGAACGCTGCTATCCATCCCAGCAGCTCCATCTCCATCTTCCAACATCCACCCGCCGTCCACAATCCGTAATTCCCTCCCCGAAGAATCCCGAAACGCGCCCTCATCCATAGACGAAAGAGCAGAGGAGAAGAAAAGACTATCGTGACATCGTAGAGCGCTGCAAAAAACACTAGGTCGTACAAGAAAAGAAGAACAACGTGACTTCGTACAGAGAATCGTTTCGTGAACCCATTACATCCTTCATCTCGTTCGCTCATTCCAATCTCCCAAATCTTGATATCCCGAAAGCCCCGCTGGCCAGCATATACAGCGGCAGGTGAAATGAAATGAAAAATGACGTATCGGCAGCACGGCATGCCTGCTCATCCAGTGGTCTGAACCAAACGTATAATCCCTCGTCAATCTCCCCTAAACGCCCAACCACTTCTTCAATAGCCCCTTAACCGGGCCCGGCCGCTCGCGTTCCCTCTCCCGCTCCCTCTCCCTCGCACGTTCTCGCGCGCGCGGACGTTCTTTCTCCGTCGCCGCCTCCATCGCCGCCTCCTCATCCCTCCTCCGCCTCCTCTCCTCATGTCTCCTCCTCCTGTCCTCATCAAGCCTAACCCGCTCCTCCTCTTCCGCCTTGATCCTCTCCGCTTCCCGGGCCCTCCGCTCCGCCTTGCGCCGCTCATGCGCCTCCTGCTCTTCTGGCGTGCGAACCCTACGGGTGCGCTCGCTCCCATTTCTGCTGCTCCTCGGCCGTTCCCTTTCACCATCCATACCATCGCGCTTCCTCTCCCTGTCCCGTCCCATCTCGGACTCGCCTTTGAGACTGATCAACTTCGGCCTCTCCGCTCTCTCGCCATTCAGGCCGCCCTTCTCTTCGCTCCTGACAGCCGTCGAATGCCTCCGTCTCCGCTCTCTGTGCGCCGCGCGTGCAGCCTCCTCCTCCTCGCGGCGCTTCTCATCTTCAACCCTGCGTCGGTCCTCCTCCTCCCTCCTCCTCTGCTCGCGCAACCGATGGCGTTCCCGACGTTCTGCATCCTTCTGCTCCCTCGCCACCCTCGCAGCCTCTTCCGCCTCCTTCTGCGCCGCCGCCTCCGCCTCCGCCGCCTCCACCAGCGCGCGCTTCGCTGCCTTCCTCTCCGCCTTCCGCGCCTCGTGCGCAGCCTGCTCTTCGGCCGTGCGCTCTCTCCTGTGCTCCCTATCGCGCTGCTTCTCGTCCGATCTATGTCCGACGCCCATGCTCATCCCCGAATCATGCTGCTGCATGGCCTTCGGCGTCACTATCTTCAGGAACTCGGACAGGCTGGCGCCGCTCTCCCTCCTCTTCCTGTGCGGACGGGAGCTAGATGGCGGCGTGGCGATTTCGTCGGCTGCGGCGGATGGGAGAGCGCGTTCCTTCTCTTTGTCTTTGGAGGAACGTGAGGAATGGTTCTTGGAGGAGTGAGAATGGGAATGGGAGGAGTGCCTGGAGCGCCGCTTTTTGTCGGTGGGGCTTGGAGGTCGAGGAGGAGAGTCGACGGCGGCGGGCTCGGTGGACTCGGGTTCTTCGACGATGGCTGTGTCGGTTATTGCTCGAGGGACTTCGTCGGCAGCGGATTTGGGGGCTGCGGTTTCCTCTGCTGGCGCTGGTGGATCTTCTGGCTGTGGCTCTCCGGGAAGGTCCTCGGAGGGCGCAGGGGACTCCCTTTCCACTGGAATATCGACAGACTTTTCTTCAACGCCAGCCTCCTTGCTTACCACAGGCGCCTCTTCAGCTGGAGCCGGGATCTCTTCAACAACAGCCTCCTCGCTTACCACAGGTGCGTCTTCAGCTGGAGCCGGAGCCTCATCTGTGGTTGGCGCGTCTTCGGCCGGCTTTTCCTCCTCCGCAACAGGAGTGCTTTGAGTGCTTTCTTCCACAACATCTGGGCTTGCCTCAACAATAACAGCTTCTTCATCTTTGCTGCTACCTTCAGGCTCTGCACTCTCCTCGACCTGCGGTGGACCACTCAGCGCCTCCTCGGCGGTCGGAGTATCGGCTGGCGGGACTTCTGTGATTGCGGCCTCTTCGGCGGCAGTTGGCTCGGTCGAGCCGTCTTCTGCTGCTTCTTCGGTTGCAGCTGGCTGCGTTTGAGCCACCTCTGCTCCTTCTTCAATGGCAGATGGCTCCGTTTGAGTCGCCTCTGCTGCTTCTTCAATGGCAGACGGCTCCGTTTGAGCCACCTCTGCTACTTCTTCAATGGCAGCTGCCTCTGTTTGAGTTGCCTCTGCTGCTTCTTCGGTGACAGCTGGCTCGGTTGAGCCGTCTTCTTCTGCTTCTTCGGTGACAGCTGGCTTGGCTGAGCCGTCTTCTGCTGCTTCTTCGGTTACAGCTGGCTCCGTTTCAGTCGCCTCTGCTGCTTCTTCGGTGACAGCTGGCTCGGTTGAGCCGTCTTCTGCTGCTTCTTCGGTTACAGCTGGCTCAGTTTGAGTCACCTCTGCTGCCTCTTCGGTTGCAGCTGGCTCCGTTTGAGCCACCTCTGCTCCTTCTTCAATGGCAGCTGGCTCTGTTTGAGTCACCTCTGCTGCCTCTTCGGCGGCAGTTGGCTCGGTCGAGCCTTCTTCTGCTGCTTCTTCGGTGGCAGCTGCCTCTGTTTGAGTCGTCTCTGCTGGTTCTTCAATGGCAGCTGGCTCTGTTTGAGTCACCTCTGCTGCCTCTTCGACAGCTGGCTCAGCTAGATCGTCCTCCTCCGTTGGCTTCTGGTCCTCAGCCCGAACAGCCGCACTTTCCTCAGAAGAAACGCTCTCCTCAACGCTTGGCGAGCTCTCCTCGCTACTTGGAGGACCAGGCGCGCTTCCGTCAGTCTCTGGGCTTTCCGCACTTGTGGGATTATCGGCAGGAGAGGGTTCGGGTTCCTCGGCAACAACGGCCTGCGCCTCGGTGACGGGAGGAGCGGTTGGAGTTTCTTCGCTTGCGGGAGATTCTTGGGTTTCCTCGGCTTCGGCGTTCGTCTGCTCGGTCGTGTCCTCGGCCACCGGCGCGTCTTCCACGATGATCTCCTTGTCGCCCTCTTGGTCTGCTTTCTCCTCTGGGCTTTCAGGACTCTCGACTGCATCGGTCGATGCCGCGGCTGCACTCTCCTCAACTGGTGTTTCGGAGCTTCCTCCATCAGGCGCTGCGTCCGCTTTAGTATTCTCGACAGGAGTCTCCTCGACAGCGACGATTTCTTCCTCTGCTTCTTCCTCCTTTGTGCCGTCTCCAGGAGAATCGTCGGGGGTTGAATCGTCGGGGGCGCTCCCTTCAGGCGGGCTAGTTTCCTCAACGGTGTTATCCTCTATCTCTTGCTCCGGAGGATCTTCGGTGACGTCCTCATCAGCCTTGTTTTCCTTAACGGGATCCTCCTCTTTCTCTTCTTCCGGAGAGGCTCCGGCGACGTCCTCATCTGGTGTGTTTTCCCCAACGATCTCGACGACTTCAACGATTTCCTCCTCCTTGCTTTCTTCGTCTGGGGCGGCATCAGCAACACCCTCGTCAGGCTCGCTCTTCTCGACCGGAGCATCCTCTTGACTGCCCTCGGTTGCTTCTTCTGGCTTGCTTTCGTCATCATCGGCAGCACTCTCAGCTGCAGGCTCTGGAGTGCTCTCAGCCTCGACCACCGGCTCTTGGACAGGCTCCTCCGGATTTTCGACCTCAGCGCTTTCCGAGTTTTCAGCAATGTCAGGCTCTTCGCTCTTTGCTTCTTCGACGGCAGCTTTTTCTGGTTCGGTCTCATCGCTCACAACCGTGGCGACGAGGAACTCCTCGCTGCTATTTCCTTCCGGTTCTTCTGGTTTCGGTTCCTCCGTTGCCACCGGTTCAGGCTCCGGATTGTCCGCGACTTCTTCTGCGTTTCCTCCTTCGGCGGCATCATCCGGTTTCGTGTCATCGCTTGGGGGTCTGTCGGTCTCGGTCTCAGCCTCCTCCGGCTGTGGTTCATCGCCAGGGAGAGTTTCCTCCGGCTCCGCCCCTTCGCTTGCTGCTTCTGGAAGACTATCCTTGGTGATCTCGGGTTCCGTCGGTGTGTCATCCGTGCTCGTTGCTTCCGTGCTTTTACCCTTGTCGCTGGCTTCGGTCAGCGCAATCGACGGCTCCTCCTCGGTCTGTATCTCAACGGGAGCGTCTCCACCCGGCGCCTCTTCTTCACTGCTTACGGGCTCAACAGGTATATCCCCGCCTGATATGTCAGCGACCTCTCCTCCTTCGCTTGAAGCCACTGCAGCCGATTCCTCTCCATCTGCGACATCAGACGTGTTCTCTTCTCCTGCTGCGATCTCGAGAGGCTCGGAGTGCGACTCCGGCTGCGGCTGCGGCTCTGGCTCCGGCTCTGGCTCCGCAATCTCTTCGCTGCCACCGGGAGCGGCATCATCATAAACTGGCTCGGCTTGGTTATCTTCGACGTTCTCGGCGGGAGCGGGAGGGTTGTCCTGTGGCGTGTCGTCAGTTGGGCTGGCGTCTTCACTTACGGGCGTGGAGTTGGTGAGAGGTGACTCGTCGGTGGTTTCTGGCTCGTCGATTGTTTCTGGCTCGTTAGCGACGGGAGCTGGGTCTTTCGCTGGAGTGCTGGCTTCTTCTGGAGGAGCACTTGCTCCTTCGGCTGGAGCGCTGGCTTCTTCTGCTGGAGGTGCGTCTTCGACCACGGCCGGTGGTGTGTCCTCACTTGGGGCAGACCCTTCAGTGGCCTCGACTGGCTGATCGGCACTTGGTCCGTCGGCAACCGGGGTGGGATCTTCTGTCGGCTTTTCCTCCGGTGTGGTATCCTCAGCAACTGCCGCGATCTCTTCACCAGCGGTAGGGTTGCCCAAGGCCTCATCAGCAGCAGCAGGAGGGTCCGCAGGCTTCTCTTCGTCGGCAGCAGGGCTCGGTTCCTCAGAAGCAGCCTCTGTCGCCGAGTCGGCAGCAACAGGCTCAGCATCGCCAGGCGTGGCCTCATCAGCCGCAATAGGCTTCTGCTTCTTGCCCCCGCCGCCCCGCTTGGGCTTCTTCTGCTTTGCCATGGGGGCGAACCAGGAGACTGTCTTCTCCTTTTTCTTTTTGTTGGTGTTGTTACTCTTGTGTGAATGCGATGAGAGGCTCGACTTGGGCGGTTTGGGATCGGGTGGATGCTGTTCCTCTGAGTGTTGGTCGGATGTTGCTTCACTGATATCTTCTGGGAAGACTACCTCTTCTGTTGCTGCTTCTAGAGCAGCGTGCTCTGGTTCAACTACTGATGGAGAGTCTGGAGGATCTCCAACGCCTTCTTCTTCCTTAAGTTGTTCCGGAGGGTCGGCTGCGCAATTGTAAGTGCCAGATAGATGCCAAGGTGTCGATGCCAACTTACAAGCTTCGCCTTCTTCTTCGTCGTCGTCATTTACCCTGCACGCGTCGAGGAGCAGCAGATCCTTCGCGTTGCCCGAGAAGGTGACCGGCGTGCTTACTCTAGTGTAAAGAATTTTAGACGGGTTGATTTGGGTCCTATAAGGACAAAATGAGATTTCCATACTGGAAGATAGTGAGAAAGCGCAACTCAGTCAGAGCTATGTCCCGAAGCTACCTAGTGTAACAGTAGCAAATAGGTATGAGATCGATGTTCTTATGCTCTTATGCCCTTTCGCTCGAAGGCGACGCCTCGAGTGCCAGCCAGCAATGAGTCTGTGTCGGGTCAAATGCGAGCACACTGTGCGAGACAATAGGCAAGGTCGGGTAACATTGGGCGCGGTTCAGCAGCGGGTGTGGCACATACAAGAGCAGAGACGTGTAATGATGAGATGTCTAGAAGGGAAGGGCAAGCTGATCGATTTGATTGATTGCTTGGTTGGTTGCTTGCTTGGTTGCTTGCTTGGTTGCTTGCTTGGTTGCTTGCGTTGAACGTTGAACGAGAAGGTCTGAGGGGACATGCACAGTATAACGATGCAAGACGGCAGGTCTTATGGATTGGCGCATTGGTGCCAGCGTGAAGTAAAAAAAGGCACAGGCTGGAGGAAATGAGAAATGAGAAATGAGAAGATGAGATGAGAAGATGAAAAGCGACGATCCCCGATGCCCGATGCATCAACGTCCCACCTTGAGAATGCAGAATTAATCTGATGATAATCGTGCCAGCGGTTCATTGGAGGGGGGGGTTCCGCCATTGGGCCACGTCGCCGTCGGTTGTGGGACGACGTGCGTCTCGTCGTATTCCTTCTGGCATCGAAATTCTTGATGTCGCGACATTGCAGTGCAGTGCAGTGCGGTGCAGTGCAGTGGTGCCCAACCTGCACGTTAAGCCGGAAAGCGTTGGTGCGCTGCAGGCGGAGGAATGGAAGTCGTGGGAGTTGAAGCAGTTGAGGCAATAGAGGCAATTGGGAGGATCTGCAAGAGTCTGCACCTGAGTTTGCATACTGCAGCGTGCTAAGAGGCCGTTGGTCGGAATATAAAGTAAATATAAAGTACAGCTTTTTCTTTTTTTCTCAGTGGTTCCTGGATTGCATGATGGAGATGGCATGTTTACCGGTCCGGTCCGTGAACAGGGCTTGCAATCCTTGGAATCCTTGGAATCCTTGGAATCGCCATGCGATGTGGTCGCCTCGGTCCAACACTGCCACTGGACTGGTCGCATACCTACATACCCATACCCATACCCAGAATATCCAGGCAGGTATTGAGGTTGAGCAAGACGTGGGGAGAGGGGGAAGGTTCTAGCAGAGCCAAAGCGAATCGTTGCGTCTTTTCAACTTCAACTGCCAAGTCACTCACCATAGCCAGCCGAGTGGTTAGTGGTGATGGTGATGCTGTCGGGGTGAGGTGACTGACGGATCATACTCCAGAGATAGCCATGATATGATGATAGCCATGTTGACGTCGAATTGGCGATGAAGACGGCTTAAAATGCCATTGACGACATGACATACTGAGAAGTGAGGAATGAGGAGTGAGGAGTGAGGAATGAGGAGTGAGGAGTGAGGAGTGAGACAGAGCGAGAAAGAGAAAGAGAAAGAGAATTAGAATGTGAGAATGAGACAGGCCAACAACTTCAGATGAAGCACATGACTCTAACCAAATATCCGTTAGGTTCTGTTGCAGTTGCCAACGCACTTCGATCCGAGCTCGTTGCACGTGACTCGGCACAGTGTGGGGTTGGCAAGTCCCAAGGGGAAGCCCAAGATTCGTGTCACTCAGTCACTGCTGTTGCTCCGGAAAGCCAGAGCATAATCGCAGAGCACGCCCGATGCATCCATGGTACCGGGGAACTGCGTGGTATTCGAGAACGAGAATGTACAGCATCTATATAGCCTGGAACGCCTGGTGCAGAATAGAAAAAAAAGACCTAGATAATAAACCCCTCTCAAGCTCAAGCGCGCACCCAACCCCTTGCAAAGAGCCCCCCAGTATGATGCAGTCAGTGGCAACAAAGTCAAAAAGTCACCCAAAACCCCCTCTCTCATGCTTCGCTGTACATTAACCTCCGCATTACATCGCCATCTCGGCCTGCAGCTTCCGGAGCTCTTCCTCCTCGTCTTCCTCTTCCTGGCGAGCAGGCTGTCTGGCCTTGACTGGAGGTAGGTTAGAGAATCTGCTCTCAAGGGACGCTTCGCGCTCAGAGTGTGACATACGCTCGCCAGTCGCGGCAGCAGGCAGTCTGTGTATCTCATCCGATACAGGGACCGTGCCTGTCTTCAGCATCTTGTTATCCAGCTGCTCCTGCTCCATCTCGGCCAGCTCATCTTCCAGCTCGCCCTCGTCGATGGTCTCTCCAAGAGGAGCGTTTGTAATGGCGCTTGCGATCTCTTCGCCGAGCGCGTGTTGTTCTCTGAGTTCCTCCCTGCATAACCGTCAGTATCATCAGATCCACGACCGTGCGAGACATGCAGGCGTACATTGTTTGGTCCACAACGTCGATCGTGAGCTTCCCATGGATTTGCTTCATAGCTTGTCCAGCCTTCTCCATCGCCGCAAGCGTCTCTCTGTTGATATTCGCCGCCTCGATAGAGTAGATTTGCTGCTCCAGTGTCGAGATTTGAGCCAACGTCTGGTCCAGAGTATGTTCGTGTTGCTTCTTGCGCTTTAGAGCAGCCCTCGCCGCTGTAGATCGGAAGACGTTAGCAAATCTGTGTGCCTAGTAGTCATGGGAGAAGAGATTCGATTCGTATATCGGCAACCGGGGAGATGGCGCAAGGCAGCCTAGGCCACGTACCATTCTTGTTTGTGCTGATGTTCTTCCTCGCTATGGCATCCTGCTCATCCATCTGTGTCTGAAGATGACGCTCTCTCTTCTGCAGCATCTCCAGCTGCGACCGCAGCCCAAGTATCGCATTCTTTGGCGTATCCCTCTTGCTCTGGGTGCTCTGCCCGCCAAACCAGCCCCACATGCCCGACATCTTGCAAAGGGTAAAGTTGAGGTTCGAGAGATGGTGGCCGGCAGCGGATGTGGCGAGTGATTCGTATCACAAACGCTATATCTCAGGTTGTGGCCTCTACGAGCCCGACCGAGGAGTCCAGCGCCTACGTGGGAGGCGCGATGGCGGGGTGATTCCAAAGGGCCGGTGGAGGAGGTTTGCTGGAGTTGATGTCGTCGTTTGCGAGGCCTTGGGGGAGGATAAAGCGAGATAAAAAATCCAGAAGACCTTGAGAGGCTGTAGGAGTCGTGTTTGGCTTTATCTTGCGGTTCCTGCTAGGCTGTCGACTGTTGATATGCCCAAAGGTCTTGCTTCGGATGACGATGGTGCCCTAATGTAGGCTAGCGGCGTTTTCTGATCCGTCACGTGCAGATCAACTTCATTCATGTGTGTTTCCCATCTGGGAAGAACAACACCATCACCCAGACATTATTATGGCAAATGCTGGACCTCTTCCTACACACTTGGTTGCTCTATCTGACTTAGGACGCTGCCAAATTGGAGAAAAAGTGCGTTTCCTTGGCTGGTAAGTACATTCATTCACTTTGCTTTCTTTAGATCTACCTCAACTGCAACCACAACATTCCAAGCAAGCGCTACACTCTCAACCAACAGCAAGTGGTATAACGGTGCAAGATGCATCCCAGCCTTGTCTGCTGGATCAGCAAAAGACAAATCCCCTCAGATTTTCTCAGGTTCAAGCCTCAGACACAATTCCCGGCATCTGTTCTTTTTGGATCTTTTCCCTATTTCGTCCTTTGAGCCTTCGTAATAACAGTCTTCTGCGGTTGCTATTAGCCGATCCAAATTGTTCAAGAAGCCTCTTTCATAGAGAAAATTACTTCTCTTAGGGGTGGTCGAAAGACAAGGGTGCAACTTCATTCTACACCTTTGTTCTCATTGGCAAATCAATCCTTCATTAGACAGTTACTGTCAGGCGTTCTGAACTTCAATATGCATCATTATATCACAGCTCCGCCACATGGCTAACAAAAACTCACAGCGTCACCAACTACAACACAAAACTTGGGATCGTCACGCTCCACCACGACTATCCGCGTGGCAATGGGTGGAAGGCTTTGGTTGACGTCAAACTTCTCCTTGAGACTCTGAGGTCATCTGATACTTGTGTTGGAGAATGGGTGAATGTCATGGGCTATATTACGCAGCGGGAGAGCAAGCCAACGACTTCTGGTGGACAGATTATCCACGCCGCTGCTGTACAAGCGATCGTATTCTGGTCTGCCGGATCAGTACGGATTGAGGAATACGAAAGTGCCCTGGCTGGCATTCAAGCAGAGAGTAATTTACCTTGAGTATATACTCCTCCGCAGGCAATCTTCTCCGTCCCTCCGCTCGTGGCAATTCGGATGAAGTCGCGACGTCCCAAGCTTTTCTGGGAAGGTTGTGAAGGCCAAGTCGAACTGTGACTTGAAGCGAAAGCATCGCCAAACTATCCGTACACTATTTGGAGTTGAGAAACCAAAAGATTGCTGAATGCGAATCAGTAATTTGATGCTCAGCCCTCACGCATCGCCAGCCCTGTTGTGCCACAACCTTGACGCGCTCGATGTGAGCCACAATTTGCTGGGCGTCGATGCGGACAACCAGATATCCTGGAGCTTCTCGCATGCAGACTTTTCGCCGATGGCTTTGCATAGAAATGGCTGTAATATTTCTACATCGGCAAGACTGCGATCTGACCTTTAGATAGGTCTAGCCAAAACAAATCCCTGCCTGGTAGTATGGAGTGAGGTACCTGTACCCGGTGCATTCAGTTCTCGAGCAAGGGAACTGCAGCAGGCCTAATTCGGATAAGGTCGAAGCTTGAGCATCACCGCTTCGTGTTGCGGAAATGCTATCCCGCAACTAATAGTTCATGATAGACACCTATTCCAGTTGGTTGTCGAGAGACATTTCCGATGAGTTGAGTTGATTTCTATTGGGGGAAGTAGAACAATGCACAAGTGCAACAAGCTCTCCACCTTACGCTGAACACCACGCTTCCCGCATGCGAAAATTATGGAACACCACGTCGAATGTTTCAAATCCTTGCACCAGATATCCTCTTGTCTCGTCCTGTCTACAACCGCCCTGTGCTTTCATGGCCAAGCAATTCTCATTGCATCTTCTTCGGTTCCAATGGGCAGAAATGTCCCCATTACGCTGTTAATGTTAGAGTGTCGCTGCTCTCCTGTCCTGAATCTCATCTGCGTCTGTTGTCTCTTCGTCTTTCTTCCTCGGACCTTCGATCAGAACCTCCGCTCCGGCTGCGGTCATTACTGCGCCGCCTCTCGTCTCGCCTTCCAGAGTCCGTTGCTCGTGATACCAGGACTGGCTGATTCAGTGGACGCTTCAGTGGCTTTTCTGGTCCTTCCGCCTTCTCATTTTTCATCCTTGCAGCGGCTTGCTTCTCCCATACCTCCTTCGATTTCCGGCATATGTCGTCGATTTGCTCCTTCGTGATAGTCAGTTTCATGGCCGTCGAATGTCTCTTCCAGGAAGTGGATGTACATCTGTGAGGCATGGTCCTGGCGTGGTGATGAGGAATCCGTCTTCGCCCTGCAGCCCAGTCAGCACGACCCCGGAACAATGAGCATAAGGGGGACATTGTTGACTGACATCTCTGGTGAATGGCCGGACATGAGCCTCTGGACCGAGATAATACTGAAGTTCTTGGGTGATGACTCTTTTGTTGATTTCGAGATTCGGAAGCCAGTATCTGTTCATTCTATCGGAAGACATAATGGATATTATGTGGAGAACGGAGGGTGTAACGTATCATGAAGAAAGAATGATGAGGAGTATCTTCCAGAGATACATTCAACTCTGATTGAGATAGGATCGATCGGCGTGAGAGAAATGGGTTATTTCGATGAGGATCTTTAAGTCCATATATAGGGAACTGGAAATGCCCGGTTGCATTTCTCCCGAGAACTGTGCCTCCAGTTGCTGCTCCCTCGATTTGAGCTGCGGAGACTGCCCGAATCACTTACACAGTTTCCCTCCCCATGACCACCTGAGGGAAATACGACAGAACAAGTCCCAGCCGCACACGTATTGATGCTTGCATCCCATGCAAAGGTTTTGCATTTGCCTCTACGAAAGTATTGGTCTTAGGATGGTAGCAGAAATCTCCTGTATGTCCGCCTCACTATTTTGGCGAGGCTGCAGTCGCGCCTGGCGAATGTGAGTGGCTGATTCGAGTATAAGCCGTGCACTTTTGACTTCCAAAACCGTCGCACGACAGCCAGGAAAATAGTGTTTTCTCGTGCTAAAAGTTGCCGGTATTTTGAAGCTTGAATCATGACGTCTATTTCGTCTTTTGGCACTACCAGCAGCATGCGATGTGACGAGAGCCAGTGTTGTTTGCGACACTCGAGTTTCATATGTGGACGGAAGCGAATATCGCTCTGCTCACCGCCAAATGCCTGCAAGGTAGGAGGAGTACGACTCTCATTTTTTAAAAAAAAAATACCAACATCCACGGCGATCCGAAACTCCTGCCGCGACTCAGGGACATTGTCGATATCAGTTATCTCGAGGTATCTTCAAGGAGCACCAAACCCGTTCCTGGACAAATAAAGCCCCCACGCCCTCGGGAGCTACGCCCTTGTCCTACCCTCCACCTTTCCGCAGCCTCATCTCTTTTAGTCTGAGCATAAAAGTCTTTCATTCCCAGTTCACCGGAGAGATCAATATTTTGTTATTCGTTTTACAGCGCTGCTTGGGCAATGGGCCGGCAGTTGGACAAGCGAAGAGCATCTCCACTTTCTTCTGTGTGCATTACATAGCAGAGAAGCACAATCGCACACATGGACTGCCAGATCTTGTATGAGACCGTCGGTAGATCGTCGGTAGATCGTTCCGAATGGTTACGTTCGCTAAAAGTTGGAGTTGATCGTGGATATTGTCTGGGCACTTCATGCGTGTTCTGTGGAAGGAGCTATGGCAAAAATAGGAAATATGTTGTTGATCGTTGAAGGCATTGATACCGGTCCCCCAAATAGCCAATGGGCATCTTGACCGAAATGAGATGAAAGATAGGTTTCAACAGGTCCCAGGATACGACGAGGCTGGACACCCCACGCTCATAGGCCAAGCTGCGGTTGATCCAAGACGCTCATCTGTCGGGCGTCTATCTCGCGTTCATCAAAATTTGTCGCCTATCATCACTTCCTCGCACGAAAAAAAAGATCTAAAACTTAGAGATATCAATTTCAGGCTATTGTGGGGCGAGAACGTCGAATGTACGGCGAGGCTGACGATTGCCACTATCTCAACACCTGTGGGTCGATGTCTCACCATATATTCACCATGACTTTGGATCTCAACATCAGTGTTGGGATCAGAGCTCGATCCCCACAATCATCTTTCTCCATATCATGACCACTTCAGCACGTGTTCGGCAGATCATTAGCAGATCGCCCGACCGAAACAGAGGAGTTTCATACCATCCATGAATGTTGTATGGCGATCAACAACACCACCATGTTCATGATAGCTATAATCACAAAACCTGAATCGATTGTCCTATTTTTTGCTAAAGTTGTTCGCAGTAGACTTTTGGTCGTCGTCCTTTTTGAGGCAGTCTATCACGAAGATGTCTCAGCAATCTAAGCATCTACGCGTCAATCGCTGGGCATCGAACTGCCGTAAAGCCATGTTGCCGATTCCCGACATTAGCATCGAGAACTAATCTCTTCTGCGCTGCATCAAGGTCATGGGAGAATGCCAATCTTCTTGCCCTTGAATCCTCTTTCTGCCCGAGTTCTCTTCGATCTCCGGCAACATCGGGAAGTAGAATAGTTTTCAACGCCCTCATTCTTCACAGCGGCAGATGTGGTTCATGATTACGCAGCACCTATATTTTCAAGCTCTCAGCAGTCTCTGAGGACCTTAGGGATTGTCTTCCGACCCACATAGCGATCACACTCTCTTTTGTCCAACAGATCTGCCTCCCTAAACGCCCTGGAACAATGCGGAGCACCGGAATAAAGATGGGACAGTAAGACACAAGCATCTGTTCTCTTTCTCCCTCTATTCAGAATATCTACCATCTGATTCTACATGACATGGGGCCCTCAAGCACGTTCTCTCGGGAGCTCTTGTGTTGCCCTGGCCGGTGCCCGACTATGCAGCCAAAGCCTAACAGGTCTTGCGATCTCAAGTCACCGTATTCCGAGTTTTCTTATTCATCATTTCTCTTCATCTTAGCAACCTTGATGCTTTCTCAGGGAAGCTGCGGAGGAAGCTTGGTGGTGGGCCGCGCAAAAAGAAATTAAAAATTTGGCAGAAATGCCTCGGCTTATTGAGCCGCATCTTTTGTTCAGCCTTGTGAGGTGCCGCGGCGAAACTTTATATGTCGAAGCCCTGAGCGTCAGCTGAAGGCTGGAGATACTAAATTCCACACCGGTTCAGCAGAGAGAATTTGATCCTAGCTATGTTGAGCTGAACGTCTGTCAAGCGCCTTGACTAGGACAGTCGCCGAGCGCAAAAAAACAGAAGGTAGGAATTCATTTCTTCTTAGTTTGAGCGTTGAACAGTATCTCGCGGGTCAATCTCATCAGCCTGGAGATAATCAAGACGGAGGCATACGTATACCCAGACTGTTACGGATACAGTGAACCTTGCATTCACAGCGAGGGACAAGCTTGCAGATCAGACTTCGCGTTGGCACAGTTCTTGCACTTGGCGGCGAATATGACACCAAGGGACATGATATAGAGTCTATCCACACTGTCGCTTCTTACGTGCCTATGCTCCTGCTCCATTCTCTTCTGGTGAGGAGCGTATTGAGCTCGGTGGTGACGACGGCGTCTATACGAGCACCGCCTTTCGAGTTGGAGTCTGTGCCATGGCGCGTGAAATTAGTAGGTGAGATCGTTCCAGTGTATAGGCAGGACTAATTCAGATAGCAATCCTCGCGAACTAGCGTCACGAGATGCTCGCCGGCTTCCTCACCTTTGCGGTTGTGCGTTGCATTATTCTTTTTCTGTTCGACCATCTGGAGGTCTTTTGCGAATCCAAGCTTTCAGTCTAAGGCATTCACATATTCCATGCCCCAGAACCTTCTCCCTCTCCTAGAAGATCCTGCCATAACTCCTCGTCCCCAAAGGTTGGCGCAGCCGATCAAACGGCGGCATTCGTGGACGGAACTTATTCTTTCTTCCACATGCATAAGCGAGGAGTTTGTGGAACTTGTCCCTATTTGACATTTGCTGTTGGGTCATGGCTTTGTGTTTTGTGTTCTGCAATGTTCTTGGCGATCTGTTACTCCTGATGCCCTACCGTGTCTCTTGTAGAGCATTTCGGAGATGCTGTGTGCTCTTAAACCCATCAACATCACCAGCATTCGGCGATCATGAGATGATACCAGGTCGCAGCTTCCTGTCCATGAAACCCTAGAGGCCCGAGACGTCCAGAACGGCCGGTGTGCCAGGAATAAGATGGAAATCTCATTTCTTACCATGCATAGCCCGTCAGCACTGACCCGGATGGGCTGGCTTCGGTCTGGGCATTCAAGCTTTAAATGCTGGGCGGGGCCAAAAGCAAAAGGCAGATGGATTATGAAAATTAATCTATTTGAGGTATTAATCCAACTAATAAATCACCTGATTATATAAAAATCTGAGGCATTGTAAGTACTTCACACATCGATTTGTCTGAATCAAGTTCACATGCTTAATTCCTTCTTTAAAGTAGTGCTATTACACCTACTTCAAAGCCTTAAAGACTTATCTATGAGCTCCATATAGTACCTTATACCCTATAATTAGGTAAATAAGGCTTAAAGTTTTAAAATCAAATGTTATAAAGATAAGTAGGTCATGATAAACGCTCTTTTCTCTACAATTTAAGGTGACTTGTCATTACGAAGGTTATGAGTTAATGCCTGATTTGCATAAATGCTGCCCTTTCGGCCGTGTCCAAAACGAAATGTCAAAATGCTTGATCTCCTAGCTCACCTGCCACAGACCCTGAAGAAGGATCTCTACTCGTGAGCTTGAAGGAGCGAAGGATCGCGATTAGCAATGAGGATTCCAAGCTTCCGGAGATTAGACGGGGCATAGAGCATGGCATGGATGTTCATCGTTGGCATATTAATGAAGAACCGCCAGTTGCTTCTCTCTAAGGTTTCGTTGTTGTATTGTCTTCTTCATTCCTCATCGCCGCTCGCATCGCTATTTCCAGGTTCATATCGTAGATCTTGCAATTCATTATTTCAATCCAGAGTGGAAAATGGCAGACCCTCAAATCACGCCATCAAAGTCATGTACAGAGCAGTACTGGGTATCAACCACTACAGAAACGGCCGGCGAGTCTCCAGGGACATACTCATGGTTTAAACTTGGACCTCCCACAGCGTGGAATCCGAGCTGCTATCCTTCTGGCTTCGCCGTGGAAGAAGGGCAATATTACAGCCCAGGAATATGTCCGGCCGGTTATACACAGGCCTGCGCGCAAGTCTTCACTACCGACGATGTGACCGAAACAGTTGCTACATATTGTCCGAGGCATGTTTCCCGCCAGAGATGGCAAAAGCCCCACCCTCTAATTGAACGAAACTAACAGCGTCTCTTCAGCTTCTACACCTGCCAGACCAGGGCCTTCGACTCATCCACACATCTAGCACACCGCCTCACCGAGCGCTCCACCATCCTCAACGACCCCCTCGCGTCCCCGCGCTCCGCCAAGGTCTTCTCTCTCCAGCCCGACGGCAGCGTCGCCACCCTCGCCGCCACCACCATAACCGGGAACGTGCAGGCCTACGGCATCGCGATCCGCCACGAAACCAACGACTTCGCGACCGGCACGGCCAAGAAGACGCGGACGACGAGGACGGCCGCGACGGCAGACGCGAGCGCCGCCTCTTCGCAAACAGCAGCATTGCTGCAGGAGACCGGTGCTGAGCCGGCGGACGCTGGCAGCGCGGCGGCGCTCGCGGGCGGCGCGATTGCGGGGATTGTGGTGGGAGTGATGGCTGCGCTGGTGCTTTGGCTGAGGAGGTCGAAGAAGGGAAAGCATTATGAGCTGGACCATTGTCTGCAGCCTACGTATGTTGATGCGCCGGGGAATGGGAAGGATGTGGCAACGGCGTTGCCGAGGAAGGCGGAGCCGCAGGAGCTGGGGACAGATGGGGATTATGCACGTGATGCTGTGTATGAGATGCCGGCGGACGCGGTGAGGAGTGGGAATGCGTGACAGATCGGATTTTGAGGGTTGGATATTAATAGTTATACGGAGTTATGGGGTTGGTGTAGTGGGCGGGGTCTTTCGGATTTACACCAGTTGACGGATTTGAAAATAGCCGTCAGTCATTTTCCAACCCCTTTCTTCGTTTGGCGTCTAGGGGCCTGTCGGCTCATTTCAGATGCATCTCTCCGCATTTTCATTTTCTCAACGGTGGAGCAAATGTAAGGTTCAAGTACAGCTTCGTACATGTCTCATCCCAATCCCAAACGCACATTTCTGAAATTTCGTGTCGTAGGATTGGCCTCCTGCCCCCTTCAGAGCGGAGCTACGAATGGCTTTTTGACGGGCATAGACAGTGGATTAATAAGGTTGAAGTGTCGCCTCATGCATGTCTCTGTCCTGGCGTTTGCGGCAGGATGTTCAGACCTAGACAAACACCACAGCAGATGAGATCCTCATGAGGCTCACAGTATGCATCTCCTTTGTATCTCCATCATGCAGCAGCCCTGAAAGCTGTCGTCGTGAAAATTTGTCCTCTACAGTTCCTTAACAGGCGTTTACAGAACGCTCGATTTCGGCTGCCCCGTCTCTGTTCAGCCGCTCTGCTGAAATTTCAGTTCGGAGACGTCTCGAGTCTCTGTTTTGGCAACACCAGCAGCAGCAGCAGCAGCGGCAACAGAAGCGGCAACAGCAACAGCAGTCTGCACACAACAGACTAGCCAGGTGAATATTCACCTCATCTTATTCGCTCTCGGGCCTAGAACCTTTCTCTTCTTTTTCTTTTCCTTTTCCTTTTCATCCTCTCTCTCTTTCTCTGTCTCTTTCTCTTCATATTCTCTTCCTCTTTCTTCATTTCATTAACCATTGCATTGCATTGCATCACATTGGTTATTACACAGCCAGGCATTTACACAGACGACACTGGCCACCTTTTGGGTAATACTTTCTCAACACGACGTTGACTGTGACTGTTTCTTGGAAGTCCACAATGCTTGACCGTCATCTCAGGATCAGTTATGTGGATTGGATCTTTGAGGACCTCCACTACGATCTGGAAGCACCAGTATGTACACCACAGACGAATCTCATGGATTTTCTTGAACAACACTGACATGACGTTTCAGCTCTATTTTGATGCCAGTAATCCAGAGCGTCACCTGTCCTCCGCACAGATCAAGAGCTTGATCTCCAAAATTGTTAGCGGCTTGAAGCATCATGGCTTGAAGAAGGGTGACAGTGTCTGTGTCATGAGTTTTAATGACGTGAGTTGTCCTTTCATCTGTCTATCGATGTTTCTTCTGGCACTCACACGTCCATAGATTTACTACACCCCTTTATATCTCGGCATCATGGCTTCTGGAGGCATCTTTACTGGCGCCAATCCTGGATACAAGGTCTTTGAGACGGTGCATCACTTGCGTGTGTGCGAGGCGAAGTTTCTAATCACCGGGCTGCAGTCTTTCGAAACAGCAAAGAAGGCAGCGGAGGAGGTGGACATCCCAGAGTCGAACGTCTTCGTCTTCAATCCCAACCACGAAGACATCCCACCAAATAGCAGATCCTTCTGGGACCTGACCACCCACGGTGAGGCTGCATGGGAGCCCGTCTCTGACGCCGCCAATGTCCCCTGCGCCTACATCAACAGCTCTGGCACTTCTGGACTGCCAAAAGCTGTCGTCATTCCACACGCCTACATGACGGCTCAATGCGCCCTCCAGACTGACAGAAAGTTGCCCTATAAGGTGAGCAGCTTCATCAACCTTTGCCAGCAATGGCTAACAATACCAGGTTCGCAGACTGATCTGCCTCCCTCCATTCCCCGGCTACGTCGCACCATCCCAGCATGGCGCCCCAATCAAAGCTGGAAATGTGATCTATGTCATGTCACGCTATGATGCAGGCCTCTTCATTGAAGCCGTTGAGAAGTACCAGATTACAGAAACCTTGTTCGTCCCGCCAATGCTCCTTTCATTGCCCATGGCACCAAACTTCACCCGCAAAGCCATGAGTTCCCTGCGCCAGGTTTTCTGCGGAGGTGCGCATGTTGGTAATGGGGTGCAGCAGGAGATGTACGCGGCTCTGCATCCAGATGCTCGCGTCAACCAAATCTATGGTATGACCGAGACTGGGTGGATTTGTGGCTTCCAGTACCCCGAGAAGGACACCACCGGAAGCGTCGGCAGACCTCTCGAGGGGTTCCAGGTCAAGTAAGTCGTCGAGCCATCCCCATGCAAACCACCCCGCTGACATCACCCCAGGGTCGTCGACGACGACGGGCTCGAGATCACAAAGCCCGGCCAGACAGGCGAGATGTACATCAAGCCTCCCTTCCCCATGCTGGGCTACCTCAACAACCCCGCCGCCACCGCCGCCGCCCTCACCCCCGACGGCTGGGTCCGCTCCGGCGACATCGGCCATGTCGCCGCCTCCGGCAAATGCTACGTCACCGACCGCAAGAAAGACGTCATCAAGGTGCGCGGCTGGCAAGTCTCCCCGGCCGAGCTCGAGGCCGTGCTCCTCGCGCACCGCGACATCGTCGACGCCGCCGTCGTGCGCTCCAGCACGCCGCGCGCCTGCGCAGAGGTCCCGCGCGCCTACGTCGTGCGGCGCGAGGGCGCGGGCCTCTCGGAGCAAGAGGTCAAGGCCTTCATGGGCGCGCGGCTCGCGCGCTTCAAGGTCCCGGACGAGGTCGTCTTCGTGGCGGCGATCCCGCGGAACCCGACGGGCAAGATCCTCAGACGCGTGCTGGAGGAGGAGGGAGTTGCGGCTAAGGCTGAGGCCGAGGGTTGTGCCGGGCGGGCGGGGCTTCTCCCAGATGTGGGGGCGAGGCTTCCAGAGGGATCGCTTGGCTTGCATGCGGTTATGTGAGGGAGGGGTGGGGATGCGCAAGAAAGGCGAGGGGACGATGTGGATAGGAGATGACGGAGTTTGAGTGTCGGGGATGAGCGTGCTTATTTTCTTGTTTCTTTTGTCTTGGCGTTTCGCATTTTCATATTACAGTGTTCGGCGGATACATATCCGGATAGTATCCGTGAGGTCCACGGGTAGGGTATGTATCCGGGCCAAACCTCACGGGTAGGGTAGAGTATATACCCGGATACATTCCCGGATACATGAGGCTCAAATCTATCAATAGTAAATAAAAATGAAGCTTTTGATGATCCTGATGAACTATGATCCGTGATTCTATGAACCCCTATTCCATCTCATTATCTGCCTGCTCATCGTCGCTATCAATACTATCTAGTAATTGACCCCAATCCCGCAGGCATAATAGATATCTAATTGTTGAAGGTGATAACCTATTCCGCTTCTTTGTGATAATATCACTCCCATTGCTAAATACCCGTTCTGATGCTGCAGATGTTGCCGGAATTGCTAAATGGTCA
>Ga0123337_10002378_pt1 | contig 21609 bp, 19 predicted proteins | sample frozenSSSSmetaG_FD_89792 | JGI IMG/M metagenome (GOLD analysis project Ga0123337, IMG submission 89792) | Glacier valley bacterial and archeal communities from Borup Fiord, Nunavut, Canada, to study Microbial Dark Matter (Phase II) -... | ecosystem: Environmental > Aquatic > Freshwater > Ice >...
ATAAACCCTCTCCTTCGGAGAGGGCAGCACTATTCTCAAAACCAGTAGTTCTATACTCAGGGTGAGGCCCCCAATTGCAGCAAAAATCCAACTCATAGCAATGAGATCCTTCGTCGCCTCAAAATTTCAGTAACCCGATAGCTATCGGGTTGAGAAAATCAACCGGTCCTCTGGATGACAGGCGTTACTAATTTGCTATTCTCTCACCCCGATAGCTATCGGGGTGCTAATTCATCTTCCCCCATCGACAAATCAACAAATCATCTCATCGACATATCCTCCCAGAATCTTTAAACCCTCTCCTTCGGAGAGGGCAGCACTATTCTCAAAACCAGTAGTTCTATACTCAGGGTGAGGCCCCCAATTGCAGCAAAAATCCAACTCATAGCAATGAGATCCTTCGTCGCCTCACATTATAATCAAATTAAGAAAATCCGTTGGCTCCGCCCCAGGCGGATGACATTAAAAGATGAGACTGACGAAATCTACTTTCCGCTCGCCCATGTGATTTCGTAAGTCCTTACATCACATGATAGCTATCGGGTCCTCCATCGACAAATCGACAAATCAACTCATTGACAAATCATCCTTCTCATCTTCAAATTTTCAAATCATCAAATTTTCAAATCCCTCTGTCCCCCATCGACAAATCAACTCATTGACAAATTGCCACCCATCTTCAAATCTTCAAATCCTCAACCCGATAGCTATCGGGTCTTCAAATCCTCTTCCAGCATCGACCTCTCCTTCGTATCCCTCATCCCAACATAAACCAGCAATGACAAGAAAATACATCCTGTGATATACCAGTAAAAATATTCCTCATGACCGGAGTTTTTTAACCAGAGTGCAACATATTCTGCAGTGCCGCCAAAGATGGCTACGGTAAGAGCATAAGGCAACCCGACACCGAGTGCCCGAACCTCTGTCGGGAACAGTTCAGCTTTGACTATTGCGTTTATGCTGGTGTAGCCGCTCACGATAATCAAACCTGCCAGAAGAAGTAAAAAAGCACCATAAGGTGATGTAGTATGACTCAGGGTAGTAAGCAATGGAACAGTACAAACAGTTCCCAAAACTCCAAAACTGATCAGCAGCGGGCGGCGGCCAATACGATCAGATAGTGCTCCGAATACCGGTTGTATCAGGGCAAAAATCAGCATGCTGATGAAAGAGATCTGCGTGGATTCGGCTTTACTCAGATTCACCGTATTCACCAGGAATTTTTGCATGTAAGTTGTATAGGTATAGAAGGCGAGTGTACCCCCCAGAGTCAGGCCCACAACGGTCAGCAAGGCTTTCGGATGTTTTAAAAGTTCCCTTATGGTTCCTTTTCGTTCATCAGCCTTATTCTTCTGTGCTTCGAATGCTTTAGTTTCATAGAGGGTACTTCTCAAATAAAGCGCTACCAGCGAAAGAATAGCTCCGATCACAAAGGGAATTCGCCATCCCCAGTCGTGGAGTTGTTCATCACTCAGCCATTTTTGAAGGATGAGCTGGATCCCAAGGGCAAATAACTGTCCGCCGATTAGCGTAACATATTGAAAACTGGAATAGAAACCCCTCCGGTTCTTAGTAGCCATTTCGCTGAGGTAGGTTGCCGAAACACCGTATTCACCCCCGACACTCAGTCCCTGCAGGAGTCTGGCTATCAGCAGCATAATTGGCGCAATAATCCCTATGGACTGATAAGTTGGGATAAAAGCGATGAGCATAGAACCGAAGGACATGAGTAAAACCGAGAGGGTCATACTTTGTTTGCGCCCAACTTTATCTGCAATCCGGCCAAAGAGCCAGCCACCGATTGGCCGCATTAAAAAACCTAAGGCGAATATGCCGGCGGTATTGAGCAACTGGGCTGTTTTATTGCCTTCGGGGAAAAATGAAGCAGAGAAATAGAGTGCAAAAGCGGAGTAAGCGTACCAGTCGTACCACTCGACAAGATTACCGATGGAACCACCAAAGATGGCTTTCAGCCTTCTGCGGGATATGTTTTCTTCTGGTAATAAACTTTGCAAGCTGAATTATTTTCCATAATAATAGGAGTTTATTTGGGGAAAATGAATTCGGAAATAATTTAGATACAGCACACGCGACACGCGTGCGCTAGCATAAGCGTGCGCCAGCTTATTATAATAGAATCAGATATTACGTTTTACAATAAAAACGATAAATCCCAGGGTAAACTTTATGAATTCATTTAGTCTTTTCATCGGAATAAGATTTTAGGTAACAAAATCAACAGATACTCAATAAAATAATGATGCTATATTTGGACATATCAATTTTCATCCAGATTATCTTCAGCATTACCTTTCTAATTAATACTGAATCGACACCCATAATAATCTGACATTGACATGCAACTGTTATCCACCACACTATTTAGTAGCTCCCCAAATTAGGCCAAGGTTATAACCAAGTCCAAACCCCCACCACCCTTTATTACGATAGTCCCACTTCTGTGCCGTTGAACCAATTGACATGTCCTTCCCCAGAAAAACACCAAACCTGAAATTATAGATTGAAGTCATTAATCCTACACCTGGTGAGATTGTCGAGAAAGTTCTCTTTTCATTTAATGGCACTTTGGCAGTTAAACTAGACAATGAATCGGCTTCTACTCTGGAAACGCTAAGAAATGGGCCTATGGATACTAACCATTTGGAAGGTTCTTTGTCCTCATTCTTCCTGTACATATATTTTGTTTTGCCAAATGAGTAGCCTAAATATGCTCCAACATTTAAATCCGCAGTTAATTGTTCGGAAATGTCAATATTGTTTTTAGTAAACTTGGGTCTGTATTTAAATGGGATTGTCAAAGCACCACCCTCTATACAATTAAACCAAAAGCTAGCGTATTCTCTGTTCTTTAGTTTTAGATAATACTTTCCGTTTCTATCATATGTGTCGCCAAGCCAATAGTTAATATTCAACTTCGATTTATCATCTTTATCTACCGCTACCGTTGCCCAACCGGGAAGTTCTTTTGTGACAGGAATGTCCTTTGTGCCATATATAACCATTTCGTTAGCAAGAGTATCTTTTATATCAGCTGTATAAGCTGTATCGGCAAACTGATATTTTATTTGAGAACTTATAACTGCTCCCCGGGGTAATTTTACTGTATCTGCACCCTTGGTTTCTATATCCTGAAGAACTAAGTGCTTTTTCTGAATTTTTACCCGATACCGAAACTGTGTCGTTTGTCCAAAAGTCAAATTTGTAACAAGCAAGATCAATGCTATAGTTAATGTAGTTTTCATTGTTATAATGTTTAAAGGTTATACATAAGATAATTATTGTCCAACTCGTAGTAACTTTATTGCATTTCAAATCTCCACGATATTCAAAAAAATTTAAAAGTATTATCCCCCTTTCCTCCAGGGTGTTTTTACGGTATAATTTGGGGTAATTTCAACAGCTATATTCACTTGATTGTCCGCAACTTAGGCTTTGTAATTCCATTTCATTATTCATTATATTTAACAAACAAAACCTATAAGACATGAAAAAAAACACTTACATCGCTTTGATTTTAATGATCATCGCATCCTGCGGCAGTCCGGCTCCCGGCGATAAAAACAAGTCCGCAGCAGAGAATGAATCCATGCTTGCACCAGCTGATTCACTAACACTTAATGGTTACACTTTTGCCGAGGCAACAAGCATGGTTAATGAATTCAGGAAAGATTCGGTAAGCTCAGATAAGCGGACCAGCATCTGGTTTAGTAAGGAATACATTGACAGTCTGTCCAAAATTTTACCGGAGGAAAACGTTGACGGATTCCGTATATATTTTGCTAAGAAGGATGGGAAGAATGCCATTGTAATGGTTGCAACAAAAGACACTACAGTAAAAAATCCTGATGGTACGACCTCAATAATTCATCAGGATTATTTTGAGCTCAAATCGGCATTTTTTAAAACTGGAGGACGTTCAGAGATCGGGGAGATCAAGCGTGATGCGCCTCTGGATGGAATTGCAATTGCAAATCAGGCTGACTGTAAGGATATCCCTTGTAATAAGTTACCCAATAGTATTACATGCGTCAAGGGCAAAAAATGGATGAATCAATTCAAAAAAGAAGGTATCAATATCAGAAACCTTTGGTATTCTGTCAGACTGATCCAAAATTGGAAGGCTGAATTAGATGCTGCTGTAAACATAGGTGCCAAGGGAGATGGTATTCGTATGTATTTTGCCAAAAAAGACAGCGGCAATACTGCCATCGTAATGGTAACCACCCGTGATAATGGGCAAAAGAAATCAGATTATTATAATTGCTATAACAATGACAAGACAAAGATCCTGAGTGTGGATGATAACGGTGAAGAATGTCCTGTTAGGTGTCATGGCTCAACCTGGGAATAGAATCAATTGTTAATGCCTGTAAGATATTCTAATGCTAAAGTACCTGACCATCAATACCTCTGCAGAATGGATCTGCTTCATTATTGCCTCTATCTTCCTGGTAAGGGATAAGAGTGCGATCTGGAGAGGGATGATCCTTTTCATGCTGATCACCTGTCTCGCAGAAACACTGGGTATCTACATTAAGGGGCAATATCTTGCAGATCCTGAAAATGTAAGGCCTAATGTATGGGTATATAATATTTTGCTGATCTTTCAGGCAGGCTTTATTTCAGCCATGTTCGCTTCCTTATTCAAAGTTCATGTAAAAAGCGGCCCTGTTATTTTAATAGGGCTCGCTTTACTCAGCATTCTGTACATCACCGAACAAATAGAACATGGATTCTTCAAAAAGCATGCGATCACAACCATTGTGATGTCGGTATTGTTCATTATTTACAGTTACTATTATTTCTACCTTCTTTTAAAGGATGAACGGGATATTAATTTAGCCTATTATCCGGGTTTCTGGTGGGTTGCAGGTGTTCTGTTCTTTTATTTTGGTTCCATAATCACTAATTTGTATTATGAAAAAATAAGAGATTTCGTGGCCAGTCCGACGCCCTACCTCAGATATATTTACAATGTACTCAATGTACTCTTGTACGCATGCTGGTCTTATTCATTTATACTCAGAAAATGGCCGACAACGAGATAAGAAATCTGATCATCATTTCCACATTCATCTTTGCGCTTGCACCAACCTTTGTTGTAATCTATATCATGCTTTACAATCAACGGCGTAAGCAGCATGCCAGAGAGAAAGCCCAGATGCGCGAAACATTTGAAGCTGAGATTGTAAAAGCAGAACAGGAAATAAAGGAACAGACCATGCAGACCATTGGTGCTGATCTCCACGATAATATTGGCCAATTGCTCAGTTTAACATCTTTAACCTTAAAATCCATCGAGCCTGAAGATTCTGATAAAATTACACCGAAGGTAAATTCAGCAATAGAACTCATTTCAAATTCGATTCAGGAAATGCGATTACTTGGGCGGCTGTTGCAGGGAGAACAACTAATCAGCCAGGGCCTGGAAGCGGCCATCAGGCATGAGATCAAATGGTTGGAAAAATCCGGAAAGTATAAAGTCATTTACCTTTGTGAAGATGAACTGCCTGCATCAAATCCCGACAAGGATCTGATCATATTCAGAATCCTTCAGGAGATCTTAAACAATATTATAAAACATGCTATGGCGACTCAGCTTGCAATTACCTTAGAACATTCTGATGGAATAAAATGTCTTTGCATTAGTGATAATGGAATTGGATTTGATCCTGATAAACCCCGGTCTGATCAAATTGGAATGGGTTTGAGCAATATCCAGAAACGAGCCAGCCTTCTAGGAGGAGAAGCTATCATTGAATCCAAAATAAACAAAGGGACGAGCATAACCATAACAATTCCCTATCCATGAAAGAACAAAAGATCAATATTGCAATCGTGGACGACCACACCTTATTTAGAAATGGTGTTGCTGCATTAATGACAGAATTTGAAGAGCTGCATGTAATTTTCTGCGCCGGAAATGGCAAAGAAATGCAGGAGATACTCTCAAAATCACCCTCAGCGGATATCATTTTAATGGATATTAATATGCCTGAAATGGACGGGTATAAGGCAACTTCCTGGCTAAAGGAAACTTACCCAAACATCAAAGTATTGGCGCTCAGCATGTTTGACGATGAAAAAGCGATTATAGGAATGATCAGAAGCGGTGCCTGTGGCTATGTACTGAAAGAATCGAAACCAAGGGAAGTACTCGAAGCGATTAAAACCATCCATTCAAAAGGTGTCTATATCAATGAACTGGTTTCCGGGAAACTGTTGTACTCAATGGCTAATCAGAAGGATACACCCCAGCTATCGGCAAGGGAGGTCGAATTCCTGAAATTATGCTGTTCAGAATTAACTTATAAAGAGATAGCCGATAGCATGTTTGTTAGTCCCCGAACAGTAGATAATTACCGCGAATCTCTTTTTCAAAAATTAAACCTGAAATCCAGAACCGGACTTGTATTATATTCACTTAAAAATCAATTGATTCAGTTGTAGTAGAGGTAATGTACCAGCTTAATGGCACTTACATTGTCAATTATCAATTAAAAAGATCTCTCCTCGCGCAAAATTTATCCTAACATAAAAATCAATTCGCTCGTCGAGATTGACTGTAAACGCTTATTGTTAATTGTTAGAAGATTTACATTTCATTCTCAAAATCCATTTCCTATTTATCAAATAATTGCTGCTGCCGCAAAAATTCTGCTCATCGTAATGAGATCCTTCGTCGCCTCTCATTATTATTAAAGAAATAAAATCCGTTGGCTCCTCTGGATGACAGGCGTTTCAAATTTGTAATTCCTCCATTGAAAAATCGACAACCCGATAGTTATCGGGTCCCTCATTGACATATCCTAGCTCATCTTTAAACCCTCTCTTTTGGAGAAGGCAGCACTAATTTCAAAACCAGTAGTACCGTAGTTAGGGTGAGGCCCTAATAAGCTTTCCTGCTCCAGCAAAACTTCATGCTCATAGTAATGTGATCCTTCGTCGCCGCACAATTTCAGTAATCCGATAGCCATCGGGTTGAAAAAACCAACCGGCTCCGCCCCGGGCGGATGACAGGCGTTTCAAATTTCTAATTCCCTATCCCATCGACAAATCTCCCTACTAGTTCTCAGATTTTAAATTCAAGCACCCTACCCCATTTGCTAACCCGATAGCTATCGGGTTGCTAATTCTCTAATTTGCCGATTCTCCTCCCTGTAACCTTTCTGTTTCCTGTTTCAATATTGAAAATAAAAAACTATTTTAAAAGCATGAAAAAATCTGGCCTCCCTGTAATGCTTTACACCCGTTTTATTTGCATCATTCTCAGTTCTTTTATTATAGTAAGTTGTAAATCAGGGAGTGATAAATTGCCTCCATCCGATAAGGATAATGGCGGATTGATCATGCCGGGTGGATTTGAGGCTCTTGTGGTGGTTGATAGCCTTGGAGGAGGTTCAGTTGTCGCAGTTCAAATTAATCAGCTCGCAAAAAGCAATGCTCCAAAATCTCCACCTGTGGAAATCAAAGGGGCTCCAAAAAGCACACAGCTTAGTCGCCCGAACAACCAGCCCACAGGTAATTATGTTGGTGCCAGACATCTTGCTGTAAACAAGAACGGAGATGTTTATGTCAAACTAAGATCCCCGACAATTGATGGCTATGGGAATGCGGCACTGAGGGATGTGGATGGCGATGGCAAGGCCGATACCGTGAAGATCTGGGGTAAATATGAGAACCGTAACAGAGGAACCGCCATGCAAATCCATAATGGCTATCTCTACTTTAGCTCAGAGCTGATGGTTTTTCGCAATAAATTAAAAGAAGGGCAACTGGTACCCGATAGTAATATGGATACAGTAGTAATCGATACCCTGCCTTATCATGAACATATGGCAAAAGCACTTGCATTTGATGGGAAGGGCAATATGTTTGTTTCATGGGGTATGGGAACGAATTCTTGCCAGGTTGAGAACAGGAAGCCCGGTTCTCCGGGAATGAACCCCTGTCCTTATTTGCTTGACCATGGCGGCATATGGAAATTTGATGAAAATAAACTGCAGCAAAAGCAAAGCGACGGAACACGTTATGCAACCGGAATGCGGAGTATTGTCGGTATGACCTGGGATAAAGGCAGCAATGCGCTTTTTGCCCTCCATCATGGCCGTGATGATCTGCGTTTACTCTGGCCTGAATATTACAGTCCATGGAAAAGTGCGATGCTCCCATCGGATGAACTTTTCAAAGTAACTGAAGGTTTCGATGGTGGATTCCCTTATTATTATTATGATCAGATGCTTGGAAAGAAAGTCCTGAGTCCGGAATATGGTGGTGACGGTGTAAAAGAGGGTGATGGAGCCAAACTGCCGAAACCTCTCCTTGGTTTCCCCGGACATTTTGCACCGAATGATATCCTTTTTTATAAAGGGGACCAGTTCCCGGCGCGTTATAAGGAGGGAGCATTTATCTCTCTGCATGGATCTACTAACCGCATCCCTTACCCACAAGTTGGGAATGTTGTTGTCTTTGTTCCGATGAAAAATGGCAAGGTAACGGGACCATGGGAAGTATTTGCCGATGGTTTTGCAGGCAAGGATACTCTGTCAGTAGCCAATGACGCCACCTACAGGCCAATGGGTCTCGCAGAAGGCCCTGATGGTTCTTTATATGTTGGGGAAACTCAAAGAGGAAAGATTTGGAGAATTATGTACAAGGGTGATAAAAAGTCCTTTGGTAATAAAGAACTCGCTGAAATGGAAAAGCGCAAGGCTTTACCTCATCTCAAAACTCCTGATGAAATGGCTGATAATCTTGACCGGAAAGGCAAACCGGTGCATGCTGAACTTTTATACAATATTTATTGCAGAAACTGCCATCAGACTGATGGGAATGGCGATGGAAGCCGCTTCCCCCCGCTTGCAGGATCTGAATGGGTAAACTCTGATAAAACCGCACTGATCAATGTGGTCTTGAATGGTATGACTGGCGCAATTCAGGTAAAAGGGCAGAATTATAATGATACGATGCCTGCGCATGTATCCTTTCTTACTGATAAGGAAATCTCTGAGATCTTAACATATGTGAGGAAGAGTTGGGGTAATAAATCAGGGCCGGTGACTGAGAAAGAAGTGGCGGAGGTGAGGAAATTGATGAGCAGGAAATAAGTTGAGAGTGGAGAGTGGAGAATTGAGAATTGGAAATGGGGAATAGGGAATGGAATAGATAGTTGATACCCGATAGCTATCGGATTGAGATTCCAGACTTCGGTGATATGAAATTATAAGATTAATTATAGGAGGTTCCTGCTTTCGCAGGAATGGCAAACATTGTTGGGGGCGGAGGAGATTCCAGCCTTCGCTGGAATCGCAATGCGGAACCATATAATAAATGATGTTTCAATTTACTCATATTTTGACTTTATGTATTTCGGGGATTACAATTTTGGATCTCACCACGGATTGGTTCGTTAAATTTGTATAGCCTGTACCGATTCCAGCGAAGGCTGGAATCTCCCCACATCTCCCTCACGATTTGTCATTCCCGCGAAAGCGGGAACCTCCCAACCCTTAACTAATGAATTTGCCCGAAGATTTCGTATGTGAGTATTTGACATGAATTTTAAAATGAACCACTACATCACTGACAACTGACAACAGACAACTGACAACTCATAAATGTTTATCTTCTTTTTGCGATTCAGCGACCAGGACTTTTTCTATCCGTGTGTCGGGGATGAGCCACATCACTGCAACCACAAAATATAAGAACATTCCGATTGCGGGATGGATAAAGGACATACCTATCGCAGTAGCATAAATAATCAAGGAGAATTTCCCTTTCCAATCCTTGCCCAAAGCTTTTGCAAGCAGTGAATCTTTACCATGATGTGAAACTAAGGTCTGTGCCAAAATGGTATAGGCGATTGCATTCATAATCATAATAATTCCGTACAATATGACCGGCCATTTTCCAAAATGATTCTCACCCATCCAGGCGGTTACAAATGGAATTAATGAAAGCCAGAATAATAGATGAAGGTTAGCCCATAATATTGCTCCATTTACAGATTTCACTGTATGTAGCATATGATGATGATTATTCCAATAAATACCAATGTAAACGAAGCTTAGCACATAGCTAAAAAAAACATGAATAAGACCCATCAAAGCCCCTATACTTCCGGACTGGGGCACTTTCAGCTCCAAAACCATGATGGTAATAATGATGGCAATTACCCCATCGCTGAATGCTTCTAACCGACCTTTGGTAATCATATGGCTGTTCAATTTATATCCAAAATAATAATTTTCTGTTAAGATTGAATAATCTAAGCGATTTTCAGGAGTAGAAACAACTCAGGAGTTTTCATAGTCGCACCCTTAAGACTTACGAATTTACTTAGGCGCCATGCCGTTTAAATTCGTAAGTCGCCATCCCAAAATGTGAATTGGAAATCGTCTAATTGACAAATTCTACTATACACTTGTGAAGACGAAATCTACTTTCTAATCGCCCAGGTGATTTCGCAAGTTGCATCTTTAAGACTTACGAATTTACTTAGGCCCCATGCAAGACAAATTCGTCAGTCGCCAACCTTAATTTGTGACTGTCGAAATCTACTTTCTAATCGCCCAGGTGATTTCGCAAGTCTTTACCCTCCATTTGCTAATTTGCTCATTATCTCATTTGCTAATTCTATTCCCTATTCCCAAACCCAATCTTAAAAATTCAAAACAGAGGGATTGAACTGATTTATTATATTTGAAAAAATTAAAAAATATGATCGCACACCACGTTTTATTCTGGCTAAAAGCCGATACCACCGAAGAACAAAAAACCGCATTCCGCAAAAGCATGGATACCCTGCAATATATTGAAGCAGTGAAAATGTATCATATTGGAACACCCGCTCCTATCGAGCGTGCTGTAGTAGATACAAGTTATACTTTTAGCTTATTTCTTTTGTTTGATGATATGGACGGCCATGATGAATACCAGGTTCACCCGCTCCATAAAGCCTTCCTGGATGAGTTCAGGGTATTCTTTGATAAGGTGATTATCTACGATGCTCATTAATATTTAAGGACAAATCAGGAGGTTCCAGCCTCCGCTGGAATGACAATATAGTATTAGAGACAGGGAGATTCCAGCCTACGCTGGAATCGGATCAGTTTACTAAATATAATCCCAGAGCCAATCCGCAATGGACAAAAAATGTTAAATGAGCTAAATCATTTATGCCACGGTTAACTATTGAGATTCCAGCGGAGGCTGGAATCTCCTTCACCCCCCCTCACGATTGTCATTCTCGCGAAAGCGAGAACCTCCTGCAACATACATTTCATATTTGGATCGACGAGAAAAGGAACTACCGCTAACACATATTATAAATTTCAATCAATGAGTTTAGAATCTTCTTCAGCCCCAAATATCCATCGTCAACCGATAAAATCGGTCCTCACCAAAGCGGGAACTAACGCTAAATCAATTACACCATTGCCCTTCAGGGTCGGAAAACAAAAACTTTTACCAGACAATATGATATTTCAAAACCCTTTCCTTCTTTTATCCATTGTATCCTGCAAAAACTGATTAAATTTAATCGCGCAAAACCTTTAAACTGTGAGAATATTCTGCCTCTTCCTTTTGCTCTTAGTTTCCGGAGTCAGCACATCCGCACAAAGTAAAAAATTTGAATTTATAGCCTTCGGGGATATGCCCTATCGTCTGCCGGATGATTATGCCCGTTTCGAAAATCTGATCAAAGAGGTAAATGAAGAAAAGCCTGCCTTTAGCGTGCATGTCGGAGATTTTAAATCAGGCTCTACCCTTTGTTCTGACGAATACTTTAATAAGATCTTTGGCTATTTTGAAAGCTTTTCCCGACCATTGATCTACACTCCGGGGGATAATGAATGGACAGATTGTAACCGTGAAGCAGCAGGTAAATATAATCCGCTGGAAAGGCTGGCCTTATTGAGAAAGATGTTTTTCAGGGATGGCAAAAGCCTTGGACAGAAAAAGATTCCATTAAGCTCACAGGCGGGCAATCCTGAATTTGCCAGATATGTTGAAAATGTGGCCTGGGAACATGGTGGGATCCAGTTCGCTACAGTTCATTTAGTGGGTACAAACAATAATTTCAAGGGGACAGATAACACGGAATTCATCGAAAGAGAAAAAGCCAATTTAGCATGGCTCGATGAAATTTATGCCCGGGCTTCTGATAAAGCAGGTCTGGTGATGTTTACCCAGGCGGATATGTTCTACAGCAGAACTAGTTCACCGGCATACCAAAAGATCATTGATAAATTATCTCAGCTCAGCAGGGAATATGGAAAGCCAGTACTCTGGGTCAATGGCGACTCCCATCGTTTCATTGTCGATAAGCCCTTGTTAAATCCTGATAAACGGTCTGCAATCCTTAATTTTACCCGTGTACAGGTTTTTGGAGATGCTGATGTCGCTACAGTTCATGTGACTGTTAATCCCCGAGCAAAGGAATTATTTACGATCAGGCAGATGTTGATGGATTGAAGTTTCAAAACTCAATATTTTTTTACTGATCTCCTCTGATTAGCCTTCAATATTTTAAGTATCCTCATTTTTATTCGGACTCTGAAATACTGCTTTTAATTGCAGGGCCGTATTTCCCATTAGATCAGCATTATGCTCTAAGGATTTATCATCATTGATATTCACCTCACTCTTCATTTGAAGGGTAGGTTTTACTCTACCCTGCTTTTGCTGAACCACATGCCAGGCTGAATGCGGCAGGTGCCTTTCCTGTCCTGATGCTATGTGAATATCAGTTCCCTGGGCATAGGCATGAGCCTGCAATTGTACAGGCTCCGGGTAATTATAATGTACCTTTACTTCGTCCATAGAGTAGCCAGATAGATTTTCAATGCCTGTTTTCATATTATCAGGTAAGCCAGTGTTATTTTCCTGCTCCAGTTTGGATTCAGCAATTTTCGATTGACTAACCTGCTCAACATCTGCAGAAGCTGCATTTTTTTTACCTCTTTTCTTGGTGTGAATTTTCATAATATCTTTTACAAGCCGGGATCTGGAACCATATAAAATCCTGCAGAATTAAATTTATCATTAAGAAATGGAATCGCAAATTCAAATCCTGGTTTAAGGTCTTAGTAAAGCTTAATTATCTCAGAACAGCTAATGAACACTGAAAGTCCCTCTACTAATTACCTGTCCGGCCTTGTACACCGCAGATATCTTCCGTGTATTCTGTATGTTCTCCAGCGGATTTGCATTCAGAATAAGTAAATCAGCAATCTTTCCTTTTTCAATGCTGCCATAATCCTTTTCAATTCGCAATACTTGGGCAGCATTTAAAGTAGCAATACGAATCACATCCTGCGGACTCAATCCAGCTTCAACAAGCAATTCCAGTTCCAGATGTTCGGCAAAGCCCTGTGTACGGATAGGAAAAGCTCCGGAATCTGTACCAAGAGCTACAAGAACACCCGCATCATGAAGTTTTTTCACGTTCTGAAGAGCGATCTGGTATGCCCCCGCACTTCGAATGGCAGCAGCGGAGACCCTTTGCTCGTTCTGGTAGGCCGAGGAAGAAATCATTTCATAAACTCCCGGTTCGAGAGCCGCCTTAAAAAATGCATCCTCAAGCCAGTTTGGTTTTGACATGTAAGCATGTGCGAACTTGTCGAGCGCAAGTGTTGGGATGTAGGGGATTTTATGGGCCTTCATCTGAGCGATCAATGCATCATCAACCAGACTATCCCGGATGCTGTGTCCGAATACGTCTATTCCGGAACTTATCAGCTGACGGGCATCCGATAAATAATACACATGTGCAGCAACCCTGCGCTTATACCGATGTGCCTCCTGAATGATCTTTTGGTAAATAGCCGGCTTCATTTTAGTCTGAGGAGAGCCATCAACCCAGATCTTCACCATAGATGGATTAATCTCATTCAGCTCTTTCATCATTCCCGGGACTTCATCCGCAGACTTTGGGCGGTATAAATTCCCCATAAAAGATTCCTTCATGACAGAGGGGTCGGGAACATTAAAGCCATAGCCAGCAGAAAAAAGACGGGCGCCGGGTAAAAGGCCTTTCATTAAAGAATCCCGGAATCCGTTTTCATATAATACAGGCCGGTCGGTACCCAGAGTTTGAACTGTGCTTATTCCATAATCCAGATATTTTTTTAATTGTGCCAGCACATTTGCCCTTGTAAAAAAGGTACCACTTTGTGCATTCCCATTGATCACCCCGACATGTACATGTGTACTGATCATAGCAGGCATGACAGTCTTTCCCTGAAGATCGATCACTCTGGCACCGGCACTTTTTAAATTTCTTCCAATAGCTGAGATGCGTTCCCCTACAATCAGAACATCCGTATTTTGCTGAGCAGCGCCACCCCTGCCGTCAATCAGATTGATGTTTTTTAACAGGATTACTGTAGGCGCAGATTGCTGGGCAAATATATTGGATGCAGTAATCAGTAGAATAAAAACAGCAAACTGCCGTATCAGACTGTCCCGATATTTAAAAAGCTTATCCATTTTATGCAGGTAATTGAACATTATCTGTTCAGTTTAAAAACAATAATACTTTGATAATCAGGCCTCCTGCCAGAGCTGCTGCAATTTCAAAAGATCTCTTTTCATTTGGGAGAAGATAATCTGCTTATCTGTTGAAATACTGCTGGCTCCATGTTCAGCGCCACCCATAGGATACTCATAGTGAAGAGATACTGGCACTTGTATGTTAAAATCCTTCAACATCTTAAAATAGGATTTGAAATCAACCATTCCTTCTCCCAAAGGCACATTCTCAACAACCCAAATTCCATTTTTCTTCAGCCAGATGCAGTCTTTAATGGCCAGAATTTTAATATGAGGATGAATTAAATTGAGTCCGTTCTTCCATGACATTCCTCCTTCAACAACAGCATGGCGGATATCATACTGAACTCCCATATTCCGCTGATCTGAATTTTTAAGTATTTCCCATAACTCCCATATCGATGCCCCTGCCAGATTACCCGAATGGTTTTGATAGCAACCTGTAATATTCAGTTTTCTGTTTAAATGACTTATATCCGCAAGTGTTTTTTTGAATTCAATCATAGCCTCAGGAATACTTTTCCCTTCGGGATATTTGAGCCAGTTCATGCGATAGTGCTTAACACCCAGCTCTGAGGCAGTCTCCAGCAGTTTTCTGTCGGTAGGATCATTTGCATCCTGAACAGTGGTAGTAATCATTGTTGTAGCCAGTCCGGCCTTTTTTATCGCCTCCATAGCTTTAGGCAAATCCATTTCCACCCGTTCGGGTAAAACATGTCCATTGGGACGAACTGTAAGATCTACCCCGTTAAAACCTATTTCGGCTGCTGCGTCAGCCATATCCTTATAATTTAAAAACTGCAGGTGTTTTGAAAACACGCAGACATTTAATGGACCAGCAACTTTTTTGCTCTTTAGAACATCTGCAAAAAGATCGTTCGACATAAATGGAAGCAGAGATCCGGCAATGACAGAACTCTTAATAAAATTCCTCCTCGATTTATTATTTTCGGTATCCATAAAGCATTAAAAATTAATTGATTCGGGAAATAAAAGAAATTTAATTTACGCTTTCCTTTGGATTTAATTAATAATTCGAAAAGAAAAGCAATTGTTGAAAGTGTTTTTGCTGTTCGACATGTTCCGAAGGGCATGTCGAATATTCAGATATTGCGGGTTTCAAACCCGCTTTAAATTGTCAATACTCCCTCAATTATAGGCTTTGACCAAATTCCTTTTCCCAGGCATTAATATTATTCATTGTAATTTGAGCAATTTCCTGTAAAGCCTCATGGGTTAAAAAACCCTGATGAGGTGTGATGATCACATTTTCATGATTGATGAGCTTTTGTAATAGCTCATCCTTTTCAGCATCATTACTGTGATCTTCGAAAAATAGCCCTTTTTCAAATTCATAAACATCCAGGCCAAGGTATCCGATCTTCCCCTCCTCAAGCTTAGCCAGAACATCTTCAGATTTGATTAAAGCTCCACGCGAGGTATTGATAAGCATTACCCCATCTTTCATTTGTGATATAGTTTCCTGTTTGATCAGGTATCTTGTATCTTCATTTAAAGGTGCATGTAATGATACGATGTCAGATTGTTTCAATAGTACCTCCAGACTTACCCGCTCGATTGTATCCATTTCCATTTCCTGATCAATATCAAAAGCAATCACCTTACAGCCTAATCCATTAAAAATTGCTGCAGTCGCCTTTCCTATACTTCCCAAACCAATAAGGCCCACAGTTTTACCAAAAAAATTAAAGCCTACGTGCTTTTCAATTGTGAAATTATAATCATGAACAAGCCGGGAGGTATCAATTAGCTTTCTGCTTAATGCCAATGCCAGCATAACCGCCTGTTCAGCAATGGCTTGAGGAGAATAGGAAGGAACGTTCGCAACTTTAATCCCCCTCTTCTCTGCGGCTTTTAAGTCGATATGATCAGTTCCAGAAGAACGGGTAATGATATATTTAACACCCAAATCGGCCAGGGCATTGATAACAGGCTCAGAAGCATCGTCAGAAGTAAATATTATTACAGCTTCTGAACCCTGGGCCAGACCAGCAGATTCAAGCCTTAAAGGTTTTGCATTTAAGATAATCTGATGCTTCAAACTGTTCGCATTTTCGAGAAACTCTATTTCAAAGGAACTGACACTGTAGGCTATTACATGCATTGTTGAATGGGGATTATTGAAATGTGTAGAATCAGTTTATAGGGTAGCAAATGAATCGCCATTGTTTCAAATATAAAATAACGGAATATAAGAAGCTTAAAAAAGGGCTGATTAAATTTAAAAAAAGCTTCAGCCCGGGAAATTGGAGATAAGATAGTTAAGAACACTCGTAAATCCTCTGTTCAGCATGAGTGCGGTTAATTATAGTAAATTAGTCCGATCTGCTTAAACCCAATTAGTCAGCATGAAACTGAATTTTCAGCAAGCCTTTACAAAACCGATTAATATGAAAACAGCTTTTGAACCCATCGCAGATTCCAGGAGTCGGATACTTATTTTAGGCACCATGCCCGGAGAACGATCTCTACAACTCCAGCAGTATTACGGGCATGCAGGTAATCATTTTTGGAAGATCATGTTCAGCATTCTGGAACGTCCGTTCAGCACCAACTACTCCGAACGAATAAAATTGCTTGCAGATCATAAGATTGCATTATGGGATGTTCTTCAAAACTGCGAAGGGGAAGGCAGTTCTGATAATGCAATAAAAAATGAAAAACCAAATGATTTTAAGACTTTCTATAATCAATATAAAGACATTAAGACCGTTTTCTTTGCAAGTAAGAAGGCAGAGGATTTCTATAAACGCTATGTTGCAAAAAGTCCCGATCGAAGCTATCATATTTTACCCTCCCCAAGCCGTGCAAATACATGGAAAAGGTATGAAGAGAAAGAGAGGGAATGGAGAATTGTTCTTGAGTATTTAAGATAGGGTTTGAGTGAAGGTGCTTGACAAAGGAGCCTCAATCGGCTGGCAAGCAAGGTAGTTGCCTGTGGGGGGCTACACGAGTGGCGAAGGGTCGCATTGTGAAAGGGGGCCACGAAGCCTGAACGGTGGAGCGGCGAGCCAATCACAGCAGCTAATGACGAATGATGAGTCCAAAGCAGAAGGCGTGCCAAGCCCAAAGCCCTTTAGGATTAAAATTATTTCTGGAGGCACAGAACAAATTCTTTTTAAGGTTGGAACGGCTTATGCTGGTGACAAATGAGGAATGCCTTATTACCGTGCAGGGGATAATGGATCAATTCTTATCTGATCAATTGTGACGAGATCAACAATCTATACTTTGGCAAATTTGTGTTAAATATGCCAAAGTATAGGAATGCCAATAAGCAATTTTAAGCCCATCATTGCTCAAATAAATTATTCATACGTTCTGTCATCAGAACCTTATATGCAGTACACATTTCTTCACTTAAAAATGATTCATCCAGCAATTCAAATGCTTTTGCCTGGCTTTTTGTAAACCGGGAATAGACATTCTTAATCTGACGCCCTGATAAACCCAGCCCTTCACCAAAGCGGCTGAAATGATCCAGTTTCAGTTTCCGTTTTTTAGATTCAATGGGTAGAGCCAATTCTTCCTCGTCTTCGGGCAAAACAATCTTAACACTCAACAGATCGTATGCCGGAGCCATTTCCCAATCACTGTTTTTGGCGATCATGGAAAAATTCTTTAAATGCATATCATTATTGCCGGTAATGTAGCTGAACAGCACCAACTCAAAATAAAATAATTGATCCAATAAGGTATTAGCAGAATAGGCCGAAATAGCTTTTCCTATACGTTCCATGGATCCTTTGTATTTGTCGAATGCTTCCAGAATTTGAAACATATCCAGCATATGTATTTTGTTGCCCTCAGATGTACGATCAATCCTGCGGGTAATATATCCCAACTCACCGGATGCTAACCTGATCAGACTGGATGGTAATGTCCTGATCCCAAATACATTTTTTGCCATCAGCATGGTAAGGTGTTCGTTTTGGGGCATTTCAGGAAATTGCGTTGATGGTGGTTTAAAAATAAAATTCCCTCCAAGGGCTCCAACTACTGTTAGCCTACCCTGTTGACCATCTTTTAATGCTTCATCAATTACGCTTAAAGATATCTTAGGTTGTACCCCTGGTACTGCAATACTTCTCTCCACGACACTTTTTGCAAGCTCGCCCATTTGGTTCATCGAATAACCTAGAAGCGGAGGAGTTTTGGTACCAAAGAAATCGATGCTGCATTTCTCATGAAAGTCGCTATCACCTTCTAGTTTTTGATAGCAGTAAAAGCATTTTTTACTCATGTTTATCGTCTTTCGGAATGATGCTCACTGCGCCAATACAGTTTTGACAGCAGGCCAGTAATAATCCCATCCGGTCATTTATATTCAATTTCCAATTCTTATGGGCGATGTCCAACAACCAACCTTCAGGGATAAGTCCTTCAAAAAAAGCGAAAAGACGCTTATCGGTGTACGGTTCCTTTCTCACTGGCATAGTAAACGATAAAAATTGATTTGGAAAAGCTATCGAATATGCTTCATCGTATTGGAAAACATATAATCCATCGTCTGTCTCTGTAAGCAAGCCTGCCAGGGAATCTCCATAAAAAACTTTAGCCTGTCTCATATTATGATTTCATTTCTTCTTACAAGCTCCTTGCTATTTACCGGTGCAAGTTCATGACCAAACATCCGGAGTACCTGGTTAGCTTTTTCAAGGTTTAAGTTTCCCTTCCCCTGCTCCATTTTGCGGATGACAGTGAGAGCAACACCAGACCGGTCTGCAAATTCTTCCTGGGTTAAATTTGCTTCCTGGCGTTTTTGTTTAACAAATTCAGATATTGTTTTCATGCTATATGTAATTGCATATAATACTGTAAATATAATAACAATTATATGCAATTACATATAATATTAAAAATATTAAGGCGATTATATGCAAATAAATATAATTAGGTGTATAATGATCTAGAGAGTCAGGTTTGGGCTCTATTCAATGAAACAATAAAATCATAAATTATTGACAGTAGAATTGACAGTAAAAATAAAAAATCCTCATAAATCATTGACTCACAAGGGTTTTTAGATAATCAAAGTAGCTCGTTGGGGTCCCGATAGCTATCGGGACGAACTCCTGTTTCCAAAACAAATTCCCAAAAACAACAAAAGCGATCGTCTCTGATCGCTTTTTGTAGCCCGTAGGGGGCTAACACCCTGATTTAAACAAAACTGCAAAACATAGCTCATAATAGGCCAAACAGCGTATTAAATCAATATTCGTTTAAACCAACAATCATAGAATTAATTAGCATAAACCAAAAAACGTATGTATTTTCGTATGTAGTTATTATTTATATACGAAATGATCATCAAATATAGTGCAACCCCAAAACCTGAGCGGCGAAAGGGAAAGGACGGCAATGTCATTGTAGATAATGTTCCATTGCTTATTGATATTGCATATGGCGGAAACAGGTTTTTCATAACCTCCGGGTTTAGGGTTAATATTGCTAAATGGGATTCTGTAACCATGAAAGCGATGCCGAATACAATTCATCCCAAAAAAGCAAAGGCAAAAAAGATTAATGATGGCATAACTGGGTTACTCAGCGATATTGACGACAGATTTAAAGAGTTTGAACTAAAGGATTGGATGCCCAGTGTTCAAGAATTCAAAAACGCCCTAAAACCGACTCTTAGTATTGAAGAATCAAAGCAGGAAAATGATGTGGAGTGGAATATTTTTGAAAGCTTTGATTTATACGTAGAACAAAACACCGCAAAATGGCAACCGAATACAGTCAAAAAACACACGACCACTAAGAAGCATTTGTATTCGTTTGATAATGAATTAACTTTTGAAAAGTTGGACAATGCCGAAACGTTAGATGCTTTCACGGCCTTCATGAATAAAAAAGGCTTGAGAAACACTTCCGCTGAAAAATACCTAAAAGTTCTAAAATGGTTTTTAAAGTGGGCGGTAGCAAAAAATCATACCCAGTTCAAAGGGTTCTTGAGCTTCAAGCCCAGTTTAGAAAATATTCCTAAAGAAATCATTTTTTTAACTCAACCCGAATTCAGACATCTTTTTAAGCTAAAGTTAGAGGCCGACTATTTAGCCCGCGTCCGTGACATATTCTGTTTTTCTTGTGTCACCGGGCTCAGGTTCTCAGATATTCAAAACCTGAAAAGATCACAGATAAAAAACCAAGCGATTCACTTGACTACTGTAAAAACAAATCAAAGGCTCGTAATCCCTTTTAATAAATACTCTAAAGCTATTTTGGATAAATACAGAAGTATAGAGTACAAAGACGATAAAGCGCTCCCAGTTATAAGTAACCAAAAAAGCAATGAGTATTTAAAAGAGGTTTGTAAAAAGGCAAAGTTTAATGAACCAATTGAAATCAGCTACAAGGTAGGCAACCAAAGAAAAAATGAAATTTTTCCAAAATACACACTGATGAGCATGCATGCAGGCCGACGAACATTTGTATGTTTAGGATTGTTCCTCGGAATGACACCAAAGGTTATAATGTCGATAACCGGGCACAGTTCGATGGAAGCTATGAAACCGTACGAAAAGATCATTGATGAGCTAAAAAACAAAGAAATGAAAAAATTTAATTTCTGATATGAACAAAAAACTTGAAATGTTGAATAGGTTTTTTGGCTTTTTTTCGGCTCCCTACTACAATGAGACTTACAATCTCCGTACCGATGAAAACGGAAAATTTGCAACAGAAAAAACCAAAATTGCTTGTATCGAATTAGCTTATTTACCGACGTTTTGCAATACAGCTGAAGACTTTACAGAGATTTTCAAACGCGAATACCTTGCTCAGGGTACCGGGGCAAGTAAGCAATTTTTCACTCAGGACCTCATCAAGAAAGCTCGAAGAACCATATGCGAGTTTGAGAATACCTTTGAATATAACTTCCAAAAACAACGGGAAGACGCCGAGCGGTTTGTAAATTGGCTTGAAGCACTAACTCCAGCGACAATGCCCAAGCTGCCTAATGAACCATTATTAGCGGATTGGGAAATAAAAAATATTCACGAT
>Ga0123337_10002379_pt1 | contig 21602 bp, 15 predicted proteins | sample frozenSSSSmetaG_FD_89792 | JGI IMG/M metagenome (GOLD analysis project Ga0123337, IMG submission 89792) | Glacier valley bacterial and archeal communities from Borup Fiord, Nunavut, Canada, to study Microbial Dark Matter (Phase II) -... | ecosystem: Environmental > Aquatic > Freshwater > Ice >...
AAGCGTTCGGGACAAATACCTCCACCTGCTTAATAATTTTTACCTGCTGCGTATCAATGGTAACACACCCGGTATTGGTCTTGATATTTATACTATAAAGTTGTTCCGACATTCCTTTGAATACGGGACTGAAACTGGTTGTACTATCCAGGCTAACCTCCGGGCTCCATAAAATACCGGTACCTATCTGCCGGGCTTCCAGCGTAAGTGGAAGGTTAACTATAGCGTATGCAAGTGGATAGGAGACACCGGGCTTCGGTCTCTCAATTACAAGTGTTTGCTTAAGGGTACTAAAAGGGGCAGGACATTGATTTGTATTAACAGATAATGTAACAGAATAATTTCCTGCAACGACGAATGTCTGATCTGGTGGCACACGCGCGCCGGATGTCTGGCCGTTACCGAGTGTCCATAAATAATTTACCGGTGAACCCATCGTGTCCGCAGTGTTGTTAATAACTTTTGACGGTAAATTTACGCAGACCTGCGGGACACTGAACTCGGCAAAGGCGTTTTGATAAATAACAACATCGAAGAAACCGCTATCGGCACAAGCAGGACTGCTGTTTACCCGCATTTTTACCTTGTAAGAACCGGCGCGTTTATATCTGTACGTTAGATCCCTGGACGGCAGTATATTGCCATCACCCATATCCCAGTTATATGACAGGGCGCCCACCGCATTGGTACTGGTATTTATGAATATAAACTGGTTGCCCGTAAGGCATTGATTAGCCACAGCAGGAGCCACAAAACCTGCAACAGGTATAGAAGCAATGCTTATCTTCTGCGTAGTGGTAACAGTACTGCAGCCTGATTTATTATTAAGCTTAGCATAATAGATACCGCTTAAAGTTGCCCGGTATCGATTTTTGTTAGCGCCAACGATAGCCGTATCGTTCCTAAACCATTGTATGCTATCATTCTGTTGTACCGTTAAGATGGAACTATCACCCCGCCCGGAGCAGTAGTCAGCCTTACCGGTAAGCCTGATAGCGTTGTCTATAATGCTGGCTTTCACCAGCACGGTATCAGTGGTTATACATCCCCCGCCATCATGATTGGTTGTTACAATATAGCTGGTAGTGGAATCAGGGCTCGCGTATGGGTTAGCGATATTCGGATTGCTCAACCCCGTTGCAGGGCTCCAGCTATAAACAAGGCCAGGCTTGGGAGGGCTGCCTATTGGCACCGGTATCCTGTTACAGGAGATAGTATCATTACCCGCATGTGACACAACGGTGAGCGTATCTATCAGTTGTGCAAACAATGTCTGCGGACAGCCATATCCATTGTAAGGCGACAGCTTTACTGCTACAACGGTACCGGCAGGAGGAGGAGGTTTGAATTTTAAAATTTGAGAATTGCCCAGCACCTGTGTTAAACCAGCATCATACCAGGTGTAACCCTGGTAGCCATAAGGCGCCACAACATTAATAGCGGTATCGCCCGGGCAGTATGTCGCTCCAACAAATGTGCCGCTGCATTCTGAGTTGACATCGATATAAGCATAACCAAAATGTCTTCTGAAAGTGCAGTCGGACGTTTTAAAAAAAAGCCTGATTGTTTTACCCGCTTTGCCGTCAAGGTTCACTGACACCGCCGTCCAGTCTTTACACAACACCGGCGTATTGCCTCCCGGATTGGGAGAAACAATAAACCCGGGCAGCGTGGAGCCGTAAGGGAAAAAACTAAAGGAAGCACAGTTGATAACCGACGCGTCACTTACGTTGGTGACTTCTATCTCCATCCGCGGTTGTTCATTCTGCTGGTGGTTGGGATCCTGAAATACCACGGCATAGTTATAGATCAGCGTATAAGTATTTCTATTGGCAGGAATTGTAAATTCATAAGACACACCTTCGGCTTCTCCACCGCCGGAAGTGTTTCCTAATTTGATGGAATGACCGCTGCCGTTCGGGCATATTACAGGAAAGCCACCAAAGGGGTCCACTCCATTAACGGCAGCTGCAGAAATCATGGTATGCCTGTCGCCAACGGGGCCACCTGAGGGTGATAAGGAGATAATATTTTGGCTGCCTACCGCAGCTACTGAACCGGTATAACAAGTCCATTTGCTAAAGGTTCCATCTTCAAAATCGATGTTGGGAGGACAGGTTTGTGCATTGGCTGAAATGCAACCCAGGCCTAACAAATAATAAAAGAACGGTAATGCTAACCCGCAAAACCATCGTTTATTTTTACAACAACATTTGAAACTTGGCACCTGGATTATTTGTTGATTAAAGATAAAGCTTAATTAGATTCGTTTATTTATCGTTTAAATTTTCAGTTTTAATGTTCAGAGAATACACAGTATGGCTAACAGGAGATATTGTTTGGGTAGTAGGTACAATACACAATATTTAATATGTTAAGTCATGCTTATCAAAATATTACTTAAGCCCGAAAGCCGTTCGATAGTCTGACTGATCGTTGATTTAATAACAGCATTTAATTAAGTTTATTCATATTAGCTTCTCAAAAAAACATTCCGGTATTTTTGCAAAATGGAACATACCAAAGCAATCAATGCCAAACAATATCTTATATTAATCTTTATCCTGGGGACACTTACGGCTTTGAGTCCTTTTTCCATTGATATGTACTTACCCGGCTTTCCTGCGTTAGCCGCTGATCTTCATACTACAACGGCGCAGGTTTCACTTACCCTGTCAAGCTTTTTTATCGGTATTTCCGCTGGTCAGTTATTGTATGGCCCGCTGCTGGACCGCTTTGGCAGGAAGCCTCCCTTATATATCGGACTAGGGGTATATATAGTTGCTTCACTGGCTTGTGTGTTTGTACGCTCTATCGATATATTGATCGTATTGAGATTCATCCAGGCAATAGGAAGTTGTTCGGCAGGCGTAGCTTCCGTTGTAATGGTTCGCGACCTGTTCCCTGTAAATGAAAATGCAAAAGTTTTTTCTTTGCTGATGCTTGTTCTTGGCACCTCGCCCATGATCGCTCCAACTATCGGTGGTTATGTAACGGCGGCATTTGGCTGGCAGGCTGTTTTTATTATACTGGCGGCGCTTGCGGTATTGATCGTTATAGCGGTCTACTTTTTATTACCGAATACTTATGAGCCCGATATTCACATGTCGCTGAAGCCGGGGCCTATCATCAATAATTTTTTGCTGGTGATTAAAGAACCACAATTTTACACGTATGCTTTAACGGGAGCCGTCGCTTTTTCCGGACTGTTTGCATATGTTTCCGGTTCGCCCATGGTTTTTATGGAAATTTTTAAAGTGAGCGGAAAAGTTTACGGATGGATATTTGCTTTTCTTTCTGTAGGTTTAATCGGCTCCGGACAAATAAACACGCTGCTGTTACGTACCTATAAAAGTGAGCAGGTAATATATGCCGCGTTGATGTTCCAGGTGATCACAGGTATTTTTTTTGTTGTCGCCACGGCGCTTGGCTGGTTGGGATTGTACAGTACTATCGCTACTATTTTTCTTTATTTGTGTTGCCTGGGTTTGACCAATCCAAATACGGCTGCTTTGTCTATGGCGCCTTTTAGTAAAAACGCCGGCAGCGCCTCGGCTCTGATGGGCGCGATGCAAATGGGCATAGGCTCACTGGCGTCTGTGGCGGTTAGCCTCTTTAGTTTTGCAACCCCGCTGCCTTTGGCGGTAATCATGGCCTGTACTTCCTTTACCGGATTTTTAATTTTGATGGTGGGAAGAAAGAATGTAAAAAACCAACCGGCTAATAACAGGAAGGTAACGATAAACGCAGGTTTAATATAATGCCTGTTTGCAGGATAAGCCTGACAGTAATATTAATTGTGCTGCTTGTAGCTTTTATATAATTAAAAATTAGACCATAGAGTATGAATGTATTTTAAGCCTGTAACATTTTAAAATGCCTTCTTAACCGGCTTACCATCCTTATTAGTTTCTGCCATATAATCCAGTGTCAGATTACAAAGCGCTTTTACGCCAAGTGTCAATCCACTTTCATCAATAAAAAAATCCGGTGTGTGATGAGAGGGCGCTTTCAGTTTATCACCGCCTTTTGGCATACCACCTAAGAAAAAGAACAATCCCGGCACCTTCTCCTGGTAGAAACTAAAATCTTCCGCGCCTGTTACCGCGGGCTTTAACAGCACATGTGAAGCGCCCGCGCTTGCCTGTAAGGAAGGCAACATTTTTTCAGTAAGGGAAGAGTCGTTAAATGTTACGGGATAATGATTGCTGTAAGGAATCTTTACTTCTGCAACAGCGCCTGCTGCTTCGGCTGTTTTGGTAGCTATCTCTTTAACACGCCGTATGATCATCTCTTCATCAAACTTACTAAGCGCCCGTATCGTCCCAAGCATCTCTACGGATTCAGGGATGATATTAGAACGGTTACCGCCTTTGATAGCGCCAATAGTAACTACACCGGCATTTTGAGTAATCTCTAAATTACGACTTACAATTGTTTGCAGCGCATTGATGATCTGGGCAGACACTACAATAGGATCGACACTCGACCATGGGTAGGCGCCATGGGCTGACCTTCCTTTTACAATAATCTGCATATCGTTTACACCGGCCATTGTACCACCCGGACGATAAGTGATCGTCCCAACTTCCGTTTGCGAATTGATATGTAATCCAAAAATTACATCGACTTTTGGATTAGTAAGAACACCTTCTTTTACCATCTCTTCAGCACCTCCTTTTTCACCGACGGGGACACCTTCTTCAGCCGGTTGAAAAATAAATACAACGGTGCCGCCCAGGTCTTTTTTCATAGAAGCAAGAACCTCTGCCACGCCCATCAGTATTGCTATATGAGTATCGTGGCCACAGGCATGCATCACGCCTACTTCCTGTCCATTATAAGTTGTTTTAATCTTTGAAGCAAACGGTACCGGCGTGCGTTCTATCACAGGAAGTCCATCCATATCGGCACGTAAAGCTACTACCGGACCGGGTTTACTGCCTTTAAGCATTCCGACAACTCCTGTTGTGGCAATGCCGGTCTTAACTTCAAAGCCCAATGATTGCAGATGTTTTGCTATGATCGCTGAAGTGCGTACTTCGTGGTTTCCTAATTCGGGATGTTCGTGAAAATCCCTGCGCCATGCAATAATTTTTGTTTCCAGCGCATCAGCTTTTTTACTGATAACTGTTTTGTCGGTGGCCTGCGCAACAACCTGCATGCAGGTGAATGCCAATAATAGTATAAGTAGCGTTTGTTTCATAACGTAGTGTTGGAAATAATAAATATACAGAACTCTGCTTTGTTGAAAAGCGATTACAAAAATTAATGAAATATTTAAATCATACTTTATCTTATCATACATATTGATTATTCGTTCAATGCTGATAATCCCTTAACACGGCAATCCTGTTTCAGGTAAACTATGGGTAAGGTTGGATCATTTTCGGATCGATATAACTGCCATACTTAGTTGCATTACCGAGTCGCCAGAAATACTGGTATAACACTCCTGAAACTTTTTCCATGATATCCGTTGCCTTACCTTCTACTTTAAAATTCTCCATCATAACAACCACGTAAGGTCGTTCTTTTAAATTAACGACAGCCCATTCAGTTGACACTCCTGTCAGCGAGCCGGGTTTAAAAATTATGGGAACGCTGGCAGGGATACTTTTTGCAATGCGGCTGTCTTCCCGGTCTTTGCCGGACATTAAGGATAGTATGTCTGCCGACATTGTCTTACTGATAAAATTTCCTTTAAACAATAGCTGCATTATGCCGGCCGCCTCCGAAGGAGAAGAAATATTTTCTTCGCCTCTGCCTGCGGCCGCCATATCCATCATTTTTCTTTGCACACGGGTATTATTAAATCCCAGCGATTGCATAGTGGTATTAACGCTTTTAAGCGTTACCAGTTCAAGTATCGTGTTGGTAGCGGTATTATCACTAAGCAGCATCATCAATACACAAAGATTCCTGATACTTAAGGAAACAGGATCAGGAAGATCTTTCAGCACACCTGAGCCACCAACTATATTGCGTGGTTCGATCGTGCGCATATCGGTAAGCGCGAATTTTTTCGCTGAAGCCTGCCTGAATACTTCCATCAATATGGAAACTTTAATAGCGCTGGCTGTTGGAAAAACCAGGTCTTCATTAATGCCTGATGATTCTCCGTTAGTAAGATCTATCACCATTAGTCCGGTAATAGCCGGTGAGCTGTCGATGATAGAACGGATTTGCTTTTCTGTTTTCATCTTCAATATATCTTTGAATGATTGCTGCGCGAACGCTGCGGGTGAAAATAGCGATAAGAAAAGTAGAAATATAACGGGAGGTTTTTTGTAAAGAATCAGCATACCGGGTAATTGTTTTTATTGATTTTTTTATGTGATAAGTATTTGATTAAATAGAGGGCTTATCAATTATAATTTTATTCAAACGAACCGCGTGCCCTCAATCAGCGCCGTTTATAGTCAGCAATTTTTGTAACAAAAGCCGGCAGTAAATCCGGATGTGATTAACTAAATTATGTAATCATGCGGAAAGTTCAAAAAGGATAGCTAATTAACACAGCATTATTGCTATTGGTCGCCTTATTATTTATTCATAAACTGCTGGTGCCGGTTCCTCCGGTTTTCGGCACCGGGATTGCATGTTAATTGAAACAACCATCAATTAAGTTTTACCAATATCATGAAAAATAAGCTCGTACTACTGCTGAATGGTTTCCTGTTACCTATCATTATAAATTCCTGTTCTTATTCATCGAAGACCACCAGGAGAATATTAGATAATTCACTTAAAACCAGCTATGACGTTATCATCGTGCCCGGGTATCCTTTTAAAAATTTTACCTGGGATAGAAATATGAAAGGAAGAATATACTGGTCTAAGTTTTTATTTGATAATGGAGTCGCTAAAAATATAATGTATTCGGGATCTTCAGTATACTCGCCTTATTATGAAGGTAAGATTATGGCTTTGTATGCGGAAGCTATAGGCATCCCCGCGAATAATATTCTCGCCGAAACCAAAGCGGAACACAGTACGGAAAATATTTATTACTCTTACAAGAAAGCGAAGCAGCTTGGTTTTAAATCGATCGCGGTAGCATCAGATCCATTCCAGGCAAAACTTCTCCGAAGGTATATCCGTAAGAAAATTAGCGCGGACGTAATTGTGATCCCTATCGTAATGGATACACTTAAAATGATTGAGCCGGCGATGATCGATCCTGTCATCGATTATCAGAAAGCTTTCAATAAAAATTATATTCCGTTAAAAGAGCGGGAGCATTTCTGGAAAAGATTAAGAGGGACATGGGGGATGAATATTGATACAACGCTGTATGAGTGAATGACAGGTGTGAGGTTTTCAGGTATGAGTTACGAGATTCCTGAAATTTATTTGAGCCTTATTTTTTCTTGCGGGTGCAGAGGTCCCCTTGAGACCTATAGTGTTGCTGACAATTAAAAAACAAACTGCTTAGCCCTTCTTATACTTTCTCTCATTGCATTCAAACAATACTTATCTTGTATGCATTAAAAATTAAAAAGGTATTTATTTGAGATCTATTTTTATCATCAGTATTCTGCTGATCAATTTTGCCGCAGTGGCGCAAAAGAAGAACGGTACCCGTAAGATGTTCATGCACAAAGCGACTTCAGCCATAATTATCGACGGAGTAATGGACGAAGATGCCTGGAAAGAAGCTGATGTGGCAACGGATTTTGCAATGGTGTTACCAATGGATACCAGCAAGGCAAAAGTGCATACGGAGGTAAGAATGCTATATGATAATGAAAACATGTATATCCTCGCTACCTGTTTTATTAATAAGCCTGGAAAATATATGGTTGAATCGCTCAGGCGTGATTTTAGCTTTAGTAAAAATGATAATTTTATATTTTTTATTGATCCTTTTGACGACCAGACCAATGGCTTCACATTCGGTGCAAACGCGGCGGGCGCGCAATGGGATGGAGCATTGTACGAGGGTGGAACAAACAATGCAAACTGGGATAATAAATGGATATCCGAAGTAAAGAATTACCCGGATAAATGGATCTTCGAAGCCTCTGTTCCTTTTAAATCTATCCGGTATAAAAAGGGCATTACCAACTGGGGTATCAATTTTAGCCGGCTTGATATAACTGCTGCTGAAAAATCAAGCTGGGCCCCTGTCCCGAGACAGTTTCCTACAGCAGCGCTTGCTTATACCGGTACACTGGTTTGGGACCAGGCTCCACCCGCAGCAGGTGCTAACATTTCACTGATCCCTTATGCCCTCGCAGGGCTGTCAAAGAATTTTGTGGCTAAAACACCCGCTGCCTTCCGTAAAAATATCGGTGGCGATGTTAAGATTTCACTTACATCTTCCCTCAGCCTTGACCTCACCGTTAACCCTGACTTCTCACAGGTTGAGGTAGATAAGCAGGTCGTTAATCTTGACAGGTATGAATTATTCTTTCCTGAAAAAAGACAATTCTTCCTGGAAAACAATGACCTGTTCGCTAACTTCGGCTATACTAATATCCGGCCCTTCTTTTCAAGACGTATAGGATTGGGCGTGCCGATAACTTATGGAGCAAGAATGAGTGGTAGCCTTGATAAAAACTGGCGCATAGGCCTGATGGATATGCAAACAAAAAAAGATGAACCATCAGGTTTGCCTTCTCAAAATTTTTCCGTAGTAGCACTGCAACGCCGCATGTTCGCCCGCTCCAATATCAGGTTGATGTTTGTAAATAAGAATTCATTAAATTATCAGCCTGGTAAAGACTCTGCCAAGCCGGTATACTCATTGTACAATCGTAATCTGGGATTAGAATACAACCTTGCTTCCTCCAATAATTTATGGACAGGTAAGGCGATGTTCCTTAAATCTTTTAGTCCGGGTAAAAATGATAAGGACTATTCACACGCTGCGAATCTGCAATATACCGGTAAGAAATGGCTGATTTCGTGGCAGCATGAATATGTAGGACAGCATTACAACGCAGAGGTAGGCTACGTGCCCAGGAGTCGTTACATCAAGGTAAATCCAGTAATCAGCCGGTTATTTTTTCCTTCATCAGGGGCTGTATTAAGCCATGGCCCCAAGTTAAGTTCAACCTATTTCTTTAATGAATCTTTTCATCAGACGGATAACGAAACCTTTCTTACTTATGCGGTTAATTTTCGTGATCAGACAATGCTTGACGCATGGGTGGCACATGATTATGTAGAGTTGTTGAAATTTTTTGATCCTACCAACTCAGGTAAGGACACGCTGGCGCGCGGCACCCGGCACCGCTGGAATGCCTACGGCGCTGATTTTATTTCAAGGCCCCAGCAATTATTTACTTATTCACTTTCTACACGCTTCGGTGGTTATTACGAACATGGCACAAGGCTTTTTCTGTCGGGTGAGTTAGGCTACCGTTTTCAGCCGTTTGTAAGTATTGCGGTTAGTACCAGCTATAATCATATCGATCTTCCCAAGCCCTGGGGCATAAACGATTTCTGGCTGATAGGACCAAGGTTTGATGTAACGATGACCAACAAGTTATTTTTTACGTTGTTCACTCAGTATAACAACCAGCTTAATAACATTAATGTAAACACGCGTTTACAATGGCGGTACAAGCCTGCCTCAGACCTGTTTCTTGTGTATACTGATAACTATTATTCTATGCCGCTTGCTGTACGAAACAGGGCGCTGGTGCTGAAGTTTACTTACTGGTGGAATTTGTAGTTTTTTTTTACGCAAAAAAATACATAAGAAAGAAAACACAGAGGAACAGAGAAGTATTCATCCTCCTGTATTTTTATGTGGTTAAAAAATGTATCAGGGTATACAAAAATTAACAACTTTAAAAAATCGGCTCCACTATTTTTGCAACTTATGAAAGGATGCTTGTTATTTATGCTGATGTTACCTTTTATGTTACAGGCGCAAACTGCTGACATACTAAAAGTAGCCAATGAAATATCACTCACCGATCTTCAATCAAATGTTTACAAACTTGCTTCTCCTGAAATGGAAGGCAGCTTCGCCGGCAGTCATGGTGATACGTTGGCTGCTGAATATATAGCCGACTGGTTTAAAAAGAATCACTTAGTGGCTCCCTATAATAATGGCACCGGTTATTTTCAGTCGGTTCCGTTACATAAAATAATTATAACAAAAGAAGACGTCACTGTCTCCGGAAAAAAATACCGTCAGTTCGATGACTGGTACCTGTTTCCGGGCAGCACCTATAAATCTATAAACATACATTCACTTCCAATAGTATTTGGCGGATATGGCATTGTATCAGATCGGTACAATGACCTGCTAGGTGAAGATGTGGAAGGAAAAGTGGTCATAATAATGCAGGTGCAGGCAGCTGACAAAGTTACTGAGCTGTTGGCCAGATCAACAAGGGCTTCCATAAACGCTGATTACCTTAAAAATCTATCTGAGAAAGGTGCGGCGGCGGTACTTGTGGTAACCAATGATTTTGACCGGTCAGCAAAAGCCCTGAAAATTTCAGGTGCGTTAAGAGCTTACAGAAATCCTGAGACAGTACTTAGTCCCTTGCCCAGGTTATATGTCTCTGAAAAAATGATCAACGAACTATTGCAACGCAACGATGTCTCTCTTCAATCTCTCATGATCAATATGCGCCGCTCGCGCCGCCCGCTCCCATTTCTTACAAAAGCTACCATTGACATAGCTATAAACATCGATTCGATAAAGCAACAGGCGCCTAATGTTATAGGTATCATCAAAGGAAAAGATACTACTGCAGAAGCTGTTGTTATCGCTGCCCATCACGATCACCTGGGTAAAAGAAGCGGACAAATATTTTACGGAGCATCTGACAATGCCAGTAGCAGCGCGGCTTTGATGGAGATTGCAAAGCTGATGCAGAAAGCGGCTCAATCGGGGCTGCGCCCAAAACGTTCTATCGTTTTTACATCTTTCACCGGGGAAGAAATCGGTTTGTCGGGTTCTGCTTATTATATGCAGCATCCCGTTTATGCTAATAATAAAACATGGGCACAATTTAACCTGGGCGCTATGGGAAGCGCAGATTCTTTTCATGCGGGAAAGGCTGATAGTAACTATACTTATTTTCTTATCAGGGATACCTTAAAGCATGGTTTGCATAATTCCATGGTAACTTCCAACGAGCTGATAAAATTAAATCTTGATAACGGTTACCAGGAGCCGCAGTTTCCCAATCGCTGGCTTATCAATACCGATGCCATATCTTTTTATATGAAAAGCATTTCAGTGATACAAACCGGTTCAGGTTATCCGCTACGTTTTCATCAGTCAACCGATACTCCTGATAAAATAAATTTCGCATTACTATCGCTCCAAACGAGGCATGCATTTCTTACGCTGTGGAATATCGCGAACAAGTAGCTTTAAAGCTATCAACCCAATTTTAAATTTATGTTTAAAGTTTTTGATTTAGAGGCATACCCGGAACAGCAACGCTATAAGTTTTAATTTAGTTATTAAGTTTTTTGGCAAGTCAGTTTTGTCGGTTCCTTGCTGAAGGCTGATAGCTGAATGCTGATAGCCGATAATCAACACCCGACAGCCGAACAATACCGGGCGTGCAAATTGCATAATAAAAGTGTTAAACGATCAATAGTGCTGTTACGTTATTCAGTACCTTCCCGGCAAAATCAGCATAAAAGAATATTTAATGGCTTCCAATAACCCATCGGTACCGGAGAAATTTATCATTTCAAAAGCACTTGACCGTACCTTCTTCGATGTTTACAGCGGATACAGGTTTATCCTTAGGTTTTTTAAAGAAGTGTTTCTACCACCGTTTGAAGGAAAAGAATTTATAAAGCAATGTTACGAGATAGGCTACAGGTCACTTCCATTGATTTCATTAACCGGATTTATAACAGGCATAGTATTTACAAAACAATCCCGTCCGTCTTTATCTGAGTTTGGCGCTACTTCCTGGCTTCCCTCTCTTATTTCTATTGCAGTGCTGCGGGCACTTGCACCCCTTGTAACCGCGTTGATTGCAGCGGGTAAAGTAGGCTCCAACATAGGCGCTGAGCTAGGTTCTATGAAAGTAACAGAACAGATTGATGCCATGGAAGTATCCGCAACCAATCCATTTAAATTTTTAGTGGTCACCAGGGTGCTTGCCACAACACTGATGATTCCGATTCTAATGCTTTATACTGCCCTGGTGGCGCTCCTTGGTTCATTCCTCGATATCCATGCAAATGAGTTAACGAGTTTTGTAAGTTTCAGCGAGAAGGCTTTCGAGAGGATTACGTTCTTAGATTTGTTTTCATCTTTATTAAAAACACTGGTATATGGTTTTACGATTGGCATTGTAGGATGCTATAAAGGATTTCATGCTTCCCAGGGAACGGAAGGAGTTGGAAAAGCTGCCAATGCGGCTGTAGTACTTTCTATGTTTCTTATTTTTGTGGAAGAAATAGTTATAGTTCAGATCATCAATTTTATCAGATAACCAGATGGAACGCAGGAAAGATATTTCAAGTGTCGATGCCACTAATAAGGTGATCTCCATCAGGGGATTGGAAAAATCTTTCGGTACGCTGGCTGTACTCCGTGGCATAGACCTGGATGTTTATAGAGGAGAGAATGTGGTGGTACTGGGACGATCAGGCACCGGCAAATCTGTTTTAATAAAAATTATTTCAGGGCTGCTCAAGGCAGACAGCGGAACGGTAAATGTGTTAGGCAACGAAGTTGATACGCTCTCCGGTAAAGAGCTCCAGGCTTTAAGACTAAAAATAGGTTTCTCGTTTCAGAACGGCGCATTGTATGATAGTATGACCGTAAGAGGAAATCTTGAATTCCCTTTAAAAAGAAACGTAAGGAACCTTAGCAGAAAACAAATAGACAGCGCGGTAGAAGAAGTACTGGAAGGAGTAGGATTGGCTCATGCCGTTGACCAGATGCCATCAGGATTGTCTGGCGGACAAAGAAAACGTATCGGCATCGCCCGCACTTTAATTCTCAGGCCCGAAGTGATGTTGTATGATGAACCTACCGCCGGACTAGATCCTATAACAAGTATCGAAATAAATAATCTTATAAATGAAGTGCAGCAGCAATACCATACGTCCTCAATCATTATAACCCATGATCTTACCTGTGCGAAAACAACGGGTAACAGGGTTGCTATGATGCTAAACGGGACATTCCTGCATCAGGGTACTTTTGAAGAGGTATTCAGTTCGGATGATCCTGCGGTAAAGGCTTTTTATGAATATAATTTTATACAATAAGTTATGAATACAAATAACAACAGGCGTTCCGTAATAGTAGGTTTATTTATTCTGATAGGAATAATAATTCTGATTGTCGGGGTACTAACGCTGGGGGGCCAACGCAAAACTTTTGCAAGATCAATTACTGTGGATGCTGTTTTTGAAGACGTCGGTGGCTTACAGAAAGGAAACAACGTGTGGTTCTCCGGTGTTAAGATTGGCACCGTAAAAAAAATTCGGTTTTCGGGCGATGCCAGGGTGGATATAAGTATGAATGTTGACCAGGCTTCTAAAGAATATATTCACAAAGATGCAAGGGCGAGGATAAGTACCGATGGATTAATAGGTAATAAAATTATTGTAATCTATGGCGGATCTTCGAAAATGGAAGCTATAGAAGATGGCGATAAACTGGTTACCGACAAACCGCTCAATACCGATGAGATGATGGCTACCCTGCAGGAAAATAATAAAAACCTTATCGGTATCACCGGTAACTTTAAAATTATAGGCAAGCGGCTGGTTGATGGCAAAGGCACCGTCGGCGCCTTACTGGCCGACTCAGTAATGTCGCAAAAATTAATTCTTACCATGAATAACCTGCAGGCGATATCAACCAATTTAAGAACGGCATCGCAGAACAGTAATATAGTGGTAAAAAAGTTTTCCGATTTTGCGGGTAAACTACAAACCCCGGGTTCATTGGCCAACGAGCTGGTTACGGATACCATGGTGTTTAGTAATTTAAAGTCGGTAGTGGCACAGTTACAACGGGCGGCAACAGATGCCAACGCTATTACTGCAAACCTTAAACTGGCAAGCAGTCAGCTAAACAATAAAAATACACCTGTGGGTATTTTATTAAACGATGATAAGACTGCTATTGAATTGAAGAATACAATGAAGAACCTTGAAACCAGTACGCAGAAGCTGGATGAGAATATGGAAGCGCTGCAGCATAATTTTTTGTTAAGAGGTTTTTTTAGAAAGAAGGCAAGGAACGAAAAGAAAGCGGAATCAAATACCGGCAACCAGCTTCCGGGAGCAATGGAGAATCTTCCAAAATTTTAACAGGCGTTACAGAAACTTTAATCAGGGACATCGCGTTGAAAAACGGATTAGTCGATATTAAAGTTTGTGCTATAGATAAATTATGGTCAGCACTTAAACTGGTAGTACCTGTAAAGCAGCGTACAAAGGCCCTCACAGCGGTTATGTAGTCTCTACGCGTAAATAGCTTACTTTTTTATTTTGAATAACTACTACCCTGTTTAAGAGGCTTGTGCGATTTCATAAAGCACTTATAAGACTATCAAAACCCGATGGGTATGCGCAGCATGTATTATCTATCAATAATTTTTATTAGCTTTACAGCCATCATATACGCTCTCTAAGCAGACTCGATCAACTTTCTTTACTTTAAAGCTTCATCAAGTCATTTGATGAGCAGCATATACAATCAACTTTACATACTATTTGAAAGGTTGTAATTCATTTACATTAAACAATTATATATTGTCATTCGAAAAATTAAACCTAATTGAGCCTATATTAAAAGCGCTCAAAGCAGAAGGATATACCAATCCTACCCCCATCCAGGAACAAGCCATTCCTGTAGTACTAGACCGTAAAGACCTCCTGGGCTGCGCTCAGACGGGTACCGGCAAAACAGCGGCATTTGCAATACCTATATTGCAGCTATTGCAGGAAGGAAAAACTCCCGGAGCCAATTACATCAAAGCGCTCGTATTAACCCCCACAAGAGAACTCGCTATCCAGATAGACGAAAGTTTTGCTGCTTATGGCAAATATGTCGGATTGAAACACCTGGTTGTTTTTGGCGGAGTATCACAACACGCACAAGTAAACGCTTTAAGAAACGGTGTAGATATTTTGATAGCTACACCAGGAAGACTGCTCGACCTTATTGACCAGGGCTTTATCAGTCTGCAGCGCATCAGCATGTTCGTTCTCGATGAAGCTGACCGTATGCTTGATATGGGCTTTATCCACGACGTTAAAAAGATAATCGCTAAGCTTCCCGCGAAAAAACAAACGCTGTTCTTTTCAGCCACGATGCCCAACGAAATAGCAAAACTTGCGGAGAACATTTTAAGAAGTCCGGTGAAAGTGGCTATCACACCGGTTTCTACTACAGCGGAAAAAGTAACCCAGGGTTTATATTTTGTAGACAGGAATGATAAACGCTCATTATTATTGCACCTCCTGAAAGATAACATCATTCAAAACGCTCTGGTGTTTACAAGAACAAAGCATGGCGCGGATAAAGTAGTTAAAGATCTTAACAGGGCTAACATACTTGCCGAAGCCATTCATGGTAATAAATCACAGACGGCAAGGCAACGGGCATTGATGCTTTTTAAAACCGGAAGGATAAGAGTGCTTGTCGCTACCGACATTGCCGCGAGAGGAATAGATGTTGAAGATCTTTCTCATGTAATAAATTATGAGCTGCCTAATATCCCTGAAACTTATGTACATCGCATCGGCAGAACAGGCAGGGCAGGAGCTAGCGGTATCGCGCTTTCTTTTTGCGATAACGAAGAAAGAGAATACCTGAGGGATATCAACAAACTTATCTCTCCATCTATCCCCGTAATTTCCGATCATCCTTTTGTGATGGCTGTAAACAATAATTTCAGGCCACAACAAAGCATGCAAAGAACTTTCCCGTCCCGCGTACAAAACAATAATATGCACAGAGAAAGAAATTTTAACAACTCACGGAGGATCGTGAATAATTAGTGAGGTATGGGGTGTGGGGTATGAGGTTATGAGGTGTGAAGTATGAGGCTTGATCGATCATTGTTTTATAAAATATTTAATGTCAGTGATGCTAATGTTAATTAAAATATAAGTCTTTTGCTGTCATACCTCAAAACCTTACATCTTAAAACCTCACACCTCACAACCTCATGGTCAAAAGTGCAGGCATACTACTATATCGCTTTATTAAAGGGTTTCCGGAAGTATTTTTAATACATCCGGGTGGCCCTTTTTTTATTAAGAAAGATGAAGGTGCATGGTCAATACCTAAGGGTGAGTATGAAGAAGGTGAAGAGCCGCTGGCTGCGGCGAAAAGGGAATTTTTTGAGGAAACAGGTATGAAGGTTGATGGGAAATTTTTATCGCTTAATCCTGTACGGTTAAAAAGTGGTAAGGTAGTAATTGCTTTTGCACTGGAGCATGATATAGATGCTTTGCAAATAAAATCAAATTCTTTTGAGATAGAGTGGCCCCCTAAATCCGGAAAAAAGAAATCGTTTCCTGAAATCGATAAAGGCGAATGGTTTACTATCGAAATCGCAAAGCGTAAAATTAATCCTGCTCAGGGCTTATTTATTGATGAGCTGACAGTTGCCCTGAAGACTTTATAGTAACCTCTTTCCAGTATCATATCAATAATCAGATTTCTTAAAAAATTAATATTACTTGTCAGCAATCCAATCTATCGTATATTTTCCTCCTGATCGCTGACAGCCGACGGCTAATAGCTAATACGACCATTTTAACTCAACATAACACTAGTCTGCAATAAAACTTCCTGCCAGTTCCAAACTTCTTTTCTTCAGCTTCCTTGTATCTATCTCTTCGATAAGGGCTTCAGGCGCAAGTATTAAAGAAGTATTGTTTTCATTCCACCAGGTTTCCTTTTTTAATTCAGCAAAAGGCAGCACGCCGATTAAATATTTACGTTCTGCCTCTGCATGCCATTCTTCGATCCATTCAAATTTTTCGCGGGGAACATATTTCCAGTCATCAAAGCTTATGTAAACCCTCACATAAAAATCATTCGTAAGTTCGTGAGGAATATGATGATATAATTTTTTATACTCATACCGGTATTGATAGCGAAGTGCAGACAAGTCACTCAGTACAGCTGATGCTGTTGGCAGGCTGCCAGCGCCTTTACCATAAAAAAATTGTTTATCGGCAAATCCACTCTCTATTACAACACCATTGTATTCATTCTTAACAAAGGCAAGGTGATCATCCTGCTTTATAAATTGTGGTAACACAAAAGCAGCAACTTTACCGTTGAGTAGTTTTTTTGCCTGTGCCACTAATTTTATCTCGTAATGTTTTTCTTTAGCAACCACTGCATCACCGGCCTGGATATTTTGAATGCCGTTAAATACAAGATTAGCTGTGTCTTCAACAATGCCATAAGCATGCGTTAAAAGGAAGGTCCATTTATTTACAGCGTCGTATCCCTCCACGTCAAGGGTAGGATCGCTTTCTGCAAAACCCAGTTGTTGCGCCATTAATAAAGCTTGTTTGAAATCGAGCTTATCTTCAAACATCTTGGTAAGAATAAAATTAGTAGATCCGTTTACTATGGCTTTGATAGAATGCAACAGGTCGTTATCATAATATTCTTCCAGGTTGCGGATAACCGGTATTGAGGCACATGCAGCAGCCTCGTATAAAAACGATCCACCTGTTTGCTGCTGTAATTTAAGTATGGCCGGCAGGTTTTCAGCGATCATTTTTTTGCTGGCGCTAACAACAGATTTCCCGCTTGTTAGCGCCCTTTCGATAATTTCAAATGCCGCCACCGAGTCGTCTATTACTTCAACAATTACATTTATTTCAGGATCATCCAGCAGCTCATTTTTATCGGTAGTAAATAATTCTTCCGGTGCGTTCCTGTTTTTATTTGGATGTTTGATACAAACTTTTTTTATACCGGCTTTGAGCGAAGGCGTCTGTTGTAATACTTTATATAATCCTTCGCCTACAATTCCAAATCCAAATAAACCAATTGTCAGTTGTTTATGTGCATCCATGTTTTATATTATAGTTTATAACTTATTAAAGAAGGTGGCTGACCTGTACTTTCTTTATTATCATCTCCTGTCACTTCCGTTTGTTTTATAAAAGAAGTAATTAATTTTTCTATCTGTTCATATTCCAGTAAAAATCCATCGTGGCCATACAAGGATGAAATTACCTCTAATGAAGCACCCGGGATATTATCAGCGATAAATTTTTGTTCTGCTACCGGAAATAAAATATCCGTCCTTATTCCGATAGCCAGCGTCTTTGCTTTTATCTTTTGCAATGCAGTTGCTGCATTACCCCGGTCACGACCTACATTTTGGGAATCCATCGACTGGCTTAATTTATAATAGCTAAAAGCGTTAAAACGTTTTGCCAGTTTTTCACCCTGGTATCGCTGATAGGAGTCGCTTTTGAAATGATCAATCAGTTCACTGGTATTTTCCGACTGACCTGCCTGGTACGTATCATAGTTACGATAAGAAATAAGCGCAACTGCCCTTGCTGCTTTCATGCCGGTAATACCCGCATCAGTATTCCTGTTTAACCAACTGCTATCTGTCTCTATGCAAATACGCTGGGTAGCGTTAAAAGCAATACCCCAGGGCGAATGAAGTGCGTTGGTGGCAATAGGGAAGATGTATTCAAACAACTGCGGCTCTTCGATTGCCCACTCCAGCAATTGCTGTCCACCCATTGAACCACCAATGCCAATATGAATTTTTTTAATGCCCAGCTTTTCTCGTAGTGGCATATAGCAACGTACCATATCTCCTGGGGTAAAGAAAGGAAAATCATGAAACCAGCAATCCTCAAGCCCCGGTTTCTTATCAAGCGGACCAATACTTCCATAACAACTTCCCGGCATATTTACACAAACGATAAAGTATGTTGCAGGATTAAAAAGTTTCCCTTCACCAACCAGTCCGGGCCACCATTCATGCGGGTTACTGTTAGCAGTAAGCGCATGAAAAATCCAGATAACATTATCACCAGACTCATTCAACAAACCGTATGTAGTATATGCAAGATGATACCGGGGCAATGTTAAACCTGCTTCAAGCGAAAAATTGCCTTCATAAAAAAATGTATCACTCATTAATTGTAAATTGATAATGGTTGATGTTTACTTCATTAAAAATAAAAATTTAAGTTAGAAAAAGAAGTGCTCGTGCAGTTTCTTTCCGTTGATAAGCTTTCAGCAACAAGCTGTCAACTGTCAGCAATCAGCTAGGTAGTCTGCGCTAATTCTAAGGCAGGACAATAGTTATTTGCAAACGCTAATGCCGTTGCCCAAGGCCTATAGTATTGTACAATAGCTGATAGCTTAAAGAGCAACTTCTAAGTTTACACTAGCCCTTGACAGCCTCCTGTATCGCTTGTTCTATATCGGCTTTAATATCTTCAATGTGTTCGATGCCGGCAGATATACGGATCATGTTTGGTTCTACGCCTGCAGCTTTTTGTTCCATTTCGTTTAGTTGCTCATGTGTTGTAGACGCCGGATGAATAGCCAGTGTTTTATTATCGCCTACATTAGCGAGATGACTTATCAGTTTCAGCGCATTGATAAACCTGGCGGCATTTTCTTTACCACCTTTAATGCCAAATTGAAATACACCTCCGTAACCGTTAGTAAGGTATTTTTTTGCAAGCTCGTTGTACGGGCTGCTTTGCAAACCAGGATACCATACGAATTCAACCTGCGGATGCTGTTCCAGCCAAACTGATAATGCTAATGCATTTGCTGACTGGCGTTCAACACGCAGTGACAATGTTTCAAGTCCCTGCAAAAGAAGAAAGGAATTAAACGGCCCCTGCGATGATCCGAAGTCACGAAGCCCTTCAACCCTTGCGCGGATAATGAAGGCAATGTTCGGCATGCCCAGCGGGTTTCCTTCACCGAATATTTCCCAGAATTTCATTCCATGATAACCTTCAGAAGGTTCTGTAAATTGTGGAAACTTGCCATTACCCCAATTATAATTTCCACCATCGACTATCACTCCGCCTATGGTAGTGCCATGGCCGCCTATCCATTTAGTGGCCGATTCAACAACTATATTTGCGCCATGTTCCAATGGCTTACATAAATAACCGCCGGCACCAAAAGTATTGTCAACAATTAAAGGCAGGTCATGTTCTTTTGCCAGGCCGGCAAATTTTTCAAAATCAGGAATGTTAAGTCTGGGGTTACCAATAGTCTCCAGGTAAATAGCCTTGGTATTACTGTCGATAAGCTTTGCAAAGCTCTCTATATTATCACCGTCGGCGAAACGAACTTCTATACCCAGGCGTTTAAAAGCAACTTTAAACTGGTTATAAGCTCCTCCGTAAAGATAAGAGGTGCTGATAAAGTTATCACCCATCTGCATGATATTATTGATGGCAAGAAATTGAGCAGCCTGTCCTGAAGACGTGGCCAGTGCAGCTACGCCACCTTCTAAGGCAGCGATCCTTTTTTCAAACACATCCGTAGTAGGATTCATGATCCTTGAATAGATATTACCGAATTGCCTTAAAGCAAAAAGATTAGCAGCATGTTCTGTGTTGTCAAAAACATAAGAGGTGGTTTGATATATAGGCACCGCCCTGGATTTAGTAATCGGGTCTATGTCTTGACCGGCATGTAATTGAAGCGTTTCAAAATGATGATTAGTACTCATGTTGGTATGTTTAAGTGTTGATAAATGGCAGTTTATTTAAATTGAAAATTAAGCAGAAGAGGTTATTGATTAATAGTGCCTGAGGCATTATATGACTATGGCAAATGTTTTTCAATATACACGATCATTGATTTAATAGCGATAATATTCCTATAAAATTAATGGACTTACCACAGATTTAATAATTAATTACTTTCCTTTAGCTGAAATGATGATCTCTACCCGCCTGTTTAGCATTCTGTCTTTAGCGGAATCATTTTTATATTTAGGAAGAGTTTCTCCCAATCCTTTTGCAGTGAGATGATTTTTTAAAATGCCTTTTTTTTCGAGATATGCCGCTACGGAGAAAGCTCTTTTTTCTGATAATGATTGATTATATGAAGGGGCACCTTTATTATCGGTATGACCATGGATTTCAAGGTAAGTATCGGGATATTTTGTAAACACATTAACCAATCGCTCTAAATTTTTTTCAGCGGAATGAGATAGATCAGCATGGTCAGGTTCGAAGAGTATTTTGTTATTGAATTCTACAACTATACTGTCACCTACCCTCCTGACACTTGCTGCGGGTACTTCACTTCTGATCTCTGCGGCTTGTTTATCCATCCTGTTGCCAATTACTGCACCTGTTACTTCACCCAGATTTGCACCTATCACACTGCCTGCCGACGCATTGCCGGAAGCTTCGCCAATTATTTCTCCGATAGCTTCGCCACCGGATGCACCAAGCGCCTTAGCTGTCTGGATACTAGTGATGCTTTTACAACCTGTTAAAAAGGTTGCTAATAAATACATTATTGAAATAATCCTGATTGCAATTGTCATATAATATCAGTGAACCAATTTCATGCCACTGGAAACAGGCGCGGGCAATATGTAACTTCCAATTGATTATACATTTATAAAAAAGCAATCAATACTAAAGCAAAA
>Ga0123337_10002380_pt1 | contig 21592 bp, 21 predicted proteins | sample frozenSSSSmetaG_FD_89792 | JGI IMG/M metagenome (GOLD analysis project Ga0123337, IMG submission 89792) | Glacier valley bacterial and archeal communities from Borup Fiord, Nunavut, Canada, to study Microbial Dark Matter (Phase II) -... | ecosystem: Environmental > Aquatic > Freshwater > Ice >...
AACAATTCAGTGATAAACTCTTCTGTGGTCATGGGGTATGCCTTTCTCAGATTTCAACACTCCAAGAATGGCCTATCACCATGACTTTTGCTACCCTGGACAAACCGCACCATTGGTTACTAAGTACAACCACATCGAAAATGCGGGATGTTTGTGTAGGAGTCGTAGCTTGCCCGACCCATTTTATCCTACAGGACTTGTTTGGGTGTACTTAGGTGACTGGATATTAGATTGCGAGCCGTATTACCAATCTGTGGTTGCGTTCCGTCAGCAATCATGCCCCGGAAAGCAGTTGCCGCGCGCCGTCCTGCGCTCACCCTTTGAATTATTTTGCGCCAGCAGGCGCTTAACTGATTGGTTGCCAAGCGTTTTTTGCAGCCGTTCAATGGGGTGTTGCTGCACTTCCAAATGCTGCCTCTCTTCGACTTTTTGTGCAGATTTCTGCGACGGCGTGGGCGTTTTTTTGGCGTCTGCGCGCATAAAAATTTTCCTCATCAACAATGTTTGATCATACTACACATTCTCCCGCTCGCGCGCCAGCGGCCACGCCCGCAAAATCGTATCCACCGCATCCGGCTCCAGCGGGTTCTGGTCCGCGAGGCGCTTGATATGCGCGGTCGCATCCTTCACCTGCGCGTCGGTGAGTGTGAGACCAAGCTGCACGGCGCGGCTGCGAACGGCGTTCCACCCGGTCAGGCGGTGGCCGATCTGCACGTTGCGCTTGAGGCCGAAATCATCCGGGCGGATGCTCTCGTAAGTTTCCGGGTTGGCGAGGACCGCCTTCGCGTGGATGCCCGCCTTGTGCGTGAACGCGCTCGACCCGGTGATGTAGTTGTTGAATGGGATCGTCACGCCACACAGGTCCGCGACCATATGATCGATAGCATATAGCTTATCCAGCCGATACTTTTGCAGGAGCAGATCGCGATTGTTGAAGTACAGCCGCGCGATGAGGCCGCCGAGCGGCGTGATCCCGTTGCGCTCCCCAATGCCGAGGACCGTCACATCGATGTGCGTTGCGCCCGCGTCCAGTGCCGCATAGGAATTCGCAATCGCGCAACCGGAGTCGTTATGGCCGTGAAATTCGATGTCGAGGTTCGTCAGGCGGCGCAGCGTATGCACCAATGAATAGACCTGATTGGGCGTTGCGACCCCGACTGTATCCGCCGTGCCGAGGCGGTTCACGACGCCGCGCTCCGCGACCGCAAGGTAGACTCGCAGCAGGTCGCTTTCCGAGGAGCGAAATGAGTCTTCCGTGCTGAAACGCAGCACAATTTCCGGTGCTTGCTCGCGCACGTAAGTCAGCACATCGAGCGCAACATCGATGATCTCGCGGATCGTCTTACCGTGACTGTACTTGCGCAGTTCGGGCGAAGTCCCGATCACAATATCGAGGCCGTCCACGCCCGTATCGAGCGCCCGCATCGCGTCGTCGCGGCTGCACCGGATATGCGTCAGGATTTTGGCCTTGAAGCGCTGCTTGATAATCGCGCGCACATCCGCGTCGCTTTGCGCGGAAGCGACGGGCGACGAGAGTTCGATGAACTCCACGCCGAATTCATCCAACGCCGCCGCAACATCGATCTTCTGTGCCTGGTTGAAGTTCGCCCCGGCGAATTGCTCCCCCTCGCGTAACGTGGATTCGATCAGCGCAAATTCGGTCAACGACATAATGGTACTTTCTCCGTATGGGTTCGCGTCAGGCGAGTTCGGGCTGCGCGGTCAGGACTTCTTCAATTGCGCGGGCGGCAGTTTCCAGATCATCCTGTGAAATGACGAGCGGCGGCAGTAAACGCAGGACCGTCGCGCCAGCAGGCAGCGCCAGCACGCCCTTCTCTTGCAGCGCCCGCAATATCGGCGCAACCTTGCCGCGCAGCTCGATTCCGATCATCAGGCCGAGGCCGCGTACCTCGCGCACCTGCGTCGCCGGGAGCGTCGAACGCAGCCGTTCGATCATCCACTTGCCGAGCGTCGCGGAGCGCTCGATCAAGCCTTCATCGTGCAGCGCGTGCAATGCCGCGACCGCCGCTGCGCACCCGACCGGGTTGCCGCCGAAGGTCGTGCCGTGCGTGCTGGTCGAGATTTCGCCGATGCGCTCCGCAATCAGGCACGCGCCAAAGGGTAGCCCCCCGGCGAGGCTCTTGGCAGTTGGCATTAGGTCCGGCTCAAGGCCGTAATGTTCGCTCGCGAAGAGCTTCCCGGTACGCCCATACCCGGTCTGCACTTCATCGACGATGAACAACGCGCCACGCTCGCGGCAAAGCGCCTGCACGCCGCACAGATATTCCGCTGTGCCGGGACGCACGCCGCCCTCGCCCTGCACCACCTCGACGAGAAACGCGGCGGTGTTCTCGTTGATCGCGCCGCTCGCCGCTTCCAGATCATTGTAAGGGACGTGCGAAGTCTCCGGGATGAGCGGCATGAACGGCTCACGATAGGCCTTCTCCCAGGTTGCGGAGAGCGCGCCCGCCGTGCGTCCGTGGAAGCCGCGCATTGTCGCGATGATGCCCTTGCGTCCGGTCGCCAGCTTTGCGAATTTGATGGCCGCTTCGACAGCTTCCGCACCGCTGTTGCAGAGGAACGCGCGGTTCATCCCCGGCGGCGCGAGCGAGATGAGCAGGTCGTAGAGTTCCGCGCGGCGGTCGTTGTAGAAAATCTCCGGGCAGCTAATCAACGTCTTCGCCTGCTCCGTGATCGCGGCCACAACTTTCGGGTGCGCGTGTCCGAGGTTGGCCGCGCCCTGCCCGCCCACGCAGTCGATATACATGCGTCCCTCCGCGTCCCAGAGGTGCGCGCCCTCGCCCCGCACGATTGCGAGCTGCCGCTTCGGATATGCGCCGCTGGTGTGCGCGCCTTCGTGTTCGATGATCGTTTGTGAGTTCATGGAGAAGCCCTCAGCTTTCAGTAAATAAATAAAGTCAGGACGAAGCAGGGTCGATTGAACCGATATGCGTACCCGCGCCGGATAGTGCGTCCCGTAGTGGGGTCATGCGCCGCGAGTCCGCAAGGATCACGTGCCGCACGCCCATTCCGAGCGCTTCCTGCGCGGCGAGGACCTTTTTCTTCATGCGCCCACCCGCGATTTCAATAGCGCGCTCCACATCATCGGCGGGAATGTGCCGGATGATGCTCGCCTCGTCCGGGAAGTTCGCGAGCAGGCCGGGAACATTGGTCAGGATCACCAGCGTTTGCGCGCCGATTGCCCCCGCAACGTAAGCCGCCGCGCGGTCGCCATCCACATTGAGCCGCTCGAAGGCCGCGCCCATCGCGAGCGGCGCAACCACCGGGGTATAACCTGCCTTGAGCAGCAAATGCAGCAACCCGCCGTTGACCGCCTCGATCTTCCCGGTGTAATCGTCACGGATGATGCGTTGCCGTCCGCTCTCCGGGTCGATAGCGCGCACGGCGTCCTTGCGGGTCGCGCGCATCAATTGCCCATCCAGCCCGTTCAGCCCGACCGCGTTCACGCCCAGCACTTGCAACCTGCCGACCAGCCCGACATTCACCACGCCGACCGCCGCCATCGTGTAGACTTCCAACGTCGCGGGGTCGGTGTAGCGGCTGACGTAACCGCTCGGTGACGTGATCGTTCGTGCCGGGACGCCGAGCCGCTCCGCGAGTAGGTTAGCTGCGTCGGATGTGCCATGCACGAGGACTACCGAGTCGCCGCGTGCTATGAGCGCCGCCACATCCCGGCATACTGCATCGAGGTCCACGCCCGCGCCGCCGCCGACTTTTACAACGATCATGGGTGCAATCCGATCACGTCCAGCCCCGCCATTTCATCCCAACCCAGCATCAGGTTCATGCACTGTACCGCGCTGCCCGCCGCGCCTTTGCCGAGATTATCAAGCGCGGCAAGAGCGACGATGCGCCCCGTCTCCGGTTCCAGCTCCCAGCCGACATCGGCGTAGTTGGTCCCGGCCAGCAGCTTCGGCTCCGGGTGGCGGTGCAGCCCACCCTTATCGTGAACGATGCGAATGAACGGCTCCGCGTTGTAGGCCGCGCGGTACGCCTTCCAAACCTGCTTCTCTTCGACGCCCGGCTTGAGGAATGCCTGCACCGTCGCCAACGCGCCACGCACCATCTCGACCGAGGTGATACTCAGATAGACATTATTCACGCCGAGATTTTGCGCAACTTCGGCTTCGTGACGGTGGCCGACCGCCGCGAAGGTTCGCACGACGCCGCTGCGTTCCGGGTGGTGGCTGGAAGCGGAAGGCGTCGCGCCTGCTTCCGACGAGCCGACTTTTATATCGACCGTGACCGGGCGATCCATCTGAATCAACTCCGCGCGGATCAGCGGCAGGAGCGCCAGAGTCGCCGCCGTCGCGTTGCAACCAACCCCGCTGGCATAGCTCGCGCCGCGCAGCCGTTCGCGCATGACCTCCGGCAAACCATAGGTGAAACGTTCCGCCCACGCGGGTGCAGCGTGGTCCTCGCCATAGTAGCGCTTATAGACCGCCATATCCTTCAAGCGGAAATCTGCTGAGAGGTCGATGATCACGGTTGCGAGCGCGGCAAACTGTTCGATCCGCTTCTGCGCCTCGCCATGCGGCAGTGCGAGGAATAGAATATCGGTCGGCTCCAGCACCTTGGAGGAAACGAATTGCAGCGGCGTCAGCTTACGCAGATTCGGGTGAACGCTGTGAACGAAGTTCCCGGCGTTTGACTCGCTCGTGACCTGATGTAGCGTCACGTGTGGGTGACGCAGCAGGTAGCGCAGCAGGTCGCCGCCCGTGTAACCGGATGCGCCGACGATGCTCACGCGGGCGCGCGTTGTGGGTAAATCCGACATGGCGAGCGCCTCTAGCCCCCTCGTGATGCGGATTGGTTCCGATATTGAACATTATCAGGAGTAATTGCACTTTGCAGCGTATAATCCGCGACGCGCCCCGGAATATCCACGCCCGTCGGCGCGATGCTGTTGCGAAACTCCATCGTGTGATTGATCTCGTTGATCAGGAGACCATGCTGCGGCGACTCCAGAATATCCACCGCGAGGATACCGCCGCCAACCGCCTTTGCCGCGCGCACCGCGAGGTCGCTGATCGCCGGTGTGATCGGGCAGTTCTCCGCTTTGCCGCCGCGCGCGGTGTTCGTGATCCAGTGCGCGGAGTTGCGATAAATCGCACAGATGCACTCATCCCCAATCACGAACGCACGAATATCGCGCCCCGGCTTGTCGATCAATTCCTGAATGTAGAAAATGCTGTGTTGGTAGCCGCCCAGCACTTCCTTATGTTCGAGGATCGCTTCAGCGGCGTCGCGGTCATTGATGCGCGCGAGCAGCCGCCCCCACGAGCCGATTACGGGCTTGAGGACGACCGGATAGCCCATCTCCTCTATTGCTTGCAACGCGGATTCCTGCGTGAAGGCCACCCGGCAGCGCGGCTGCGCAACGTTCGCCTCTTGCAGCGCAACGGTGGTCAGCAGTTTATCGGCGCAGGTGTTGGCCGTCGCCCAGCGATTAATCACAGTGTTGCCCATCGCTTCGAGCATCCGCAGCGCGTAGAGGCCACGCGACGTGCTGACGGTGCGCTCAAGGATGGCATCGTAGGGCAGCGGACCGCTCCCGATGTTGAAAATCAGTTCGTCGTCGTTGAGCAGGGTCGGCTCGACTCCACGCTGCCTGAACGACTCCAATAGATACTTTTCCTCGGCACGAATGCGCGAGGCGAGGATCGCGATACGGGGCGGTGCGGACATGATAGCGCGTCTTTCTCTGGTGAACCTACTCGCCCCAGTCTTCCTGTTCCATCGGCGCGAGTTCGAGCGTGAGCGGTTCAACGCTCGTGACTTCGAGTTCCGCACCGCATTCCGGGCAGGGCAGGATTTCGCCGCGCAGCACGCCGCTTACTTCAAAGGTCGCTTCGCATTCCGGGCAGGTCGCTTGCATGGTGGGAGTCTCCTCGTAACGTGAAATCGGATTGATATGGCAACAAAAACGCCCTCGCCCGTGAGACGGGAAGGGTTTCCAATTGAAAAGAAAACGCCCTCCCGAATTTTCGTGCGGAAGGGCGTTTTAGCGCGTTACCGTGCTTGCAGCACGAGAAGACCTTCCGCGTTCGGATGGTTTTTTCGTGGCTTTCTTCAGAGTAATGCGCGTTTGTATCGTAACCATGCAGGAGACGATAACAGGGATTGCGGGCGCTGTCAAGCGATTCGTTTGAAGTCAAATTGGAACGCGCGGAACTCGGCGGACATGTTCAGTGAGGTAGAATACCAGGCTGGAGGGTATGATTTATTCTGTTCGGTGTAAAACATAACAGGGTGAACCCGTTGGCCGTTTCAGCCTTAAAAAACATCGTGCGCCGTCTGCCATTTCTGACCAACCGTGTACCTTCACTGTCGATGCTTCGCGCGCCCGGTCAGCATAAATATCTTCCGCTCTGGTTTCGGTCGCGCCGCTCGAATTTCCTATTGGAGCGGCGTTTGCCGTGGCTGACCTTTGATGCGACGGGCTACCTCAAAACGCAGTTGAAGCGCAATCTCAAAGTGTTTGAATACGGTGGCGGCGGCTCGACACTGTTCTGGTTGAGCTACGACGCGGATTGCACCACCGTCGAACATGACGCGGCATGGTGTGAAACTCTGCGGCGCTATTTCCCAAAAGATGCCCTCATCGATTTGCGCCTGGTGGAGCCGGATGCAACGCTCCACGAGCCGCGTGATACACGCGATATTTCCGACCCTGCCGGCTACTGGACCGATTGGGATGCCTTCGCGGACCACACCTTTTATACTTACGCACATCAGATCGACACCTTCCCGGATGCGTCGTTCGATGTCGTGCTGGTCGATGGGCAAGCCCGCCCCTCGTGCATTGCGTGCAGCTACCGCAAGGGCAAGCAGGGCGGGATGTTGATCATCGACAATGCGGATGTACCGATTTACCTCACGCAGACTCTGCCGCTGCTCACGAACTTCAAACGGCTGCGCTTCCCCGGCATCGCTCCGATTCACGGCGCACTCTCCGAAACCGATGTGTTCATTCGTGAGGGCGTATGAAAATGGCGTGTGAACGCATCTATAGCACATGATCAACCCCGTTACCGACACCCTCAACCGCCCGCTGCGCGACCTGCGCATCTCCGTCACGGACCGCTGCAACTTCCGCTGTACGTACTGTATGCCGGAAGAAATCTTCGGGGAGCGCTATAAATTCCTGAGCCGCGAGCAAATCCTCAGCTTCGAGGAAATTACGCGCCTGACGCGGATCATTATTCGTCTCGGCGCGGTCAAGCTGCGGTTGACGGGCGGCGAGCCGCTGGTCCGACGCGATCTGGATGTGTTAGTCCGGCAACTTGCGGCGCTCGATGGCGCGGCAGACCTCGCGATGACGACCAATGGTGTGCGGCTGCCGCTCTTCGCGGACTCACTCAAGGCGGCGGGCTTACAGCGCGTGACGGTGAGCCTCGATAGTCTTGATAATGACGTATTCCGGCACATGAACGGCGGCAAGGCGAATGTCGAGGATGTATTGGCCGGGATCGCGGCGGCAGAGCGCGTAGGGCTGACGCCAATCAAGCTGAACTGCGTCGTGCAGCGCGGCGTGAACGAACACACGATTGTCGACCTGGCGCGGTTCAGCAAGGACCGCGGCTACACTGTGCGCTTCATCGAATATATGGATGTCGGCACGGTCAACGGTTGGAAAATGGAAAACGTCGTCCCAGCGCGCGAAATCGTGGAACGCATCAACGACGCACTACCGCTGGTTAAGCTACCGCGCCAGTACAACAGTGAGACCGCGCTGCGCTATGGCTTCGCGGATGGCGCGGGCGAAATCGGGGTGATCGCGTCGGTGTCGATGCCATTCTGTGGAGATTGCTCGCGGATGCGCCTCTCGCCGGAAGGCTCGATCTATACTTGCCTGTTCGCGACTGAAGGCACGGACCTTAAGACGCCGCTGCGCGCGGGTGCATCCGACGCCGAAATCGAGGCGATCATTCGCGGCAATTGGGAAGCGCGCGACGACCGCTATTCGGAAATCCGGTTCCATGCCGGAAGTGAGCGCAAGCGGATCGAGATGTATTACATCGGTGGCTGAGGTCAGCGTCCAATCCGATCCACCCCCAATTCGGCGGGCGTGACCCGGCGCGACAGCTCGTAATAGACCGTATACGGTCCAATTTGCTGAATCCGATATGTGACCGCGTTCGCCGTGAACCACTCGACGAGGATGCGATCCAGCGCCGGGACATTCGCCGTGACGTAGACCGGATGCTCTGCCGCGAGCGCTGCTTCCGTATAAGGCGGATAGCGACGATCCACCGCGGTATAAATCAGCGACTCCTTATTCGGCAGCCACGCATCGAGGATGATCCGCTCCCCGGAAAGGAACGCGATCCGAAACGTGATCCAGTACGTCGCGAAGCCGCGCGTCCCGCCATTCGCCATTAGAAAATCTATCAACGCCTGATCATGATCGTTCGGAATGTGGTTCACGAGGTCGAACTGCGAGGTCAGGCCGGGCGGCTGTGCCATCGCGTTCAGGTTGGCCGCGCCTTGCAGGGCGAGCAATCCACCGAGCGCCGCATAGAACAATTCACGCCGTAAATCCCACAACCGCGCGAGCAGCATCCCATACAGGATTGCGAAAATCGGGACGAGCGGCAGCAGATAGCGCCCGGTAATATCCGACCCGAACGCGGAGAGGACGAACACCGCCGCGAAGCCACCAACCATCAGCATCAAGTAACGGCGATTTGGCTGGCGCAGCGCAGCCCACGCAGCATCAAGCAGCGCGAACACGCCCGCGACATAAAACACGGCTGCAATGGGGGACCACGCCGCCTCTACCCAGGGGTAGCGCACACCAAGCGCCGCGGGTAGCCCGATGAACAGGAACCCGAATGCGCGCTCCGGGAGCGTAAACGTCAGGCCATTGTTGTTCTGCGATGTACCGAGCAGCCAGGCCAGCGCTTGCCAATCGTGTTGCAGATTGTAGACCCACCAGGGCGCGCCGCCGATGAAAAACGCGAGGATCGCGAGTGCATAGAAGCCGACTTGCCGCAAGTGCAAATGGCGCAGTAAGAGCAGTCCGACCGGAATACAATAAACCGCGATCAGCGCGTTGGTCCACCAGCCGAGACCCGCCAGCAGACCGAGCGCGATCCAATCCAGTGTGCGCGGCCGCTCCGCATGGATGATCTGCCAGCCGAGTAGCAAAAGCAGGTTGCCGAGCAGCAGCGTTTCAGCGTAGCCGCCAAGCGTCATCGACGTATACAGCGTGAATACGACGGGCGGGAAGGCGAGCAGCAGCCCCGCACTCGCCGCGATGATTTCTCGCTGCGTCAGCCGCCATGCAAGCAGCACCGTCGTCAGCACGATGCACAGGTAGAGCGCCAGTTGCACGATGCGAATTGCCGCGACACCTTCCCCGAACAGCCGGAAGCCGAGCGCGACCAGCAGCGCGTCGAGGCTGCCCATATAGGGTTGCCCGTAGAAGAAGGTCGGGATCGCGCCGCCCGCGTCGATGTGGCGCGCCATGAGCGCAACGACAGCTTCATCCGAATGGAACGAGACCGCGCCGCTCGCCAGCACGGTCAGCCGCGTGAGCAGCGCCGCGCCAAGCGTAAGCACGATAATCCGACGCGGGATGGGTTTGGGGGTGTTCGTTGTGAGTTCCACGTGCGGCGTTGCCTGTAATTGAGCGTTAGATGTAGTATTATATGCGGCGCACCTTGCCCAACGCACAGTGACTTTCCGGGAGACCCGCTTTTGAGACGCGCATTTTTCCTGATACTTGTGGTTCTGATCCTGATCGGGTCCGGCTTTCTGACAACGCAGCTTTCGCGGCAGACGGGCGGCGGGGCGTTGCCCGGCGTGCGCGTGCAGACCGACAACCCGGCGGGTAACGTCCTCGTCACTACGCCGGAGAAGGGGACGCTGTTCTTCCTCTTCGCAGGCTTCGTAATCACCAATCTGGTGGGCATCGGCGCAACGCTTGCGCTTATATTCTGGTTCCTGAACCGCAGCATCAACAAGGCGAAGGCGCGCGCTAACAACGAATTCAGCTTTTCGCTCTCCGCGAGCCGACCCAACAGCCTCGGCGGGGCGCTCGCGCGGCGACCTGCGATCACGATTGGGCTGCTGCTTTTTCTGGCCGTTGGTGCGGCGCTGACGGCGGCGTTGTTGGGATTCTTCACGCCACGCTAACGGGCGTTGATGCTTATATCCCTCCGGCGTGCGCTCACACGAAGATGGACTGAGCAATTAGGTAGCGACAGTACCCTTTGACATTGCAGACACATACCAGGAAGATACACGCATGACACACCGTATTCACCACGCCCTGATCGCCTTCCTGCTTGTCGTCCTGTTTGCGGGAGGCATACCCGTAGCGGCACAAACCGCGCCGGACGTTACCGCGACCGTTAGCGCCAATGTCGTCGCGCTGCAATCCGGTCCGGGGCTTGAATACAAGGCGATTAGCTTCGCCTATCTCGGCAATGTCTTCCGGGTCCTGGGGCGGGCGCGCGGCTCCAACCGAGTCTGGTATCAGGTTGTGCTACCAGCAGGCGGCACGGCGTGGCTATCTGAACGCATTGTCAACCTGAACCCCGGTCCCGATGGGCTGCCCTGGCTGGGTGAGAACGCCGCCAAGACGCCGCTGGTCATGGATTGCGGTCCGCTCTCCCCGCTGCTCTTCGCCGGAGCCTTCGCGCAGGTCGTCTCGACGGGCGATGTCGATATGAGCAACGAGGCCGGGATTGGCAAGTGCAAGGTCGGCAGTGCAGCGCCCAAAACCTTTGTGCAAGTGCTGGATGGTCCGTTCTGCACGCTGTTGAACGCTAACAATCACCAGATACAATGGTTCGTCGTCAATCAGAAAGGCGTCGGCGGATTCATCCCTGAAAGCCTCTCGACTGGCCGCGATCCATTGTTTAAACTCAGCATGGCGGTCACGAGCGCAGATTTTGCAGCTGTACCCACGCCGACCGCGCAAGCCAGCGATGGCGCACCGCACACAGTCGCAGATAGCCGTCCGGCTGGCCTGAGCGATGTCGATATTCAAAACGTGATTGATATTTTCACGGGCGTGCAGAAGAAGCAAATCAACCAGAAGGACGCCGCGACACGCTTGCAAGCCTTCGTCGATGCTCGCGGCACAGCCTTTCTGGTCTGGATCGCGCGCCACGTTCCCATCTACGACGGTCACAAAAGCGCATGGTACAGCTTCGCGCGCTATGAAGACAATTCACTGATGATCTTCACAATCGACTCCGAGTTGGATATGAATCCGGTAGAAACTACTGTCGCGATCCTGTTCGGCAAGTACACCGAATCGGCGGCTATCTTTGAATCATTTGGCTGCGGTGGCGGCGGGTATGTGGGTGGTAGCTAGGCTCCCCCGCGTATCCACCCCAAAAACCGCAACTGCCCGCTAATCTTGTTGCTCAACAGCTTCGACCCATACCCGGATGCTTCCGCCGCGTAAATATCGATGCGTCCATCGCGCGACCCGCCCCGGCTGGTTCCCACATACGCGATGTACTTCCCATCGGCGGACCACACCGGGTCGCAAATCCCCGGAGTGCTCGCGCCGACCGGGACCGCAAGGATCGGTTTAAGCGCCGGGTCGAGGATCAACATGCCCGCCGGACACTGCCCATTGCGCCCGCCCAACACGATCTTCTGTCCATCTGGCGACCACGCCGCCGCGAACAGATAGCGCGGGAAGCTGAACCCGGAGCCGCGCGCGACTTCCTGCCCGGTCGAGTCGCGCAGCAGCACGCGCGTATCGCCCGCTGTCTCCTGATAAACGACGCGGTTGCCATCCGGCGACCAGCTATCGTTGGTGGCGAAGCGTGGCGTAGCGGCTTCTACGCTGGCCGTGATTTGCGTAGGCGTGGTCCCGGCGCGGGCATCCACCCACCACAAACTTGATCCGGCATCGGGTGAGTCGGGTTGCGCGGTCGTGAACGCAACCTTGCTCGCGGTGATCCAGCGCGGCGGCGCGCTCACCCATTGCTCGGAAAGCTGCCGTACCTGACGGCTGCTGACATCCATTACGTAGAGGCCGCCACCCGCCGGAGTCTTCGCGCCATCGCAGGTCTGGGATGTGTTCGGCTGCCACGTCGGGCAGGCTGCGCGGTCGGAGACGAACACAATCGCGGTCGAATCGGGCGACCACGCCGGCCACAGGTCGAACGCGCCATTTTCCGTCAGATTGCGGAAATTGGAGCCGTCCGGCGCGACGCTGAATATATCCATGTCGTAAGCAGTCGGCAGCATGAGCAAGAGTTCCTTGCTATCCGGCGACCAGATCGGCTGGATCGCGAAGCCGCGCGGTGTGAAATCGCGCAGCGCGAACAAGCGCGAAGTCGCGCCCGCGCGAATATCCAGCACGTACAGGCCGGGCGCATCCCCTTCGACAATCAGGTAGGCGAGGTACGCGCCATTCGGGGACCAGAACACGCGGCGGTCGGTGCTGGCGGGCAGGTCGATTACCTTGAAGCGGCTCACCGCGTCGGGCGAGACGATATATACTGCTTCACTATCGGTGGCCGCGACTTGCGTACCCGGTGTCCCGGTCGGGCTGGTCTGGTTGATTGCGATGAAGGAAACCCACTGCCGCCCCACGCCGTCGCGCACCTGCTTCGCGAGGTCCACCTGCTGCAAACGATCCCCGACAAAGGCAACGGTCGGGAACGGGGTCGCGGAGGGTGTGACCGGGGTAGTCGCGGTTGGGGTCGCAGTCGGCGGTGACGTAGGCGTGACCGTCGGCGGGATAGCGGTCAGGCTCGGCGTGAAGCTGGCCGTCGCGGATGCAGTCGGCGGCGGCGTGAGTGTAATCGTTGGCGCAAGCGTGAGCGTGGCTTCTTCGGTTGGTAGTTCGGTCGCGGTTGGTGTCGGACGCGCCGACGGGAAATTGCAGCCTGCCACGAGCAGAATTATTAGTATGGGTACGACTCGTTTGAAATCGCGTATCATTCGTTGTGACCGCTCAGATAGGCGCGGATTGTGTGCAAAATCACGCCCGTGAAAATGGTCAGCGAGCCGATCACGCAAAGCGTCATACTGATAATTGCCGTCCCCGTTGCCAGCTTCTCCGATTGGTAATAGCGATCCACCACCGCAATCGCGAGCAGTAACCCCGCAATGAGGATAATCAACCCCGGCACACTGAAAAAGAGCAGCGGGCGGTTCTGGCCGACCATCCGCAGCAGGCCATTCAAGACCTGCAAGCCCTGCCCGAACGGGTTACGCTTCGGCTTCTCGTCATAATTTACAGTAATCGGTACTTCCGCGACGGTGAGCGCGTGCTGTTTGACGAGAAATTGCATTTCGGATTCGATAGAAAAACCATTCGTGCGGAAGTGCATCGAGTCGAGCGCCTTGCTGGAGAGCGCGCGGAAGCCATTTTGCGAATCGGTGAGCGCCACCCCCGACGCCAGATTGGTCGCAACGGTGAGCGCCTGCTGCCCCGCGACGCGCCATTTCGGGGTATTGCTCTCCACGCCAAGGAAACGCGACCCGACCACCAGATCGACCGCGCCTTCCAGCACCGGACGCAGCAGCAGTGGAATATCGCGCGCGTCGTGTTGACCGTCACCATCGAGCAGAATCACCGCCGCCGGATGCTGTTCACGCAGATATTCAAGCCCGGCGTTGACCGCGCCCGCCTTGCCCACATTGGCCTGTCGGATTACGAACGCGCCTGCCGCTTCCGCGAGTGCCGCCGTATCGTCGTGTGAGCCATCATCAACGACGACGACCAGATCGACATAGCGCTTCGCCTTGAGGACCACGCTCCCGATAAAGCGGTCTTCGTTGTAGGCGGGGATCAGCGCGGCGGTCAGCATTGCAGTCATGCGCCCGATTGTAACATATCCGGTTCGCGCGTCATTTACCTGTCGGCATAACGTAGCGTGACCAAACCAGGGCGCGGCGCTTATAATTCGCCAAATAAACTGTATTCGGGTGAACTTGCTCATGCTCCAAACTTACCGCGCCGCGCGTTGTGCCTTCGCGCTCTGCCTGCTCCTCACCGTGATCGCGGCTGCCCGTCCCGCCGCAGCACTGCAAGCGGGTCCACCACCGACCAATACGCCGCGCCTGACGGCTATCCCGACCAGCAGCCCGCGCCCTACCAAAAGCGAGACGCCGACCCGTCCCCCGACCGTAACGCGCACCCCGCTGCCAACCTCCGTGATCCTCGGCACATATGAGACGCCCGTACAAGCGCCCGTCGCGCCCATCCCGCTGCCGCTCCCACCGCCCAAGGCGACCGGGGATGATGTCGTCGTGGTGATGCTGCTCGGCAGCGATACGATCACCTCCGGGACGGCTTCGCGCACCGATGTAATCATCCTCGCCTCGGTCAACCGCACCGCCGGGACGGTCGCGCTCGTCCACATCCCGCGCGACCTGTATGTGTACGTTCCGAATTACACGATGGTCAAAATCAATACCGTCATGAATTACGGGAACACGAAATATGGTGAGGGCAAGGGCGCGAAGCTGCTCAAGGAGACGATCCTCTACAACCTCGGCATCAAAATCGATTTCTTTGCGCGCGTCGATTTCGTCAGCTTCCAAGCGCTGATTGCCAAACTCGGCGGGCTTGATATTAGTGTCGATTGCGCGCTTGAAGACTGGAAGCTGAAAGCGCCAAACCTGACCTACGGCGACCCGGAAAGCTGGCAAAAAGTGATCCTGAACGTCGGGCGGCACAAGATGGACCCGTATACCGCGCTCTGGTATTCGCGCAGCCGCATGAGCAGCAGTGACTTCGAGCGCGGACGCCGCCAAGAAGATGTTTTGCGCGCGATGTGGCGGCAGGGGCGCGCGGCGGGCGTCTTCGCGCAGGTGACGGACCTCTGGCCGGAAATACAGAAGACCGTCGAGACGGATATGAATTTGCAGGATGTCCTCGGCCTCGCCCCGGTCGGTGTGAGCATCGACCCGCAGAATGTGCAGCGGATCGACCTCGCGCCGGGCGTCCAGTTCCATTATCAGAACGACCTCGGCGCGTATGGCCTGCTCGTCATCCCGGAAGGCATGAGCGAGGCGATGACGAATTTCTTGCTGCCGCCCTCGCCCAACCGTCTCAATGGCGAAAGCCCAAAGATCGAGATCGGCGCGGGGCTGGCCTACAAGGGATTGGATCAAGTCGGCGGTGATCGCCTCTCGTGGGAAGGCTTCAACGTGAAGGTCCTCGGCACGGAAGGCATGGTCAACCGCACCAGCACCACGATTATCGACTATACCGGGAACGCCAAACCCGCCAGCCTGCAAGCGCTGATCAAGCTGCTGCGCACCAGCAAGTCGCAAGTCATCCAGAAGCCGGACCCGAATGCAACGGTTGATTTCCATATCGAGATGGGGCGCGATTACGCTTCGTGCCTGCATCCGCTGCCGAAGGATACGAGCATCCCCACGCCGGGGAATTGACGCGCTGCTCCGTTGTAGGGGTCGCGGCTTGCCCGACCCATCTTCGTCCATATCGGGTGGGTCAAGCCCCCTGCATCCCGCAATGACTTTGTTACGGCATATTTGCCGAATTCGCTATAACATCACGGCTGCGTCAGGCAGTGGAAACCCCGAACCGTGCGCGAACCGACCGTCAACATCGACAAGGGCGAAATAAAGTCACTCACGAGCCTGCGTGCGCTCCTCGCGGCGGGGATTGTCCTATATCATTATTTGCGGCACGGGCAAAATGTGCCAACGACGACAGATGTCTGGCAGTACCTACAATTCTGCGTGGATGTGTTCTTCGTCCTCTCCGCGTTCGTCCTCACGCTGAAATATGATCAAGCGCAGCGGTTCGACCAATTCATGCAGCGCCGCATCGCGCGCACCTGGCCGCCATACTATGTCGCGCTCCTGCTGGGGGCGCTGGGCGGGAACGCGATCAACCTCTGGAACTTCACCTTTACACAAAACTTTTTCGTCGATGTTGGCTTTACGACAGGCGTATTCGTGGCATGGTCGCTCTGCGTGGAGCAGAGTTTTTATCTGCTCTTCCCGGCAATTCTGCGCACTACCAAAAATAAGAACTACCTGCTGGTCCTTTGGGCAGTCGGCGCAATTGCGGTCGGCTCGCTTGTTTCCCTGATCGGGCAGCGCCTAGGGCTGAACAGCTTTCTACCGTCACCCGCCTTTGCGCTGCAATGGACACTCGCGGGCGCAATGGTGGAGTTTTGTTTTGGCATCTGGCTCGCGCGCTGGTATTTGCGCAATGGTCCTCCCTCACCGAAAAGAGCCAACTTCCTCTTCTACTGCGGCATCCTGGGGACGGCAGGAACACTCGCTTTTGGCAGCCGTTTGGGGTGGTACGTCCCGTTTTATCCCTTGAATTGGTTCACCGCGATGTGCATCGGGCTGATCATGCTGGCGCTGACACAGCCCGAAGTTATATTGTCGAGGTTATGGAATCACCCGGTCGCAGTGTGGATGGGGCGCATTTCATTCTCGTTGTACCTGGTCCATTTGCTGCCACAGTTGCGCCCCTTTCAGGACTCGTCGCTCCTCGCCTACTACATCGCTTGCACTGTCGCTGCGGCGCTGCTCTTCTACTGCGTAGAGCGTCCCTCGCAAATCTTCTTGTCGCGGCGCATCAACCTGAACGCGCGCCGTCAGGCTGAATACAAACGCCCGGTCCTGAACGAACCGGGCTGACGCAACTTCCGTTTAGACTTTATCGACCGCAATTCAGGCTCGCGGACGGCAAGAATGGCGTCCCTGCAAAACGTGGCCGCCTGGCTTGCTCAACAACGACTATTGAAAACCACCCGTCCCGCCGTCGGCCTTGCCGCGTTTCTCCGCGATTTCCTTCGGATAGCTGCTCGCGCGGACGGCTTCCACCGGGTCGCGTGGGCGATCCATCTCCGCGCGCACCTCTTCGAGCAGCGGGCGCACATCCGTCTCGTAAGCATCCAGTACGATGCGGTGCGCGCCAAGCACATCCCCCGCGAGTTGCGCCTGCCGGAGCGCCTTGCGGTCGATTAGCAGCGCTTTCGCATACGCAGCCTGACAATTGACGATGCTTTGCACCACGCCTTCCAGCTTCGGCTCGATGTTGTGACCCTGATCGAGCATGTACGACACATCCTTCGCGCTGTCACCCCCATCGACCAGTTCCTTGTAAATCAGGAACAACTCGAAGGGATTCACGCTCCCGACGATCAGATCGTCGTCGGCATATTTACGCGCGTTGAAATGGAATCCGCCGAGCCGCCCCTCATCCAACAGGAACGCGACAATCTGCTCGATGTTGGTCCCCTGCGGATGGTGTCCGGTATCAACGAGGACCTGCGCCTGTTCACCAAGCTTGAGTGCGAGTGCGTAGGCCGTCCCCCAATCCGGCAGGTCGGTCCCATAGAAGGCAGGCTCGAAGAATTTATATTCGATCAGCATCCGCGTCCCTTTGGGCAGATATTTATAGACCTCACGTAGCGCATGTTCGACGCGGTGCTTGCGCTCGCGGAAATCATCCTGCCCCGCAAAGTTGGTCCCATCCGCGAACCACAAACTGAGCGCGGGGCTGTGCGTCTTCGCCATGATCTCGCAGCATTCGACAATGTGCGCGATGGCGTTTTCCTGCACCGCGCCAGACGGATTCGCGATGCTGCCGAGCTTGTACTGTTCGTCCTGAAAGAGATTCGGGTTGACCGCGCCGATCCCGATGCCGCGCTCACTTGCGTAGCCCGCCAGCGCGTCCCAATCGTCGGTCTTGTCCCAGGGGATGTGGATCGCCATCGTCGGCGCGATGCCCGTCAGCTTGTGGACGAAGGCGGCATCGTCCACTTTTTCGTAAATGCTGCGCGCCGCGCCCGGCCACGGAAAATTCTTGAAACGTGTGCCGCTGTTGGCATAACCCCACGAAGGTGTCTCGATATGCTGTGCTTTGAGCGCGGCTTTGATGCCCTGTATATCGACGCGGCGGGCTTCAAGCGTCTCGATCAAAGCCTGATATTGCAAGGTCGGCATAAGTGAAAATCCTTTTGGATGAGGAGCAAACTATTCGGCGCAATCGTTTTCGTAGTTTACCGCACGCTGCAAATTTTGCCGATATGAGACCGCAAAATTTATAGCACGGTCCATTCATGACCGCGCGGCGACCAGATCGTTACTTCCCGCCGTCAATCGCGATCACCTGCCCCGTAATCCACCCGGCATACTCCGATGCGAAGAAGAGCGCCCCGTGCGCGATGTCATCCGCCGTGCCGAGCCGCCGGAGCGCGATATTCTCCACCAGAGCACGCTGCCCGTCTGCGCCGTAGCTCTGCCATTGGCGTTCGGTGTTCGCGTTGGAGCGGACGAAGCCCGGCGCGATACTGTTCACGGTGATGTTCCACGCGCCGAGTTCGTGCGCAAGCTGGCGCGTCAGGTTAATCAGCGCGGCCTTCGCGGAAGCATACGCCTGTATCCCGGTCAGGCTCACGCCGAGACCCGCGCCGCTCGAAATATTGATGATGCGCCCGAAGTGCGCGGTCTTCATACCCGGCGCGACGGCCTGCGCCATGTAGAACGCGCCGGAGACATTCACCGCTAGGATCGCGTTCCAGTCTTCCGGCGGCACATCTTCGAGCGGCCTGCCGACCTGCCCCAGGACGCCGCCCGCATTGTTGACCAGTACCGCAACGGGTGCGCCCACCGCTTCGACCTCGCGGGTGAAGGCGCGTACCTGTTCCGGCTGTGTAATATCAACCGCGCGTACCTCGCACACGCCGCCCGCCTCGATGCAGGCCGCGCGCGTGCCTTCCAACTCTGCGGCAACCACATCGCAGCCCCAGACCCGCGCACCGAGGCTCGCGAAAGCCACGCACATCGCACGTCCCATACCGTGCGCCGCGCCCGTCACGACAACGGTGCGATTATCGAAGCGGATGTTCATCGTGGCTGCTCCCAACCATGCTCGATTACCGCGCGCGTCTCCTCGATAGCGACTTGCCAGATTGCGAGCATCTCCGCGTCCGGGCGCTCGTAGTATCCGGCAAAGTTGCCGTCACCGAGGTAGGCGCGCGTTTCCTGTGAAGCGAGCGTTTTGATGTAGTCGTTATCGGCGGGCGGCTTCTGGATTTGCGGCTGCGCGACCCCCGCGAGGCGCGTCCATGGAAAATTTTCCATCCATGAGGCATGAGACGCGACCGGATCGGTTTCCATCACCTTCGCCCATGTTTTCGTCGCGCGCCACCAGTCATGAAAGCGAATGCGCAGACCGGGATGATCGGTCAGCCATTCGTTGGCGAGCGCCGCCGCCGGGCTGTTGCCGCCGTGACCATTGACGATCACAATCCGCCGGAAGCCATTTTCGGCCAATCCATCCAGAATATCGCGGACGACGTGCAGATAAGTTTCAACACGCAGTGAGATCGACCCCGGATAGGCGCGGAAATAGGGTGTGATCCCATAATTCAGCGGAGGGAAGACGGGGATGCCGAGCGGCTGCGCAGCCTCGACCGCGACCCGGTAGGCGAGGATGTTATCGGTCGCGAGGCTCAGGTAGGCGTGTTGTTCGGTGCTGCCCAGCGGAAGGATACAACGGTCGTCGTGGCGCAGGTAGTCTTCGACCTGCTGCCAGTGCATTTCCTCGATCTTCACGGTAATCTCCTTTGGCGGTGCTGGCATTATTGCCTGCGCGCGTTACTGCGCCTGCGTCGCCGCGCTCGTCGGTGTCGCGGGTACGGGTGTGAAAGTCGGAAACGGCGTGCGCGTGGGGACGAAACCGCCTGTATTAAGTAGAGTGAAGGTGCTGCGACTCTGCGCCAGTTCGGGCGGCAGGTTCGCGGCGCGCAGCAGGTCGAGGCCGCGCGTCGTGAGCAGATAGTTCGCGGAATAGAGCGCGCCGTTCGCCCCATTGAGCAGCGTCACGACCGCGCTGCGGCTGTTGCCATCGGGGTCCGGGTCGTTGTAGGCGATGGTCCAGCCCTTTGCCTCGCCGCGCGTTTCCGGCTGCACATTGTAGACTGTGCTGGCCGGACGCAGCGCCGCAACCCATGCACGAGCGTCCTGTTCCGTCACAGCGGATTTACCGGGTTCGGCGCGGGTGGTGAGCGTGAGCGGCCAAGTATTGATCACTCCAGTCGCGATGCCCGGCTCTCCCGGCTGGCTGGCTGTCTTTTCCCATGTAAATGGATAGCGCACGATGTATCCTGCCGCCGGGTCTGCCAGTGCCTTCCACGCGACTGGCGCATTCAGCAGCGCGGAATAGAACGTGAAGCCTTTCCACGTTTCAGCTTCCAGATTGTCGAGCAGGCCGGGGTTGTTGTTCGGGACGACGAGGCGCGTGACCTTGATCCAGTTCTCCGGCGTAAGCTGCGCGGTTTGGCGAGCGAGGTAGGTATTCCCGCCGAGGTACAGCTCGAAATCGATCACATAGCGGTCGCCAATCATGCGGCGGTTGGTCTCCTTGTAGCCGCCCGTGAAGTTGACCCACGCCTGATTGAGATTGTCCTTATCGTAGTAACCGCTCAGATCGCCGACCTGCTTCACGAGGCGGTCCTCGTTCTTCTCGACGAAGGTATGCAGTACGCTGAATTCCGCGCTGTTGATGAAGGTTGCGCCGACACGATTGACGCGCGGTGTGCCACCCGACGCGGTTGCGTCTACAATCTCTTCTGCGTCAGCGGTGGGCAGGTCGAACCCGGCGAAGTGCGGCAGCGAGTACAACCCTGTGCCGTGAAAGTACGTGCGATCCGCGACCAGCACGGTTCCACCTGCCGGAACCGCCGGAAACACGAACGGGGTCCCCGTACCGGGTCCAGGCGTCGGCTGCACACCGTTCTGGTTCCCGCTCCCAAGACCGAGGCCGCCAAGCGCGAGCAACCCGGCGATGATGATCACGCCGACCAGCCGCAAGACCTGCTCAGGTGTGAAACGCGGCTGTTGCGGGCGAACCTTCTTCTGTTTGAATGTCATAGCGACCTTTCGGGACGATGGCGATGGCGACACGGAATCAGCGCATCATGATAGCGCATCGGAGGGGTACTTTGGAAGAGAGAAGGCTATGAGTGAACAGGAGCGCGAAGCAGCGCTCGAAGCAACCGTGCGCGACTATGTACGGGTGGGCTGGCAGGTCACGAGCCGCACGCCGACCGCCTTTGCGCTCGAAAAGGACGTGGCACGCGCACGCATCTATCTGGACGAACTGGGCGCAGTGCGCGTCGAAGGTCCCGCGCTCCCGGCGCTCGTGCTGGATGGGCGGGCGCGGGCGTGGCTCTTGCTGATCGTGTGCCTCGTCGTGATCATCGGCATAGCGTCGGTGCTTGGGCTGCTGCGCTAGTCTATGATGATGCGGCCAGCATCGATGGGCAAGCGGAAGCCAAGAAAACGGACACCAGGAAAGCGGACACCAAGAATGGCGTTCCTACGCCATGCCACACCGCATTTTGTAGGGACAGCATTCTTGCAAGGGCGCGCGGGGCTAAAGCCGCCGCGCTCAAGTTAGGGCGTGCCGAGCGTCGTAGCCGGAAGGCGTATTATGAAATTGGTAAGGTGCAGCAAGCGGGAGAAATGCGTCAGCGGGAGGTACGACGCGGCGCGCTACGGGGAACTTGCCTTAAGTAGTGGCAGATGTCTCGCGCCAGGGAGCGCTCCTCCTTTGTGGTAACCGGGCAAGCCTCACAGACGTTGA
>Ga0123337_10002383_pt1 | contig 21570 bp, 38 predicted proteins | sample frozenSSSSmetaG_FD_89792 | JGI IMG/M metagenome (GOLD analysis project Ga0123337, IMG submission 89792) | Glacier valley bacterial and archeal communities from Borup Fiord, Nunavut, Canada, to study Microbial Dark Matter (Phase II) -... | ecosystem: Environmental > Aquatic > Freshwater > Ice >...
GCCCGCCGATTGATACTCTTCTGAATTGCCATACCCAAATTTCAGCTACACTACGGGCGGCACGAAGGACAGATTCGCTTATAAACCAGGTAGGCCGCACCGAGCCGCCACAGCCAGACTTCTACCTGGCCGCGCCGGTATTTTTGGCGGTACTGGCCAAGCTGCCCACTTAGGTCCATCACCTGTCCAGCCAGCGCACCCACCTGCCGCTGGCTCTGGATGTAGCCCGTAGTCATGCCATCGCGCTCGGTGGTCAGCTTTTTGTTCTGGCCCAGCAGCAGTCCGTTTTCCCGGCGCAGGAAGTGGAGCCGGGTCAGGCTGTCTAAGATCGGTTTGGCGTTGCGGGAAAACTCCAGCACCACCGTTACCGAGTCGTTCTGTACCAGCCCTGGCTTAGCGGTTGGCACGGAGCCGGTCAGCAGCGATTGCGCGGTTGATTTTGCGCATAGCATCCAGATCAGACAGGCCAGCGTTAGCGCGTAAAGAGTCTTTTTCATCGCGTTTGAGGAGTACGAGGTTGAGGGAATCGATCCGGCTTTGTAGTTCCCACTGCCGGGTCAGGCCCAGCACGGAGTCGGCCTGGTGCTGGGCCGCCAGCGAGTACCGGAGCATGTCGCGCATCTCACTGGCTGGCGACAGTGCCGGTGGTGTCATCAACTGCACCAGCACGGCCACCGCCACTGCCACCAGTACCCCTATGGATACCTCGCGCAGCAGGTTGGTTATGGTGCCGAATTTGGCATTGGCACCAGTCAGGAACGACAGGATTTTGCTGAGCCAGTTCATCACTTGACAGGGGTGGCTTTGGCGAGGGTGCGCCAGTTGGTCAGTTCGAAGTGCGGGCGGTCGGGCAGGCTCTTAAAGCTGCCACCCCAGGTAATGCCCGGCACCAGCGCAATCAGGGCCGCAAAGCGTTGAAACAGCAGGACGCTGTAATCCAGCTTTTTGGCTTTGTCCAGAAAGGCCACGTCGAAGGCCAGCGCGGGCTGGTAATTGTGCGGACTCTGCCCCGCTTTGGCGTTGGTGAGCTTCACACCGGGCTTCGTGCGCCCCTGGGCGTAAGTGGCGTCCTGCTCGGCGTTGGAGCGAAACGTGGCCACCAAAAAGGGCGTTGGGGCGTCGGGGTAGCGGTGTTGCCATTCGGCTTCGGCTTTCCCGAAGGCGTAGGCCAGTGTCGGATGTAAATCGGTGATGGAACGCGAGGCCATGTCGTCAGTTTACTAATGTGAATCAAAATTCACCATGGCCACTACCACCGGAAAGGACGGTGTTTGCTATCTTTCGGCTTAAACCCAACCCATCACTATGGCAGCTTCCTTCGCTCAGGCCCAGTTCGGCAAACCCCTCGACCAGATCACTGCCGACGACTTACGTACCTACTTTTCAACCGAACGAGATGAGTCGCTTACGCTGGAATTCAAATCATTTTATCAGAAAGAAGGCGACATTAAGCATAAAGAAAATGGCGTCCTGCGCACCATCTGTGCCTTCCTGAATGCCACTGGCGGGCTGGTGATCTGGGGCGCACCCATTGGCACTAAGAACGCCGAAGGTGAGAAGGTATTTGTCGGCGATCTTTCGCCCGTTGAGAGACGCTACTCGAAAGATGACTTTATCAGCAAGGTTTCGAACCGAATTGTCCTCTTAGCCGCTGGCATACAATTTCACTCTGTTGAGGTGGAAGACAATAAATTCGTTTACCTGATCGACGTACCGGAGAGTACTACGAAGCCTCACCAGTTCGACAATATCTACTATATCCGCTTGGATGGTCAGACTAAAATCGCCCCTCATTACCTGGTGGACGCCATGTTCAAACAGGTAAGACGGCCAGAACTGGAGGGGTATATGCGCGTAACTTCGTGGAAGTTCGTAAGGGGGGAAGGGTTAGACTCTTCGGGAAGATCTGCCCCTAATTATTATATTCTGAGAATGCAAATCTTGATTGTGAATGTAACTCCTACGATAAATGACACGGACGTGTATTTTCACTTGACAAGCCGACTTGGAACTCTTACTTCCGGTGTCAGAGAAGTTTCAAACGGCGATGATGAACACGAGATAAATTTTCCAAATGCAGCCCCTATCATATCTTTCTCTCTACCGGTTGAGCGCACCATTACGTATCGAGTAAAGTCCAGTGCTATTCATAACTTAGTCGACCCCACTGATTTTATCGTTTTGAGCTTTGGCGGAACAAGTTCAGCTACCAAACTCAGTAAGTATACCATAAGATTTAATGATCGAAATTTGACTTTTTCCCCATCTGAACGGGAAACAAGATTTACTGCCCCCATAGACCTGAACAACCTGCTAAAAATAGAAAAAGAGGAAAATGTAGACGGTGTCCAAGAGTGGGCTGGTAACCAGGCAGAGCGAATTCAGAAGCTGTTGAAGGGCATATGAAAGAAGCCCGCCGGTAATCCGGTGAGCTTCGTCTTGGCATAGCAGCTTAGTATATCTCGTAGCCCTGTTTTTCGAGCTGGGCGGCTTCAGTTTCGACGTACTCGCCCGTCGACTTCCGGGCTTGTCGGCGGGCGGCTTTTTTGGCGGGCAGGGTGTTGGCCACCACCAGCCGGTACCGGTTTCTGGCCTGACATAGTTTATGCGGATGGTCAGTATATGGCTTCATAGCAGGGCGTTTGGTCTAATATACTTCGTAGCCCTGTTTTTCGAGTTGGGCGGCTTCGCGCCGGGTTAGCACCCAGAAAAAACCGTCCTTATTGACAATCATAAAGCAGTTGTCGTTGGTCTCGAACGCCCGGTCGCGGGCAGATTTTGCGGAGGGTAGCGTGTTGTATTTCATGGCGTCTGGCTGTGTTATTTTGTTGAGTCTAAGGTCAGACACCCCCCCTCGACATGCAAGTTCACTACCGTAAGTTCCAGACACGGTCCCGCAGGTTCCATGCCGAGTGCAATACCCACAAAAAAGCCCACCGGCAAGGCCAGCGGGCTTTCGCTATTCGCAGATAATTAGGCTATTGAACCGGCGTCAGGTAGCCGAAATTGACGAGGTCGGTGATAAACGCGTCGGGCGTGGTGGCGTCGATCTCGCGCTGGGAATATTCCCACATGCGGTCGGCAAACCCGGCCATGAACTCATCGGTGGTTTCGTGGGCGGCAAAGCGGCTCCCGTCGCGCAGGGCTGTTACCAGCTCGAGCGGGGAGGCTCCTTCGATAACCTCCCCTTCGTCAGTTTTGTATGTCATAATCTTAGGCGGCTAATTCGCTTTGGCGATTGTGGTAAAAGGTGAAAATTTCGGGCTGTTGAATCTGGCTCAGGCTTTCCATCGTGGGGTTCTGGACCCGGCTGGTGCGGCTGTATTCAACGAGGTTGTGTAAAAATAAGACCCAGTTGCTGATTTTCTCGAATTCGATGGTGCCGCTGTGCTGGCGGAATTCGATGGTCTTGTGCCGCAGGTAGCTTTGCATGTTCACCTTGAAATACCGGCACCCCATGCGGCTGGCGATGTTCTGGATGCTGGTGGCCGCGTCAATTTTGGCTTCGTGCTGGCGCAGGGTCTTGCAGTAGTAATTGGCCCGGCGGCTCTGGGGCATGAAGGAGTCGATCAGGTTCTCGTAGCGGGCGTAGTTGATCAGCACGTTTTTGGTTTGGGCCAGCCCGATGTGCTCGGCGTCGAAATGTACGTGGAGGCCGCAGGAGCGGTTGATGTAGGCGTTCTTTTGTTTGAGCACCCGGCATACGGTTTGCAGCTCGTCCAGCCCTGCCTGCCCCTCTAATACCGGGCTGACCAGCTCCAGCGCGTTGAATCCGTTCAGGCTCCCGTCCGTTACAATTTTCCAATGGTTGCGGGTGGTGTGGTTATAGCCTTCAACCGAAACGTCGATGCCCGCGTTGCGCAGGGCGGTGGCCAGCGCGTTCTTTTCTACGTTGTACATTTCGATCTCGATTCCGAACCGGCGGGTAAAAGGAATGAAGCTGAAGCTCTGGGCGATGGCCTGTTGGTGGCGGCTCCGCACCTGCTCCGGGTAGTAGCGGGCAAAAACGTTCTGCACAAATCCGTAGTTACCGCCGGTGAGGTCGGCGACCGCTCTACGGGTCAGGCCGAGGGCCAGAAGCTGGCGGATTTTTTCGGTTTTGGTTAGGCTGGCGTTGGTTAAAATATGTTGCGTTTCCATCTGGTTATCTGCGTGTTAGCCCCTTCGTTAGGGTAGGACAAACAACGCACTACGCTGGCCGACGTGCAAGTCGCTACCGTAGTGTTGGCGCAAGTTCCACGCAGAGTGGAGCAGGTTCCATTAGGAGTGCAATGGCAGCACCGGTGGACGGGCCAACCCGGCACCTCATTCCATTTTTACCGGATGGGTAGCCAGGTTCTTATGAAGCGTAGGCACCTTCGGGGGTTTGGCGTAACAGAGCCAGCATCGTCAGCGTGTCTAACATGGGCTGTACTTTCTCGGATTTGGTACGGGCAAAAAAGGCGGCTACCTGTTTGGCACTCAGCGGAACACCCGCCTGCTGCACCACGTCCCGAACGGTCTGCATCTGTTGCGCCAATTCCTTCGGCCATTCCTGTTGAGCGGCAACGGGGGCGGCTGCTGGCTTGAGTACCGTAGTAGGTAAGTCAAGACCCAACTGCTGCTGGCCGGGTGCCTGATACGCCGGGCGCAGGTAGCGAATTTGCCCGGTGGCTTCTTCGGCGGCCCGTTCGTGGTTTAGTTGAACAAGGCGGGTCAGAATCTCACTGTCTGGCAGGTTGTGTGGCCATCCGTAAGCATCGGCCACAGCCGCGTCTATTTGTTGATGTAGGCTGAGGACCACCGACGCCAACCCCTGTTGGTTGATGGTTTGGTCTTTTGCGCTGAGGGGTTCACCAGATCGCAATTTCTCAACAACGTTGTATAGGTCGGTTAGCGTCAGGGTTGGGTGTGCGCCCTGTTGCCGTTTGCGGTGCGCATCTAACTGTTCAGCCAGTTCACCAATACGGTTCTGTTGTTCCGGCGTTGCAGCGGGGAACGGGAACGGGTCGAAACAGCGGGTTTTGTTGTAACGGGGTGTATTTCCTCCTAAGTCGCCACCAGCCGCTAATGCCCAAACCACATGAATTTTGCTCGACAGAATACCAAGATGATATGCGTTATCAATTGCAATTGCAATCAGCATATTATCGGGTAAAATTTCCGCATCAAGAAACTGAAAAATCCGGTGTTTGGCGGTTTCAACCGTGGCGATGTAACGAGAGAGGTTGCGTAGGGCAGGTCTGAAACTTTTACGAGCTTCACCAAATATCCACCAATTATCGCGGTAAGTCGCACGATTATTCTGATCGCGTTCGGGTTTCACGTTTTCCATTACGTGCTGATAAACGGCGGGGTAATTATCAAGAACCTGTTTAGCTGTTAATCCGAATAAGTCAATTACAAGGGCATACCGGGGTTTATCAGTCAGATCTTTCCCATTACGGTAAGGTCTAATATGTTGTTCCAACCCTGTCACGTCCCCAAGACCTAAATTCTTTGCTTGTTCGTCCGTTACAATGAAACCAGCTCCGTGAAGTTTCACGCCGGGATTTGATAAACTCTCATTGGCCTTCAACGGCTTTGCAGAATCAAGTTCAGCCCCTATTGTTAAATCAGATAATATTGCCCCTTGTTGTATGATAAATGACACTTCGGCAGCATCTTCCCCGTCTGGTACATTTTCAGATTTGACGGTTAGCAAACGTCCGTTGGGTGTTCCATTACCCCTACGCTCCCCTACGGTCATTGCAATCCGAACAGCCGCTCCGTCCGTACTTTCTACCCACGGATGGTCAGGTACGGCGAACGTCAAGAACAGCGGAGATTTATCACCTTCTAAAAACGGCTGCATGACGCGCCGGTTGAAGGTCTGTTTTAGGCTGTTGGTTGTGATGAAACCGAATTGTTCGGCGGTCCCCTGTCTCACCTGTTCAGCCGCGTTATACCACCAGTACATGACCAGATCAGCCGAATCCGGCACCTTGCCTTTGTAGGTCTTTCGCAGGGCTTCGGTATAACCATCGCCCAACGCATCACGCATACGGGCCGTACCAACAAACGGCGGGTTTCCGACAATGAAATCAGCTTGCGGCCACTCAGCGGGTTTGGGGTTCGGATAATCGTAAACGGTCGTGTAGGCGGTTTCGTCAGGTACGGGCTGGCCGGTGGCCGGGTGTAGTTTGGTCGTTACGCCATCCCACCGCGTAACGGGCTGGCCGTTGGCATCCAATCGCGGAACGGGCGGGCCGTGCTGCAAAACGGCGTCCTGTTGGTGTATGTTCTCGTATTCGTCTAATAGCGGTTCGGGTAGTTCACTTTCGCCGTGGGTGCGCAGGTGCCATTGCAGATAACCGATTTTTAGCACTACGTCGGCAATGGCAGCCGCGCGGGGGTTCAGTTCCAGCCCCAACAGTTGCCGGGGCGAAATAGTCGTACCTCCGCTGAGGTTTAGCAGCGTGGTACCGCCATACGAGTTGATAGCCGCCAATACCTCCCCCTCCAATCGTTTTAGGTGTTCCAGCGTCACGTACAGGAAATTACCGGACCCACAGGCCGGGTCTAAAATCTTGATGGTCGTGAGCCGTCGTAGAAACCGTTCCAGTTCGGCGCGGGCGTTTTTATCTTTCCCTTCATCCAACAGTTGCGCAGCCGCAGCCTGAGCAGCTACCCACTCCCGGCGTAGGGGTTCCAGCACCGTTGGCAATACCAGCCGTTCTACGTATCGGCGCGGGGTATAGTGCGCCCCCAGACTATGCCGTTCAACCGGGTCTAATGCCCGTTCCAGCAACGTGCCAAAGATGGCGGGTTCTACGGCGGTCCAATCCGATTCCGCCGACTTCAATAGCAGGGCAATCTGATCGGCGTTTAACGGCAACGACCTGGCATCGTGAAAAAGTTTACCGTTGAACTTCCGTAGCCGGGCCTTTAAGTCGGGAGCAAAACCGCCCGTGTCCATTGTCTGCCATAGGGCTTGCAGGGCATCGGGCAAAAGTTCGCGCATGTCCGGTTCAGAATACTTGCGCAGCATGCCGGTAAAGGATGTTTTGGGGATCAGGCCCACGTCCTCCGAAAACATCGTAAACAGGCAGCGCATGAGGAACTGCGCCACCAGATCGGGGGCGTGGCCGCTGCGCTCTAACTGCGTAGAAAGTTTAGCCAGGTAGCCCGCCAGTTCTCGCGTTACGCGGGCGGCTCGTCGGCTCTGATCCAGCTCGCGGGGCTCGGTGAAGATGAGCCGCAACATATCCCGCGTTTCCTCGTCGGCCAGTTTCGCCAGCGGGAGCCGGAACCGGGTCTGATCGGGAAACGGCACAAACTGATCGCCCACCCCCGTAAAGTTGCTGTACACGTCGATACAGTAACCCACATCAACCACCAAGACAAACGGCGGGCGGGGTTCATCGGCAGGCAAAGCCCGCACGTAGTTCAACGCCTGCTGGCGGGCGGTCTCCATCATTTGCCCCCACTTGGCCGTTCCGCGTACCGCATGACCTTTCCGGCGTTTTTCGGCTGACAACCCTAAGTCGGCCCGGTCCATTGCCTTTTGCTGGTCGGGCGTGTCGGTCCCCTGTTTGGTTTCCAGCACGAAACAGCCGCGTTTGTAGAGGTCAATCCGGCCCGTACTGCGTTTGCCATGGTCGTTGAACTCAACCGCCCGTTCAAACACATAGGTATCCTGCGCGGGGTTGTCGGTAGTGGGGTCGGGTCGGTCAACGCCGATGAGGGTGCAGAGGTCTTGCAGGAACGGGACGTAGTTGGCGCGTTCGGCCCCACCAGATGTTTTCCAGAGGGCTTCAAAATCGGAATAAGTCACAGGGAATAGAGCAGCTAAATGATTTACCAGGATTCGTTCAGGAACGGAGGGCCCAAAGTAATTCATTTAGCGTAACGATAGGGTAGGTAGGTAATAATTTTGGAGTTAATGCCCCTGCGGTTCATCATACAGTATCATCAGGCTCTCCTTCCTCAAAGCGTCTCACCTTCTCCAGCGCACTGGCAATACCATCACGCAGTAGTTTGTCAGCCTCATCGCGTAGGTGCTGCAGCTGGGCTAGCATGGCAGGAGCGGGGCGGAACAGAAGCAACTCACCAACTGGGCCAATCTCAATCAGGCCCCGTTGGTGCATCTTACCTGCGGCATAGCTCACTTCGCTGAAGGGGTAGTACATTTGACTGGCTGCCTGGTCAATCGTGGCCGTGTGATCCTCGGCCTGAAAGAGGTGGCGCAGCAGCTCGCGCTCGATGTCGGGTAATTCGCTGTAGTTAGTCATAGATATGTATAACGAATATCGGTTGTGCAAGATAAGCTAGAAATTCAGCATGTGCCGATATAGAAAGCGGTCGCAGTTTCAAAGGTTTATCTTTTGTGATGTAGTTTTACATCATTTTACTTGAAAGCCTTGTTTCGGCGGACCAAAGCCCATATCTTTGCGGTGTAACTTTACATCACCGGTCAAAAGTATGACTGACAACAACGACAACTACGAGTACGCTAACCGTCTTCTGGGCGGCCTGTTAGAATCCGAATCGGATTTGAGGGAGCGGTTTGATAAGCGCATAATAGATTTGGGTCTTTCGCAAAGGAGAGCCTTAGCTGAGTTAGATATTGAATTGCGTGCGCTGAACGGAATGTTGAACGGCACACAGAGAATGGTGGATTTATTGGCTCTGTCAAGATTGGCTGTTTTTCTACAAATCCCCATTGAAAGATTAGTTAATCTATTATTAGACAAATTAGAGAAGAATTTTCTTCACAGGGTAAGTAGTGCTGATAGCCAAGAATTTATAGTCCAGAATTTTGACCTGGTGAAACTGAAGAAGTGCGGTTTCATAGACAGCACCGGCGATTTTGCTCACATTGAGCAAAGGCTATTGAAATACTTGGGGTTGAAGTCTATTCAGGATTACGGCAAGGACTCATTTAACGTTGCTTACAGCGATGGTAAGCCTAAAGCGAAAAGTTTATTAATGAGGTCTTTTTGGGTTGAGTCCGCTGCGGCAAAGCTGAGATTTATAAACAATCAGTACGACTACAACAGGAATCGGCTCATTGAGCACATCCCGTCTATTCGCTGGCAAACGACGAATGTTGAAAGAGGGTTGTTTCAGGTGATACGCGAGTTGTTCAAAATTGGCGTAACTGTCATATTTGAGCCTTATGTCAGTACACTTTACGCGAGAGGTGCAACTTTCGCAATAAACGACAAGCCGTGTATTGTCCTAACTAACTACTCTTCATTTTATCCCTCTTTGTGGTTTGCCTTGCTCCATGAACTACACCACGTACTGTTTGATTGGGATGAAATAAGTGCATCTTCCTATCACATTTCTGAGCAACTTGACAAGTATGCGCTAAGAGAGGTAGAAGCAGACGACTTTGCCCGCGAGTTTTTTTTCCCAAGGGAAAAACTCCGAAGGGTAATTCCCGAAATAAAGAACCAATATTTCATTGAGCAGTATGCAAAAGCGAATAACGTTCACGAAAGCGTCATCTACACCAACTATTGCTGGGAGCAAAAAGAAGACGATAAGGCTATTTTTTCTAAATTTAGAGAACTCATACCCGACGTTTTTGAAGCCGTCAAGTCTATTGACTCTAACGCTGTAAAGGATAGGCCTTGGGCTAACGCACTCACAGCGAAAGACCATGCTAAGGATTTATTGAAAGGGATTTTTAACGGTCTGTAAAATGGCAAAAATTAAGAACACGCCCGTCAACCGACAGCAGGTTGAAAAAAAGGAGGAGTTGAGTGAGTTAGATGTAAAACGCTTCATTCTCTCCAAACCAGATGAACTGGTTGACAAAAAAGGCTCAGATGAGAGCCTTGATGAGTTACTTGAGAAGACTGCCCTTATCAGGCGTACAAAGCACCCACACATCATTGGTGAACGATTGCCATACGTGGTAAAATTTCCGATGGAATTTTACCGGCAAATTTTCAGGCTTTGGGGCTGGAAGGCTGATTCTAATGATTGTTTTCGAAAAAAGCCGGGGGTCGTTGCCAAAATAACTGTGTATTTGATTTATCTACGTTTTCCTAAAGGCGTATTGCGGGAGTTGCAATCCGCAAACAAGAAAAACAAGGAAGGCAAACGCCTTTTCAAGCACTTCCAGTGGTTTACGCCAGAGGGAGAGAGGCTGCTAAAACAGTTCATCGCGGAAGCAATTACCCTAATGCGTGAATCTGACAATTGGAATCAGTTCATACGGGTGTTCACTCAGAGGTACAGCAACCCTTATGGTTTAGCCTGGGATGAACTGTAAGGGTCCGGCGACAGAGTACAGGCCGCGAGAGGTAGTCACAGCCCAGCACAAATGGGGGTATGAATGTTTCCTACGTCTTACATAGCTAAATTCAGCTGGTTAACGGGCGCAGCAGGCCCATTTCTGACACCCGTATCGGTATCTCTGCCGCGCCCGGTAGCGGTGGGTTGGTGGGCCGCGCAGGTGGTATGTTTGGTTCATATTATTCCAAGCGTCCGGTTTCGGCAAACCGACGCAGGTAGGGCAGTAGGTGTTCATACAGCGATTGGTTGGGAGCGGAAGTCGCTCAGGTTGAGATACAGGCCACGATGGGCGATCATGCCTTCCCGGAACATGCGCCACAGCAGCGCACAGCCGTAGTTAGCGAGCGTGGAATTGATAAATAAATCCTGTTTGTTGAGGGCTTCGGCCAGCGAGCAACTCGGTCCCTCGTCGGTTTCGGGGCGGGCGTAGTGGTCAGCAAATTCCTCGGTCGGCAGGGGCATCTGGGCGACGGGCAGAAACTTGGCTGAGAGGGGTTGCTTGTGTTTGCCGACAGTGGCCAGCAAGACCTGACCGGTGTGCTGGCCGTTGCCGAAATCGAGCCAATAGCGCGGCTGGTTTCGCCAATGTTCATCTTTAATTTTACTCAGGTATTCACCAATTTCGATACGCGACGCTACGGTATCTACGCAGGTAATAATGATGTTGGCGGCTCGCTCTTTTCTGTCGGTGGTCCCATCGTACCGGCAGGTGCGGGCCTGATAGGTCAGGCCAAAAAACCGGTTGATGCGGTTGATGAGGGCTACCGACTTATGCAACCCGATTTCGGCAGGGGCAAACAGCTGCCTACCCAGATTGGCTTCTGTGACAACATCATCATCCCACAGTGTGACCTGTAATCCGGGATGGCCCAGCTGCGTCAGGGCTTCGTTGATGCGGGCGAGTCCTGTGACGACCTGCGAGCCGGTGCCACCGGCACCAATGACATATACGCTGATTGCGTCGGTGGGGTTGAGTAGCGTCTTATGGGTGAAATGGTACCGGTCAAGGGTGGGGGGTGTCTGGACGTTGCTCATGATTGAATCAGGTCGTTTAGGGTGAGGTTAGCGGGTATCAGCTGGCCGAGGGGGAATTTTTCGCCGGTTTCCATCAGCGTTTTCCACAGTTCAAGGGTGTTGATGCGACTGGTCTGAATGCCCGCTATGGCGTGGGAGAAATACGAATTGAAAAAGTAACCTTCCCAGCACTGGATGAAGGTTTCCAGCGTGGCCTGTGGGGGGATGTCAATATCGACGCTGCCCATGCACACATGCCCGTGCGAATAGATATTGAAGAAAGGGGCGTTGCACAGCTTCGTTCTCAGGGTGGGTTTGCGCGGGGCGGGCAGCGCGTATATGAACATCCCTTTTCGGGTTGCCTTCCAGACGAGCGGGGGAACGTAAGCCAATGTTGATGGAACGCCGAGGTCATCCCTGAACAGCAGCTTGCGCTGCTGCATGGGCGTGTACCAAGTGACCGATCCGAGTTCTGCGCTGGGGTCAATGTGCAGGACGTGGGCAGGAATCAGCCCGCTGGGCCGCAAAAAAGACGTTTTAACGTTGTCGTCGTAGAGCGTTTTGCTCAGGACCATCGCTTCGTGCTGGCTCAGTGGGTGGGCATCAATGGGCCTGCCGGACTCAGGGTCGATCTGGAAACTCTCAACGTACCCGGAGTGGCTGACGCTGCCATTTGAGTCTCGACGGTTTTTGAGTTCGTAGAATACAAGGCCGTGTCGGGGTTCGTAGGTTGTGTTGAGGTCGGCAAGAATCGAGGTGGCTTCCATATCAGGGGGTGGTTTCAGGTAAAACTTCAGTAAGTAAAACGGCATCAATCAAATCACCGATGATCGGGTACAGCTGGACTGCAAAGTTGATATCGAGGGCTGGTTGGGGCGGGGTGGTGCCATCGAAGGTGGTGATGCTGGAATTGTAGTCAACCTCACAACCTGCCTGTACCATGTCGTCATAGACGGTGGATACCTGCTCAGCCAGACTGTCGTTGGTGTAGATAAAACAAACCGCTGTGTTGAGGTCAATGATGTCTGGGGTTTCATCATCCTCGGTGTCGGTGCCGACGCGAGAAAAATAGGAGGTATCTGTCAGGGTGCGGCCCGAAAACTGCCGGGACAGGTCAAACAGCTTTTGGGCTGCTTCCAGCAATTTGGTTTCCTCAGGGGTCTGGGGCTGAAATGCAATGAGTCGTCGGGCGAAACGCCGGTAGTGGCGGTGGTTCTTCAGCTGGGCGTGTATGATCTTGCCCAGCCGTAGCTGCTCTTTGACTTTTTCTGATGAGAAATCAGAACCGGCTTCCTCCGATTCGTCGTCGTTCATCTGGTTGCTCCAATACTCGTCGGCGTAGTACCGGTACTGCTGACCAATCATGCTGTACTCGGCGTAAGAATCTACCCCGACGATCTGTTGCAGATAGGCGTACGCCGAACGGATCAGGTCCATCTGGTGCTGGTGCTGGCAGTTGCGGGCGGGTAGCAGTAAAAAACTGGTCGGCAAATGGTAAATGGAGAAGTCCTGTAAATAGGCTTCTATCTCTATCTGGGCATGGCTGGTGTCGCTACGCTGCACATCGAGCGAAACATTATAGCCGACGCAAGCTTCGATCTGGGCTTCGAGGTATCCAAGGTCGAATCTGATATTGAGCGGATAGGGAGCCTTAGAACGGACGGGCGGGATAGCGTAGTGGGCGAACGCCTGGGCGATGGATGCTGAGAAGTCGCGGGCAATGACTTCGGCATCCGTCATGGCGCGTGGGGTGGCCAATGGCAGAAACGAATGGGTCAGAAAAGCATCGGCAGTTCGCTGACCGGCACCGAACGGCGGAGATGCTTTTTGATCTGGTCGGCAGTACGCAGCTGGTAGATCTGCGGTATGAGGCTGGTAAGCCGCGAGTAGCGTTTCCATTGGTCGTTGGTGGTCTGGGGGTCGATGCTACGCAATTGCGCGGGGCTGGTGGTGTTGTCGGTCATGGTCGGGGAGAAGTAGCCACCGCCTGAGACGAAGGCGGTGGCGGGCTGGATAAAGCAGGTCTTAACCTTTGGTGCCTACGGTACTCACGAAGGAGAATTGTACGGCATCGCCGACGATTTCGGGGCCAGTGATTTTGGCCGTAATCAGTTCGGGATATGTTGCGGCGTAGAAGTTGAGGACATCGGCGGGTTTGAATACCGGGCCGGGGTCGGCGAGCGTAAGCCGCTGGCCTTTGTTGGTGAAAACGAACGATCTGGTAAGCTGGGTGGCTACTAACATGGCTTTTATCGGTTATTGACTGGTTATTGACTGGTGAATGATCTGTTTGGGGTGGGGCGGGTTAGTCGTCGTCGCGGTCGCTCTCGTCGCGGTCGGCTTCGTTCTCGTATTCCAGCTGCTCGTCGCTGGGGGCCGTTACCTCGGCCATGATCTCGTCGTCGGGCGTGGGGGTGTCAATGGGCGCGTCAAACATGCTCATGGTGCCACCGCTGGCGAGTTTCAGGAGTTCACTGCGTTTCTTCTCGATGGCTGCAACGTAGTCCTGATAGTCCTCGTCGCGGGAGTTTGGCAGCTTGGCCAGTGCCTCGCGGTACTTTTTGGCGGTGGCCAGTTCGTCCACCTTCTTCATAGCCTCATCATAGCCTTTCTTGCGGGCGTCCTTTTTCTTGGTTTCGGCGTCAGCCTTGTCTTTGGCGGCTTTGGTGCTGGCAGCGGCTACTTTAAGCCGTTCCTCGTAGTCCTGCATCTGCTGGTGCATGGTGGACACTGCTTTGATGGGACTGCTGATGCACTCGAAGAAACCTTTGTCCAATTCGGCGGCGGTGGCGGTCAGCATCATGGGCGGGATAGCGTGGGCGGCGGGGTCGGTGACCTTCTCGTTACGCAGCAGCAGACTGACGACGAACTGTTTGTCTGCGGGGCTTACGGCGTCGGATGGTACCGGTTTGATGGTCATGGACAGTTCACCATCGAATAGGTTGAGGGCGGCGATTTGCTGAAAGAAATTCATTGGATTGTTTGGTTTGTAAGGTGAATTGATTGGTTGCTCTTTACTCTATGGAAAAATTCAGGGCTTGCTGGTCGTTGGGTGCTTAATCAGCTGCTCGGCGATGGCTGAGGCCGACATCCCGTTGGCAAACCAGTAGTACACCTCTCGGTTGGCGGGGTCTATTTCCTGTGGGCTTCCGCTTGCGTAGAGGGTGTTATTGACATCGAGCATAAAGTCCCGGTAGGCGGGGCTACCAACTTGCTGGGTAAATGTCAGTTGGTTTCGGGCGTGTGTCATGGCGCAGTTAGTTACGGGTTTCGGGCTGTCTGAGTCGCGCTGTCAGACAGCTGCTCAGGGTGAAGTGGATGCCGCTGGCGGTGGCGGTGGTTATCTGCGTCTCATAGCGTTCCATCACCTGCCGTAAGATTCGCATATCCTCGGTGATGCGGTCGATCTGGGTGGTGTGCGAAGTGCTTAACCGGGCTTCCTCGGCCAATAGAGTGCTGGCTTCCTCAACCAGTACGTTGCCGTAATCAAGCAGTTCGTGGGGCTTGCCCCAGAATACGAAGTGGCTGAACCGGACTTTGATGCTCCGGTACTTAATGCGGGCGTGTGTCATGGCAGGATGGGGGTTTGTGGGGTCATTTGCCACGTCAGGCGGTAATACGTCTGCCCGATGGAGATGTACTTCTGTTTCATATACCGGGGCTGGGTGTCGCTGCTGGCAATGGTGGCGAATACGGCTCCCGATGGGGTCAGCAGTTCGGTTTGCAGTCCGTCAGGGGTGGCGGTTTTCCTGGCGGTGAGTGTATTAAACAGGCTGGCTTTCATGGCTGATTAGTAGGTTAATAGTTTGGTTGATTTCTGCTTGCTGCTGCCTCGCGTGGATATGGCGACGATAATCGGGGCAGTTGGCTTTGAGGTTTTCTACTTCGGCATCGGTAACTGTGCGGGGGGTGGGGCCGTAATAGCTGTATCCGATTATGCGATCAAAGGGGTCGGGCTGGTGGCGGAAAAGCACTCTGGGGTCGAGAAAGCGAAACTTCCTGAATGTCGGGTGCAAGTCGATTACATCGTAGCAGCCGAACCCGTTGGGTTCGTCGCTGACGACAACAACCGGTACCGTGTCATGCCCATCGTCGCAGAAGAAAAGGACTTGTCCTTTCTTCAGCGTTGCTCGCGGCCTGTTCTTGAACTGAATCATGTGAATAAGGCGGTCTGGGTGGCTTGCTGGGGAATGTTACGTTGCAGGGTGGCGAGTATCTCGCGCTGTGCGTCGGTGGGCTGGCTGTACTGGCTGAGGAACTTCATCAGTTCCATCGTAGCAGCTCTGATGGCTAACTGGCTGGTGTCGTAGGCTGGGTGGTGGCTGCGGGGAAAGCGCAGGATGGCACAACTCCCGGCTTTGAGGTCGATCCCAGCCAGAAACCTGCCTTTCGGCGTTTTACACAGCAGTACGGCTGCGTAGGTGGTGGCGTTATTCTCGTCGCTCTGGCAGAGCATGACGCGCTGGGGCTGGATGAGGGTTTGCATGGGCCAAATGGGGGCGTGGCTGATTTAGTGCTGCAAAAAGCTATGTGTAGCTGTTGCGGGCAGTAAATCGCCTGTGAAGGGGTTATTGGGGCCGTAGGGGTGGGTCTTATAAGGCCAAGCTGACCTTTCCGGCTTTCACCGTAACTTCTGCCGTTGGGTTCAGCTGGTAGAGTCGCTGGTTGCCTTCGCTGCGGGTCTCAACGAGTCCGGCTTCGCGCATACCTTTCAGGATGCGGGAAACGTTGGGCTGCGGGCTGCTGGTGGCTCCAACGAGCGTAGATACGTTGGCTTCGCCGTGGGTGGCGAGGTGGCGTAGAATCGTCAGGGCTACGGGCTGGGCGAGTACGCGCAGCTGCTGGTTTTTGGGGTTTTTGGGCATGTCGGGTGGCTGTTGGTGGGCAAATATACATGTAGCTGTGTATATATACGCGTGTGGCTATAAAAAAAACACATGTCGGCTCTGACAGGTGTTTTGGTTGGGTTGTCGTGGGTCAGCTGTTTTTTTTGCGTTGCGGGCTGGTTGTTAGGGAAAAAATACGGTTAGCGGAGTGCCTGAAGCTGCCTATAAAGGTCAATCCAATAGGCATGGCGTTTGGCCTGAAAACTCGTCGGGCTGTGCTGGCTGGGGTCGTACTGGCCACAGTCGCGCAGGTTTTCGGCCTGCCGTAGCGCGTCGCCCAAATGGTCAATCTGGAGGGGTTCTCCGTCAGACCCTCGAACGGTATAGGTAACGCGCCATTTGTCGTCGTCGGGCGTCTGGTCCTCCTGAAAATCAAACCAGACTCCCCTTACCTTAATACGCTGGGTGCTGGGGTCAATGTGTCCGGTATCTCCGGGATTGACGTACCGGGTTGTTACCGGGCTTTTGTTCACCGTTACCTCTATCATGGCGTTGGGCTGAGGGTTAGGCATTACGGTAGCGGATGGCAGTATGCACAACTTTTTCAGGTCCACCGAACAGGCGAACGTGGCTACTGCCAACCGGGGTGCTGATGCAGTTTTTCAGGCACCAAATTACCAGTATTGCGTCGGCTCGGCTCAGTTTGGCCACAAACTGGCAGTTGCGGACTAAGTTGGCGTAGCGTCGGCCAACCTGCTGCATGGTGGGCGGGGTCTTTCTCATGGCTTCGTGAGGGGGGTTACGGTGGCGTCGCAGCTGCATTCATGGACGTAGGTAACAACGTGCTGTGGGTAACGGTAGAACGTAGTCAGCGTATCTACAACGTTGTCGTTGTAGCGCAGCTGCACCGTTACCGGAGTGCGTTTTCGGGTGGTGGTGTGCGGTTGCTGGCTCTGGCAGGACGAAGCAAACCAAGCAAGCACAGTCGCCAGGATGAGCCAACCGAACAGGCTTGATACGATCACGACGAAACCCCATACGCTGAGGTTAAGTAAGCACACGCGAAACTTGTTTTTGTTGCGGATTTGTCGGGTCTTTTTCATGGATTTGGGGGGGGGGCTGCATGGTATAAAAAAGCCCGCTACGTGGCGGGCTATGGTTGGTTAGTCTTGGTACTGGATTACTGAGAAATGGGACACGTTAACGTTAGGTTTCCTCGTTGTGTTCTTCGCTGGTTTCCTCGTCCTGATTCTTGGTGGGTATGCGGCATACTTCATGGTAGATGTCAAGCGCAATCCTTTGCGGGTTGCGGGCGTCGTACTGCATGGTCAGGTACCGGCGTTCCTGCTGGTCATATACATCAATCCTGCCGTGTTCAGTCATTCGCAGCATAAACCGGCCTTTGGGTATGGTCAGGCTGTCGTCGGGCTGCAATTTGATCAGCGTGTGACAAACTTCTGACAGATATACCGCTGTCCATAATTCAGCCACGTCGGGGGCAATTTCTACGCTAACGTAGCTGTTGCCTCCTTCCAAAATGTCATTGGATGCTTGGCAGATGTCAACGCGTCGGCTGGTGCTGGCCATTGCTTTTACGGTCCAGTAATCCACGTCAGGGTGGCGGATGGTGACCGTCAGGCTGCGGGAAGTGCCGCAGGACTTTCCTGATACGCTGACCTTTGCAGCGTTGTACTGCTCGGTTTTAAGCAGGGCGCGTAGCTGGGCTACGTCGGGGTTGGTGGTGGCTCGGTTGCTCATGGCTTAGCGATTGGAGAAGGTTTTGTGAAATGAAAGTTTGGCTGTCAGGTTGTGCTGGTTGGCGCGTTTGGCGGTGGTGTCTACCCAATAGGGGTACTTTAGGTTGGCGGTAAATGGGACGTTGAGGGTAAGCAGTACGGTCTTGGCGTCGTGCTGCTGCTGCTCGGTGGCGAATACGAATACGGTTCTTTTGTGCGGTGTCATGGCTGTGTGAGGGGGTTATAAGCTGAAATACATACCGGCGTAAAACCGCTGGCTTTCGTCGTGGAATCGGGCGAATCGGTAGATGGTGCTGAGTTTTACGCCGATTTCGTCGGCGTAGTACTCGAAGTCGTCGCGGGTGAACATATCACAGTACGACTCCCGAAACTCCCGCCACAGACGGAAGCGTTCGCTTCGTTTTTGCTTGATCTGCTGCTGTTGCTGGCGACTGGCAACATGGTAGTGAATGGCGGTGGTGGTCGTTAGTTGCATGGCGGTTAGTTGTTGAATAATTCAAGATAGCGGATACGGAAAGCGGCATTGCCGATTGCGTAGATGTCGATGTCAGCGCGTTCGCATACGGCGAAGCAGTCCTCCATTAACTTGTCAAGTAGTGCTGCCCGCTCGGGGCTAAACGTGGGCTGTCCGGTGGCTCGGCTTACGGTGTCGGCGAACGAGTCGTCGGGGTGGAAACTCACTTGCTCTACGTCGTAGAGGTAGCCGAAAAACGCGGCTACGTGGCGGGGTCGGTCGATGGTGGTCGGTGCTGTCATGGCTGCAAATTTTGGGATCGTGTAAAAACCTCGTTGTTGGGGGCTGTGGTGGCGTCCGCAAATCCCCTACTTATAGGGGATTTTCATCATTGCCAAAGAATCATCAGGCGGTGGCGTATTTGGCTCTCTGTGCCTCGTGCGCTGCCTTCTGGGCGGCTTCTCGCTCGGCTACGGCTTCGGGTGTCCAATGGCCAAGTTTCAGGATATAATCAGCATCCCCTTTGGCATTGTCGGTCAATTTGCGCTGCCATACGCCGTTGGATGGCGCCCATTTAAAACCGCTACCTTTCAGCCGGTTTATCATGCCGGGCAGCGGTTTTTCGTCAAAATCAATCTGCACCCGGTCGTCGTCGTAGTTGTAGATGAGCGTACCTCCTGCGAAGTCAATTACTTTGTTTTCTCCACCGCTGGCTTCGGCTTCGGTGTGGCGGGCTGTGAGGGTTTCGATCATCTTCTTGCATGCCCGAATGGTGGCCGAAAGGTTCGTCAGTCTCCAACTTTCGATGGGTGCTTTCTCGTAGCTGTACTTCGGTATCCACGTCTGTACAATCTGCATGTCAGCCTCGGATAATCCCGACTGTACCAGACTGGCGGGTTTCTTCTGCCATTTGCGGAAGGCGTCGTTAATGGCTTTGTAGCGGGTCTGCTGGCTCTCCAACTGGAACAGTTTATTCTCTTGGCTGCTGATTTCTGCGTTCATCTTGGTAGTTATTATAGGATTGAAAAATGATTGATTTAACGGGGGCTGGTGGCTTCCTAATGGGGTGGGTGGGGTTAGTCTTCGATGCTGTTGCACCATTCGGTTATGGCGGCGTAATGTGCTTCCTGCCAGTTTTTCAGGTCGTAACCGATACGGTTTCGGCTGCTGGCTTCCCGAATCATCTGCTCAATTGGCTGGTCAAAAACTACATGCGGTTCAAGTTCGCGGGCTGCTGCGGCCATTTGTTCATTGCTATGGAAGCAAACCCCTTCGCTGTGGCTGTGCCAAGCATTGGGAAAATGTTTGCTCGGTGGGTAGCAATAGGGGATGTCCTCGTCGCTGAGGTACTTTTTGAGGATTGGGTAAATTACCTGCCGGTTGATTGGCTCGGTAACTTCTCCGTAGTTCTTATTCCTGAATTCGGTCAGCTGCTCGTTATAGTCCCTAAGGTGTTCGGTGGCTTCGATGAGGTGTCGTAGGTGCGCTCGGTGTGGCTGGTAGTCTGAGTAGTCAATCAGCATCTTTGCCATTTTGTGAGCGTTGGCGGCGTTGGCTTCCCGAAACATTTGGGAATCTTTACCCTCTGCTTTCTCGATGATATACTGCAATCCGGCAAGCAGACCTTTCCGGTCTATGCGGCCAACTTTGGTCTCTGTGGTCATGGCTGGTTTGTTACTTATAGGGTGAAAAAATAGCCCGCTGTGGCGGGCTGTGGGGTTATGCGATTGCTTTTCTAAGAGTCCTGGAAATGGTTGATTTGATGGCGGAAAACTCCCCAAACTCAAACCACAAATCATGTATGTACTCGGTGCTGCTGTCGGTGGTGGTTTCGTCTATAATCTCCTGCATCTGTCCGGCTTCGTAGTATAGCGTCTCGGTCAGGTTGTTCTGGGTTATGCGCTCTAACTGTTCCTCGGCAAGCTGGCGCATTTTCTGGCGTGTCTTCATATCTCTAATCCTGCTGTCAGTTGGTTGATATAGGCCTTTCCTTCTGGTGTACGCATATAAAGTATGTCATTCCAAGCGGTGCGGGCTGCGGTGGTCAGCTGTCGGCGCGTCTGCCAACTAAGCGTACTGTTGAAAATTACATTCCTCATCCAATCTTCGACTTCGGTTAGGTCCGCGTCGGAAATGTCCGGCTGTCGGTCAATCAGGGCGTCTTTAATCAGTTCCTTGTACATATCGCTGTTACTTATAGGGCGAAAAAATAGCCCGTTGTGGCGGGCTGTGGGTTAGATGTTGTTGAGGTCGATGGTGGGGTCGATGTTGTCTCCGCGTCGGTCCCTGCTGATAAAAAGCGGGTCGTCGTCAGCTATCCACGAACTGGCACCATAATAGATTTCGGCGTTGGGTGACTTGTCCTTGTGTTCGCATTCATACGGGTACTTTCCCGTTCCTCGGTGAAACATCAGTCTGCCCAGAATGACGACTGAATACGGAACTGTCTTTCGTACTGGTCGTACTGGTGCTGCTTTGGTGTCGGTGGGCTGGGTTCTGTTTCTCTGGCTCATGGCTGCTGCTGGTTGAGGTTAATTACTTTTTGATTCGGCTGAGGAATAGGCTTCTACCTTCGTCCTTGTGTCGCTGTAATTCGGCGTAGAACGCTTGCAACGGCTTGGTATATACGTTACTTACTTCCTGTATGGTAATGCTGTCTGTGGTGGCCGATATGACTAACAGGCTGCGGTGGGGGCGGGTGTCGGTGGCACCAAGTAGAATGGTGTCGGTGGCTATAAATTGGCTCATGGCTCTTACTTATAGGGGTGAAAAAATAGCCCGCTATACTGCGGGCTTTCGGGTGAACTTGCTTCTTGCTGACTGCCCAATGTGGATGTTGTGGACCGTAAACCACAGTGCTTCGCAGTACTGTTTATGGATAATTATCAGCGTCCTTTCTATGCGTTGGACCGTGCGTACATGCCGGGGCCAATTGGCCAAATTGCGGTTGTGGCGGGTGCGTCGGTAGCGGTTCTGCTCTGCCCGAAGCATCCTCTGGAACTTTACGCCACGGTTGGCGTGGGACTGCATGGCTTCAATATTCATGCGTTGGGCTGGTTAGAAAAGTCCGTTGATCGATTTATCATTTCTATACTCTTTCAGTGCCTGACCTTTCAGGCGCATGTACGCTGCATCGGTGGCTTTGTCGGCTACGTACTGCCGAATCTGAAAGCCGTTCCATTTGTCCGGCATACGGTCAATGTCGGCCATTACCTGTCTTTCAAGCGTCTGCATCAACTCATTGACGAAC
>Ga0123337_10002384_pt1 | contig 21565 bp, 21 predicted proteins | sample frozenSSSSmetaG_FD_89792 | JGI IMG/M metagenome (GOLD analysis project Ga0123337, IMG submission 89792) | Glacier valley bacterial and archeal communities from Borup Fiord, Nunavut, Canada, to study Microbial Dark Matter (Phase II) -... | ecosystem: Environmental > Aquatic > Freshwater > Ice >...
GGAAATGGTTTTCCGGAAGGTCGAAGAATGGATCGAGGGCGATTACCGCGCCCGGCAGCGGCTCGATGCGGCCCCCTGGACCACCGAAAAAGTGGTAAAGAAGACCGCCAAGCACATTATCTATTTTCTGATTTCGTTCATCATCGCCAACACCTTTCTGGCCTACATCATTGGCCGGGATGAATGGCTGCCACTCGTTATCGATAACCCCCTCAATCACCTCGGCGGACTAATGGCTATCCTGGCGTTTACGGCGGTTTTTTACGCTGTGTTTGCCTACGTACGCGAGATTGTCTGCACCACCATCTGCCCCTACGGCAGGTTGCAGGGCGTAATGCTCGACAAGAACTCGCTCATCGTAGCCTATGATTACATACGGGGAGAACCGCGCGGGAAGATCAAAAAAAACGAGCCGGTCCCGCCTAAAGGCGACTGTATCGACTGCAAACTCTGCGTGCACGTCTGCCCCACGGGTATCGACATCCGCAACGGTACGCAGATGGAGTGCGTGAACTGCACCGCCTGCATTGACGTCTGCGATGAGGTGATGGTGAAGATTGACCGGCCAAAAGGCCTGATTCGGATGGATTCACAGACGGGTATCGAAACGCGGAAGCCGTTTCGGATTTCGAGCCGGATTATGGCCTATTCCATTGTGCTACTGGCGTTGGTGGGCGTGCTGGCGTATCTGCTGGTGAGCCGTCCGGCCTTAGACGCAACGGTACTCCGCGCGCCGGGGCAGTTGTTCCAGCGCGAAGCGGGCGGGCGTGTCTCCAACCTGTATTCGCTGGAAGTCATCAACAAAACCTACGGCAATCTACCGGTACAGATCCGCGTGAACCAGCCCGGCGCGACACTACGCTTTGTGCAGCCCCTCACCAGCGTAAAACCCGGCGAACAGGCCAAGACTATGTTCTTTATTTCCATGCCCGAACGTAGTGTACAACAAAACAGCACCCCATTGACAATCGACGTAGTATCAAAAGGTAAAACCATCAGCCAGCTCAAAACCAGCTTCCTGGGACCTGCTCAATGAGTGAATTTGTGAATGAGCGAATGAGTGAATAGCTGACGCGTTCATTTGCGTCAGCCCACTTACGTCAGCCTATTCACTCATTCGCTCATTCACAAATTCACTCATTAAACTTATGAACTGGGGAAAATCAATCGTACTCGTTTTCATTGTCTTCGCCGGGTTTATCGGTACGATGGTGTATCTGATGACCCGCCAGAAAATTGACCTCGTTCGCGACGATTATTATCAGGACGAAATAGCCTACCAGCAACAAATAGACCGGATTAACCGGACCAGTGCCAACAAAGCTCTCTTTGCCATGACGTACCAACCCGACCAGCAGCAGGTGTCGTTTGTGCTGCCCGATTCGCTCCAGAAAGCCACCATCACCTTCTACCGCCCCGCCGACCGCCGGGCCGATTTTAACGTAGTCGTGAAGCAGCCGCACCCCACCCGGAAAACGGTTTCGACCGCAAAGATGGCCAAAGGATACTGGCGCGTTCAACTGGCCTGGTCAGACGGGCGACGCGACTATTACAAGGAAAACGACCTGTTCATCGACTAACTTATGCTCTGGCTCAGCACCGCGCTTGTTACTGGGTTTGTGGGGAGTCTGCACTGCGTGGGCATGTGCGGCCCACTGGCGATGGCCCTACCCGTTGGGCGGTTGCCACGGGCGCAGCGTGGGCTGGGCGTAGGGCTGTACCACGCCATGCGGGTACTGGCCTACGCGGGTCTGGGTCTGGCGGTGGGTAGTCTGGGGCAGGGTCTGTTGCTGGTGGGATTACAGCGTCCGCTGTCTATTGGGGCGGGTGTGTTTCTCCTCATCTGGACCCTGCTGGCGCGGGGGCGGTTTAGTGGCCTGACCACCACCCGGCCCACCCACTGGATTACCAAACCGATGGGAAAGTTTCTGAATGAGCCGTCGTTGCGGGCGTTTGCCGGGCTGGGCTTTCTGAACGGGCTGTTGCCCTGCGGTTTTGTCTACGTGGCGCTGGCCGGAGCCGCTGCCACGGGCAGTATAAACGATGGAGCGGCATACATGATACTGTTTGGAGCCGGAACCGTACCCGCCCTGCTGGCCATCCGCTACGTACCCGCCCTGATTCCGGCTCGTCTGCGGCAACGGTTCACGCGCCTGATGCCGGTAGTAGCTGTAGGCCTGGGTCTGCTATTACTGGTGCGCGGCATCGGACTGCCCAGTCGAGGTACCGATGGCTCAGAGAGCCGGCCAATTCCTGTTTGTCACGGCGGGTAATGAGCAGGCAGGCCGCGCTGGAAGTGTAGCCCGAACCTCCCGGTCCGAGCTACATTGATTCCTACATCATAAAATCCGGCATTGCGGCTACATCCCCGGCCGCCTGAATACCTTCCCGTCGCCACTGTTCTACGCCCTGGCGTACCAGCACAAAGGCGGGCAATTCACTGACATTAAAACTTTTCACGACCTCAGGATGGACCGCTTCGTCAATGCGCAACATGCGTACAGATGACGGCAACCGCTTTTGCAGCTGACTCATAATGGCATTCAGGGTAGCGCGTTCAACAGATCGTTGACGAACCGATACGCCGGGCGAATCCACGCCGGACGTATCCACGCCGGGCGAATCCACGCCGGGCAGGAAGCACAGCAAAACGGCCGCATGGGCGGGAATAATGATTGGGTTAATGAGGTTGGCTTCCATGACTCGTAAATTTGTGTCGGGCAACGTTTGTCGGGCAACGTTTGTCAGGCAACAATTGTCATTGTCCGATTGCTGGTCGTCTTTGCTTTTACCCGTAAAATTGGTCAACCTGCATCGCTCCCGATATGACGCCCATCAGTCTGATTGTTGACTTTTACGGGTAGCAACCAGTACTGTTTCGTGTTATCTTGCCACTATCCGGGCTATATCTCCCAACATGTTGACCAACCTACCTCATACTTCTCTGCTAACTGACCTGCTTTTTACCCAGAGCAACGACTTTCTGGGTCTCTACAACGTAGCCGACGAATGCTTTGTACGGGTCAACCTAGCCGGGGCCAGACTGCTGGGCTTTCCATCTGAAACGGCCCTGCTGGCCGATGCCGTCTGGTCACGATCTTTGCTCACCGAAGCAGAACGGGCTGGCTGGCTGGCGCAGGTACAGCAAACGGGCTGTCACGAGCAGACCATCGAAATGAACCGCGTTTCGGGCAAGTCATTTCGGGGACAACTGAAAATCAGCGCGTTCAACGATCAGGATTATCTGCTGGTGCTGATTCGGATACTCGATCAGGACCGGTTGCACCGCGCTGAGCAGGAACTCCAGCAAAGCCGCCAACGCTACGAAGCCGTTTTTGCCAACGCCACCATCGGCATCGTCGTGTCAGACCGGCAGGGGTCTATTGTGTCGGTCAATGAGATGGCCCGGCACCTGTTTGGCTATGCTGAAGGCGAACTGACAGGACAGTCTATCGACCTGCTCGTACCCGTCAGCGTGGCAGGTTATCACGAACGGTTACGGCAGTCGTTTGTAGAACACCCTTCTGTTCGGGCCATGGGCCATAACCGCGACCTCCACGCCCGCCGACGCGACGGTACGGTGTTTCCAGTTGAGGTCAGCCTGAGTTATTTCAGGATGGACGAGCAGCTTTACGTAGTGGCCTATATCATCGACATCACCATCAAGAAAGAAGCCGAAATGCAGCTATTGGCCCACCGCGACGCCATTGAGCGGCTCAATACCGACCTCGAACAGAAAGTGGCCGACCGCACTCATGCCCTGCTCAACACGCTGGAACAACTCGAACAGTCGAAAAACGAACTGGCCGTAGCCCTGGACGCCGAGCGCGAACTGGGCGAGTTGAAATCCCGCTTCGTGTCAATGGCGTCGCACGAGTTCCGAACCCCCCTGACGGCGGTACTGACCTCGGCCACGCTCATCGAAAAGTATCCCGACACCAGTCAGCAGGACAAACGGCAGCGGCACCTGGGCCGCATCCGGGCGTCGGTCAATCACCTGAACGACATCCTGGAAGAGTTTCTATCGCTGGGGCGGCTCGAAGAGGGGCGGATCGAGGCACACCCGGCGCGGGTTGTGCTGGCCGATCTGGTAGCCGAAGCCATAGACGATGTGCGTGGGATGCTCAAACCCGGCCAAACCATCAATACCGACCTGAACTGCCCCGCTCCAGTCTGGCTCGACCCGTCGCTGCTGCGTAAGATTCTGGTCAATCTGCTGTCCAATGCCCTGAAATACTCCGGCCCCAACCAGTCCGTTTCCGTACGAAGCATTTGCGAGGATAACCAGCTGACGCTCTCGGTCGAAGACCGGGGCATTGGCATCTCAGCCGATGACCAGGAGCATTTGTTCGAGCGGTTTTTCCGGGCTAAAAATGCCAATAATATGCCGGGAACAGGTCTGGGGCTGCATATTGTAACCAAATACGCCGAGTTGCTGGGCGGCACCGTGTCGCTGACCAGTGCGCTGGACGAAGGCACCACCGTAACGGTGTCGATACCGGTTGCACTTGACTGATTCGTTTTTTCATCACACCGGCTATCCGGCCTTCTCCTAATACGCCTTTGAAAACTATCCTCTTAATCGAAGACAACAACGCCATCCGCGAGAATACCGCTGAGATTCTCGAACTGACCGGCTACGAGGTACTAACCGCCGAAAACGGTAAAGTCGGCGTCGAAAAAGCGTTGGAGACCCGGCCCGATCTGGTCATCTGCGACATTATGATGCCGGTGCTGGATGGCTACGGAGTACTGCACATTTTCAACAAAAACCCGCAGCTATCCGGTATCCCGTTCATCTTCCTGACCGCCAAAACCGAACGTTCTGACTTTCGCAAAGGCATGGAACTCGGTGCCGACGATTACCTGACCAAGCCGTTCGATGAGTCGGAGCTGCTCAGTGCCATTGAGGGGCGGCTGATGCGATTTCAGCACCTCCAGCCCGAAGGTACGCCCGCCAGCGCACTCGATACGTTCATGGACAATGCCCGGCAGGTAGCTGATCTCAGTAGCCTGCCCGCCGACCGCAAAACGCACCCGGTCCGCAAGAAACAGTACCTCTACACCGAAGGCGACGAACCCACGCGGCTGTATTACGTACAGACCGGCAAGGTAAAAACAGTGCGCACCAATACCGACGGGAAAGAACTGATTACGGGCGTTTACGGCCCCGGCGATTTTTTCGGCTATCTCAACCTGCTCGATAATACCGACTACACCGACTCAGCCCTGACGCTGGACGATTCAGAACTGATTTATATTCCCAAAGAAGAAGTAGAACAGTTATTGCTGGCCAGCCCGGCAGTAAGTCAGGAGTTTATCCGGCTGCTGGCAGGACGGGTGAGCGAGCGCGAAACCCAGTTGCTGAGCATGGCGTACAGTTCGCTGCGCCGACGCGTGGCCGATACGCTGCTGCGGCTGCACCAACAGCAGCCCGACGGCCTGATCCAGCTCTCGCGCGATGATCTGGCGTCGGTGGTGGGTACGGCTACAGAATCGCTCATCCGCACCCTGAGCGAATTCCGCACCGACGGCCTGATCGAGACTACGTCGGCGGGCGGCATCCGAATCGTGCAGCCCGACAGGCTGCGCCGGGCCAACTGGTAAAGCTGGCATCAGGCTTTTCGGTCAGCACATCAGACTTTCTGCTCATTCACCCCGAGGAGCCTTATCAGTTGGTTTGTCCTTTTGCAGTAGATTTGTAATTCAATTGACAACAATCCAATTTTACAGCTAATCCGTATAACAGTATATCTCTATTTGCTGCTTTATGAGGGCTTTTTGCTACATAATCTGCCTGCTGATCGGATTTTGTGGCAGTGGCGTTGCCCAGCCTGCTGACTCGATTCCGAAAGCTAACGCGCCCAGGGCCTTTAGTCTCTTTCCAATTCCGGTAGTCTATTACACGCCCGAAACGCGTTTTGCCTACGGCATTGCGCTGTCTGCTACGTTCCGGTTCCGGCGCGATTATCGGCTTGTTAAAGATGATACTGCCCGCGCCGTAAATAACAGCACCAGCCAGCCCCGACCGTCCAATATCCAGCTTATTGGGGCCTACACCCAGAATAAGCAGCTATTGCTGTTTGTGCCGTTTCAGGTGTTTTACGATCGCAACCAATATTATTTCTACGGCGAAGCAGGCTATTACAAATATTCGTACAACTTCTTCGGGGCTGGTGAGCGCGAGGTCCCCGCCGAGAATTACAGCGTCAATTTTCCGCGCATCCGGCTCAACGCGTTCCGGCGGGTTCGGCCCAATGTCTATGCCGGACTGCGCTACGAATACGAAAAATATGACGTCACCAAAGTTGATCCCGATGGGCTGCTGACTACAGATGTGGTACCGGGAGGCCTGGGCAGTCTGATTTCGGGGGCGGGCGTAGGGCTACTCTACGACACCCGCGATAACGTGTTTTATCCATCCAAAGGTGTTTTTGCCGATTTTTCGTACCTCGGTCACGGCAGCGGTACGGGCAGCGCGTTCAGCTACAACCGGTACGTAGCCGACGTATCATCCTATCATTCGCTGAACAAACGGGTCGTTCTGGCCGTGAATTACGTCGTGAGCCTGACGGGCGGCACGGCTCCGTTCAATGCGATGTCGGCTCTGGGCAGTGGTAAAAAACTACGGGGCTATTACGAAGCCCGTTTCCGCGACGAGAACGCGGCTCTGCTCCAAACCGAACTGCGCGTCAATGTCTGGAAGCGGCTCAGTGCGGTAGTGTTCGGGGGCATCGGTGTGCTGGGAAACAGCCAGCAACTACTCCGGTTCGACGCACCCAAAGCAGCCGGTGGTGCCGGGCTGCGGGTACGTATCAATGATGACAGACTAAACATCCGCGCCGACTACGGTATTGGCAATGGCTCAACCGGCCTGTACCTGACTATTGGCGAAGCGTTCTGACAGTTATCAGTGACCGGTAACCAGTTATCAGTAGCTGTCGCGAGACAACTGGTATGCCTGCTGTTATTGACTCGTCACCGATACCTGTTAACCGATAACTGTTAACTGAAAATGACCCTCAGCGTAATCATACCGACCCTGAACGAAGCCGATCATATCAGACAACTCATCTGTGATATCCGGCAGTACGGCGGTACATACCTGACTGACCTGCTCGTGGTGGACGGCGGCAGCTCCGACGACACCGTAGCACAGGCGCAGGCAGCAGGCGCGCGGGTTGTTACGTCGGTACTGCCGGGGCGGGCTAACCAGATGAATTACGGAGCCAGCCTAACCACCGGCGAGGTGCTGTATTTTGTTCATGCCGACGTGAAGATTCATCCCGATTTTGTGGCCGACATCCGGCAGGCCGTAGCAGACGGCAACGACGCGGGCTGTTACCGGTTTAAGTTTGCCTCCGAACATCCAATGCTGAAACTCAACAGCTACGGCACCCGGTTTCCAGGGCTAATGAGCCGGGGGGGCGACCAGACACTATTCATTACACGGTATTTATTTAACAGATTAGAGGGTTTCCACGAACGGTATGTAATCATGGAGGACTTCGACATCATCACCCGTATTCGGGCCGTAGCCCGGTTCTGCATCATTCCGAAAGACGTAATCGTATCGGCCCGTAAGTACGAAAGCAACAGCTGGCTGCGGGTACAGGTGGCTAACCTGACCGCTTTTTCGCTATTTTTCATGAATGTGTCGCCCATCCGCATCGCAAAAACGTATCGTAAAATGCTAAATGGATGAAAACGGTTCTCCTCACCGGTGCCAATGGCTTTTTAGGCGGACACGTCTGTCGCGAGTTGTTACGTTACGACTACGCGGTGCGAGCATTTGTGCGGCCCGGCAGCGATTTACGGGCGTTAGCCGGATTGCCGGTCGATGTCTGGGCGGGTGATTTGCGTGACGCTGCCAATGTACGCAGGGCTGTCTACGGCTGTAACTACGTCATCCATGCCGGAGCATTGGCGCAGGTGAACCCAGCCCGGAACAAGGCGGTAGTAGAGGTAAATGTTGGTGGCACAGCCGCTGTACTGGCCGCTGCCGTACAGGCGGGCGTAAAACGCATTGTTTACGTAGGAACGGCCAATGTCTTCGGCTTTGGTACGAAAGAAAAACCAGGCAACGAAACCTCGCCTTACATGGGCCGTCGGTACGGGCTGGATTATATGGACAGCAAACGGGCCGCGTCTGATCTGGTAACGGAGGCCATTCGGCAGGATGGACTACCCGCTATTCAGGTTCACCCCACGTTTATGCTCGGCCCACTCGATTATAAAATTACGTCCAATGCCCTGCTGCTGGCTTTACTACGGGGCGAGATGGCGGGCATCCCGGCGGGTGGCAAGAATTATGTACACGTAGCCGACGTAGCTGCGGCCACCGTAAATGCCCTGACAATGGGGCGCGTCGGCGAATCATATATATTGGGTAACGAAAACCTCAGTTACCGGGAAGCCTTCACGCTGTTTGCCAACTGGATGAATGTCCGGCCACCAACGCTGCGGGTGCCACCCGCTCTGGCCAATGCAATTGGCAGGCTAAGCGAATGGAAACAAACGATTACCGGCAGTCCGGGCCGGCTCAATAAAGCGATGACCGCCGTGGCCAACGACGGCCACTACTTCGACGTTACGAAATCACGCTATGAACTCCACCTCCCCCAAACACCCATCCAGCTTGCCGTTGAACAAACCCTCGACTGGTTCCACCAGCACGATTTTCCCGCCTGACCTGATTACGATTCCTGGCCTAAAGGCGCCCGGTCTCGGCACACCGGCCACTCCTGCCAAATCCAGGCCCCGGTTTTACTTTACCGATAAGGTTGTCATCATTACCGGCTCCGAGTCGGGCATTGGACGCGAAACCGCCCGCCAGTTTGGCGAACAGGGTGCCCACCTCGTGCTGAATGGCCTGAATGCCGACCGGCTGGTTCAAACGGAGCGGGCCTTTCGCAAAGCAGGCTATTCGGTGGTGAGCTGCGTGGCCGACGTAACGGATTATGGGCAGTGCGAAACCCTCATCGACACGGCAGTACGGGCATTTGGGCGTATTGACGTGCTGATTACCAACGCCAGTATTTCCATGCGGGCCTACTTTGCCGACCTCACCCCCGAGGCCTTTAAACGGGTTATGGACAGCAATATTTACGGGTCGGTGTTTCCGCTCAAGGCCGCACTGCCGTACCTGACTCAGTCGGCGGGGAGCGTTACGTTTATTTCGAGTATTTCGGCTCTGAACGGAATGCCCAGCGGGTCGGCCTACTGCGCCGGGAAAGCGGCCCTTGCCAATCTGGCCCACACCGTCCGGCTCGAACTCTACCAAACGGGTATTCACTTCGGCATTGTACACATTGGCTTCACGGAAAACGACGCCGACAAGCGCGTCTTAGACGCCACCGGCCAGCCCGTACCCATTGCTTACCGAAATCCAAAGTACCAGATGCCCCGCACGGACGTAAGCCGGGCCATCCTGCGCCACATCCAGAAACGCAAACGCCGGACAATTCTGTCGCCCACCGGATTTCTGATCCTATTCGTTCACGGCCTGTCGCCACGCCTGGCCGATGCTATTATCCGCTGGAGTATGCGCAACTGGTCGCGGTTTTACGAGTGATTTTTTTTGGACACAGAGTTGCACAAAGAAGACATAGAGATTCACAGAGTTTTTCTCTGTGTCTTCTTTGTGCAACTCTGTGTCCAAAAAAAATCTATACCTAAAAACTCAACTCGCTCAGCCACCGCTCGTAAGCTTCCCGATACCGGGCCTGGTCGCGGATGTTGGGGTCGATGGTTTTGGTGACGTGCAGGCCCACGAATGCTTCGGGTGCGGTTTTGTAATGCCCCAGTCCCAACCCGGCCCCGCGCGCGGCACCCTGCGCCCCATCAGTATTGTAGAGTTCAATAGCGGCTCCGCTGAGGTTGGCCAGCGTATCGCGAAACAGCGGGCTGAGCATCATATTGGCCTCGCCCGCCCGGATGGTCTGCAACCCAACGCCCACGCTTTCCATGACCTGAATACCGTAGTACAGCGCGAAAACAATACCTTCCTGAGCCGCCCGAATCAGGTGCGGCAGACCGTGCCGGTTTAGCTGCAACCCCCGGAACGACGCCCCCAAATCGGCGTTTTCCAGCACGCGCTCGGCTCCGTTGCCAAACGGCAGACATACCAGCCCGTCGGCCCCAACGGGAGCTTCGTGGGCCAGTTGGTTCATGTCGTCGTAACTGATACTCCGGCGCAGAATCTGGTTGCGCAGCCAGCTATTGAGAATACCCGTACCGTTTACGCAGAGCAACACGCCGTAGCGCGGAGCCTCCGGGGTGCTGCTGACGTGCAGAAACGTGTTTACCCTTGATTTAGGATCGTAATCGGCACGGTCGCTGACGCCATAGACTACGCCCGACGTACCAGCCGTTGCCGCAATCTGCCCCGGTTCCAGTACGTTCAGCGAGAAAGCGTTGTTGGGCTGGTCTCCGGCGCGGTAGGTAACGGGCGTGTTGGCGGCCAAACCGAGTGCCTCGGCAGCATCGGCGGTCAGGCGGCCCTGCTCGGCAAAGGTGGGCCGGACGGTGGGCAGCACCGACGCGTCGAACCCGAAGTAATCAAGCAGAAACTGTGCGGGCTGGCCGGTCTGAAAATCCCAGAGTGTTCCTTCCGATAACCCCGGTGCGGTAGTCACAATCTCACCCGTCATGCGGGCCGCGAGGTAGTCGCCGGGCAGCATCATCTTATCGACTTCGGCAAACACATCCGGTTCGTTGTCCTTCACCCAGGCGAGTTTGGCCGCCGTAAGATTCCCCGGCGAGTTGAGCAGGTGTTTCAGCACCCGTTCGTGGCCGAGGTCGTTAAAGGCGCGGTTGCCGTAGGGAACGGCCCGACTGTCGCACCAGATAATGGAGGGGCGCAGCACGTTCATGGCTTTATCGACAATGACCAGCCCGTGCATTTGGTACGAGATGCCGATAGCCGCTACATCGGCAGGGGCAACGCTCGACTGCTGCATGACGGCCCGGCTGGCGCGACAGGCATTTTGCCACCACAATTCGGGCTGCTGTTCGGCAAAGCCCGGCTGGGGCGACTCAATGGCCATTTCCGTTTCGGGAAAAAACGCCGAGGCTACCACGCTGCCGCTGTCGGCATCGAGCAAACACGCTTTTACGGACGAGGAGCCAAGATCAAATCCAATAAAGTACATAGTATTTGGTTTTCAATTTTCAGTAGAGGCAAAGTACGGCAAAACCGGTTACTCAAAGCTGGTTTCGGCACGACATTAATCCGCGACTTATGGCTTGATTCGTACCTGAATTTGTTTTTGCTTTCGCGTCATGCCCCAACCCGTACCGTATCCCCATAGCACCTGGTTTTTCAAATTCTGCGAATGCCTCCTGGCCGCCATTGCTGTCACAAACACATTGATGATGGCAACGGGGGCCGTCCCGTCCTCATTTTGGGAGACACATGGGATTCTTAGCGAGTACATTCTGCCATTCATTGACATGGTTGTTCCCTTAGTAAGTGGTGTCGTGTTCAGCATTGTCTGGCACCGGCGCGAACGGGCGGGGCGCGTTGACAGTGGGCTGCGCCATGCCTGGTTGCAGGGCATTATCCGCTACTGGCTCGCTCTGTCCATCTCGATCTACGGCTTCGCCAAAATCCTGAAAACGCAGTTCGATACGCCCGATTATCGGCTCGATATGCCGATGGGAGATGTGAGTGGCTTCGGCCTGACGTGGTATTATTTCGGTTACTCGTACAAACTGGCGGTTATCATCGCGCTGTTCCAGATTGGCGGCTCTATCTTGCTGCTCTACCGCCGGACTACGTTGCTGGGTGTGATGATTCTCCTGCCGGTGATGGTCAATATCGTCCTCATCAATATCTTCTTTGACATAGCCGACGGTGCGTTTTTTAACTCGGTTCTGTTCACGCTGGGCCTGACATTTCTATTACTGCTCGACATCAACAAACTCAAGACTGCTTTCTGGGATTTGATAGAGCGGCTGCCGCCCGTTAACATGGGCGGCAACTGGGGCAAGCATGGGTTGCGTTTTTTGCCGATTGTGGCGGCTTTTAGCTTTATTCTCTTCCTTGTCAAAACCAACGAAAACGAGACCGTATTAAAGGGGACCTGGAAAGTAGTAAACATGATACGCAATGGGCAGATACTTCAATCTGACGCCTGGCTAACCGATACAACTGCCTGGAACCGGATTTACTTTGCGGGCTGGCAGGGGTGTGCTTTCAGCCCCAATCCATACCGCTATAAACCAGTTGAAAGTTGGCGGGGTACCTATAAATTCGACAGTACGAAGAATGCACTACGCCTGATGATGTTTCAATCCGACACGGCTAAAGTGCCGGATACTATTCAGGTGGCCGTTAGCAACCGAACAGCCAAAAGCATGCGTTTGCAGGGTGTTTTCTACCGCGATACCGTGGACATGTCTCTGGTTCGGCTGCGGTAGCCCGGTTCCTGTTTTCACGTTTCACTCTTAATCAATTACCCCTGATTTATGAAGCAGTTTTCCTTAGCACACTGGTTAATTAGCGGTTTACTGACCTTCTGCCCACTTATGGCAAGGGCGCAGACATCGGCGCAACCCCTCGGTTCGGCGCAGCATCTATCCAACACCCCCGTTGACCTCGCGCAGCGGCAACTGAACGCCTACAACGCCCGCAACCTCGACGCCTTTCTGGAACCCTACGCCGACGAGGTGGAAATCTACGACCTGCCCGACAAGCCCATGAGCAAAGGCAAAGATGCTATGCGGAAACGGTACGGAACCATGTTTGCCAACACGCCCGGATTACACTGCGAACTGGTGAACCGCATCGTAGTGGGGAACACCGTTGTGGACCATGAGCGTGTTACGTTCGGCACCGACCGCGAACCGGTGCAGGCTATTGCCATCTACAAAATCGAAAATGGCAAAATCAGGACGGTATATTTTACCCGGTAAGTAATGATTACCTGATCGTTTTTACCGGTCTCCACCCCTGACGGTTAACATCAACGCCTGCTTACCAGTTGTATTCAGGACGGTTCACCTATACCGAACCGTTCCGAACTCACTGATTATGACTGACCAACTACTCCGGCACCACTCTACCGGCGTTCACTTTGAGGCCATCCCCGGTCTGCCCATTCCGATGGCACACGTCCGGGTCTGGGCACCGTTTGCCAGCAGCGTTGACCTCCGCCACACCGACCGCGACCTGATTATTCCGCTCGAAAAAGACGGGCAGTACTGGCATACGTCCACCCGGCAACTCCAACCCGGCGACTGCTATACCTTCCGGCTCAACGGCACCCTCGAACGGCCCGACCCGGCCTCGCTGGCGCAGCCCACGGGCGTACACGGCCCGTCTCAGGCTCATGACCTTACCCGGTTTGTCTGGACGGATGAGACCTGGCACAATCTGCCGCTCGAAGACTACCTGATTTACGAACTGCACACCGGCACCTTTACGCCCGAAGGTACCTTTGCCGCTATGGAAACCCGGCTCGACTACCTGCGCGAACTGGGCGTCAATGCCATCGAGATTATGCCGGTAGCACAGTTTCCCGGCGGCCGTAACTGGGGCTACGATGGCGTCTATCCCTACGCTGTACAAAACTCCTACGGCGGGGCCGTTGGGTTGCAGCACCTCGTCAATGCCGCTCACGAACGCGGGCTGGCCGTTATCCTCGACGTAGTGTATAACCACATGGGGCCGGAGGGCAACTACTTTACCGACTACGGGCCCTACTTCACCCAGAAATACCAGACCCCCTGGGGTGTTGCGCTGAACTTCGACGATACCGACAACGAAGCCGTGCGGGAGTACTTCATCGAAAATGTGCTGATGTGGTTCCGTGACTTTCATATCGACGCCCTGCGCTTAGACGCCGTTCACGCCATTCACGACCACAGCCACTTGCATATTCTGTCCGAAATTCGGCAGCGCGTTGACTGGTTTATGGCCGAAACCGGACAGCAGCATTACCTCATCATCGAGTCAGACCTGAACGAGACGCGCTTTATCGAGCCGCTGACGGGCAATGGCTACGGCATGGATGCACAGTGGAATGACGAGTTTCACCACGCCCTGCGCGTTACGGCGGGGGGCGAACGCAGCGGCTACTACGCCGAGTACGACGGCATCAAACACCTGGCCAAGTCGTTCCGCGATGCGTATGTGTATGACGGCATGTACAGCCCCGGGCGGGGGCGCATTGTGGGCAAACCTACCGCCGAGCTTAGTGGGCGTCAATTCATTGTCTTTTCGCGCAACCATGACCAGATTGGCAACCGGATGCTGGGCGAACGCATTGGGCAACTGTTCTCGTTTCCGATGCAGAAACTCATGGCCGGTGCCGTCATGAGCAGCCCGTACCTGCCCATGCTGTTTATGGGCGAAGAATGGGGTGCATTGAGTCCGTTTTCGTACTTCGTGAGCCATACCGACCCCACGCTGGTTGAAGCCGTGCGCGAGGGCCGCAAAGCCGAATTTGCCGCGTTTCATACCGACGTACAGGCCTCCGACCCGCAGGCCGAAATCACGTTTACGCAATCCAAGCTCGACTGGTACCGGCTGGCCACGGAGCCGCACCACACCCTGTTCCGGTACTACCAGAACCTGCTGGCCCTGCGCAAAAACTCGCCCCTGCGCCACCCCAACCGTGAATCGGTGGAGGTACACGTTGGCGAAGAGACCGAAACACTGCTGATTTTCCGTCAGCACGACGGCGAGCGGGTAGCCTGCATGATGAACTTTGCCAACGTACCACGTGGCTTCATCATGCCCGACGACTGCCCCTGGCAAAAACTGCTGGACTCCGCCGACCCCATCTGGCACGGCAACGTATCGGCCCCGGACCGGCTCGAAGCAGGTTCGACGGTGGATGTACAGGCCGAATCGATTCTGATTTACACGAATGCATCAGCCTGAATATGAATTGATAGACGAAAGCAGATGAATTCGGAATATGCCCCTAAATTTACTAATCCGGCAGCTATTCATCATTCATCATTCATAAGGAATGCCCGCACCTATTCTTGTCATTGGCAGTGCTAACACTGATATGGTCGTGAAGACGGCTAAACTACCCGCGCCCGGCGAAACGGTGCTGGGTGGTAAATTTTTGATGAACCCCGGCGGCAAGGGAGCCAATCAGGCGGTGGCTGCGGCCCGGCTGGGCGGTACCGTTACGTTCGTGGCCAAAGTAGGTGACGACGTGTTTGGGCGGGAAGCACGGGCTGGTTTTATCCGCGAAGGTATGGACACGCAGTACGTCCTGACCGACCCCGACCGCCCATCGGGCGTAGCGTTAATTAACGTGGATGAGCACGGCGAGAACTGCATTGCCGTGGCACCGGGAGCCAACGGTAACCTGCAACCCACCGACGTAGCACCCGCCCTGCAAGCCGCCCCGCCTGAGACACTGCTGCTGCTGCAACTCGAGATTCCGCTGCCCACCGTTGAACAGGCCGTAAAGCTGGCGGCTGAACGCGGCCTGCGGGTGGTACTAAACCCGGCCCCGGCGCAGGCTTTGCCGGATAGCCTGTTCGTAAACCTCTTCCTGATTACACCCAACGAAACCGAAGCCGAAACCCTGACCGGCATCCGCGTTACCGGCGAAGCTACTGCCGAACGGGCCGCCCAGAAGTTTCACGATATGGGCGTTCAGAACGTTATCATCACCCTCGGGGCCAAAGGGGCGTATTTGCACACGGCTGATGGTGGGACAATGATAAATACCCCACCCGTTTTACCCGTCGATACCACCGCAGCCGGCGACTGCTTTAACGGCGCGCTGACCGTTGCCCTGGCCGAAAACCAATCCCTGACCGATGCCGTCACGTTTGCCTGCCGGGCCGCGTCTATCTCCGTTACACGTATGGGGGCTCAGGCATCCATGCCCACACAGGCCGACCTGACCAAATGAAAGGCTGGCTCCTTTTCCTGCTGTCATTCCTGTTAGCCGGGGAACGGCCCAAACCACCCGCGATGCTGCCAAACCCCGCCGAAACACTACAGACGTATCGGCAACACCTTACTCAGCTGCGGCAGCAATACCCAACTACCGATAGTCTGCCTGATCTGAAGTTTTTTCTCTTCGGCATGGGTAACCGGATGAAACTCATCTATCGCAACGGACGGCTAATCAACGCACGCACGGGCAACATTGAGTGGCAGTGGGACGTAGAGCATGAAATCATTGTACCGTCGGAGTATACCGTGCAGCTCAATTTACACGCCGAGCCGGGCACCCCGCCCCGGTCGGTGCAGATTCGCGAAGACGAAACGGGTGTCTGGATTTTACAGGCTGGCAAACGTCCGCACCTGATTCATGGTACGCGCAGCCCGCTGAGTCTGCCGCGCTTTGGGAGCGACCCGGACGGGCCGGTGCTGCGGGTACTGCTTCAGGAAGTCTTGATGAACGTGGCGGATGGCAAACCACTGACCAGTTTTTTCGTCTATGACCAGCCCATCGCCGAAGATACGGTACCAATACTGGCAGTTCTACAGGCCACCGGCAATACCAGTGTGGTCAATCGCAAAACGTACGTTGCGCCTGACGGAGTTAACGTTGACGTTACGATTAAAAAAAACAGAATCAGCGGGGTCGATTATCCGCTGAGCTGGCAGCGTAACGCACCCGGTGCGCACTACCCCGGCCTGACCGTGCTGGAGAAAACCCTCGTGAAACAGCGGCTCATACTCCCTCAGGCCGGACAAGCTGCGGACCTGTTTCTACAACTCAGCAAGCGGTAATGAGCAGCCCTTCCATGCAACACGCACCCATCGTCTTATCTTTGCCCGCATGAATTACCTATTTCTGGCATTGGCCTTCCTAACGGGCGTAGCCATCACTATTCAGGCGGGCGTAAACGCCAACCTGCGGGCCGTTATGGGCCACCCGGTGCTGGCGGCCTCCATCTCATTCGGGGCGGGGTTTTTATCGTTGCTCACCTTCGTGCTGGTCTCTCGCGTACCCATACCACCGCTGGAGGTTATCCGTCAGGTTAGCTGGTGGAAATGGACGGGCGGGCTGATTGGGGCTGTGTACGTCACAACGGTCATTGTAAGCGTTCCGAAGATTGGTACGGCCAATCTGGTCAGCCTGAGCGTAGCGGGGCAGTTGCTGGCTGCCGTAGTGCTGGACCATTATGGACTGCTGGGCTTTGCCGTTCACCCCGCTAACAACTGGCGGTTGCTGGGCATTCTGCTCATCATGGCCGGGGCCTTACTCGTGGTCAGAAACTAAGAACCCTTTGGGAGATAACTACCTCGAATCCTGCCAGATGAGTTTTTCTGCGGATCGGGCCGTAAAGAAGTCAGGGCATTTGCCATCTCCGCCACCGCTAATGCCACCGTCCGGGGCGCAGACTACGGTACAATTGGCGTTGAGCAGCGTGCTGGGTATATCGCAGCAGCGGGGTGGAATATAGTACACGGTCTGTCCTTTGTACTGGTAGCTGAATACTTTGGCTGGGGGATTCCACTTCGCTTCTTTTTTGATGTTGGCGATCTCGTTCACAACGCACGCCGGTGTACCTTCGGCAATGTCCATCTTTTCGTCTTTGCAGCCGAGAAAGATCAATCCAGCGAGCGCGACGCGTTTATACAGAAGTTTCATACGGAAGAGGGTTAGTAGTTTCCAACAAACAGAGGACTCCGAAAAGCAGAAAAGGGTTGGAACCGGCTCCACTAACCGGTAACACAATTGGAAAGTCACGGGTCTGTAACCTGGTCAAATTTACCGCTTTTATAAATCGTCGTGAACAAAACCGCGGGCTTACCATGATACACTACCGTTTTTACCCCTCGCTGCTCAACACGTTTTCGCGGTATTTGCGATAGCAGGCAGTACAAACGGACAATCTCATCACTGGAATTGCCCGTTTTGTACTGCCTGATAACAGGATCTTACTTTCCCAGAAAGACTTGGAAGCGGAGCAGGAAGTTTAGCCGACTCTCGCTACCGGACGTGGAGCCGTTTACGGCCTGATTAGGTTGGCTCGTATAATTGGCTACCGCGTCTATGCTCACGTTTCGGTTGATGACGTAGGCCAGTCCGGCGTTGCTGTTGTACGTCAGCCCGTTCCGCGACGTTTCAAGTCCCAAGCTGTAGTTGGTGAACATGTATCCGGCCCCAACCCCCAGAAGGTACAGGCGGCTCCGGCGAATGCTGCTCTCAATCCGGCATTTCATGGGTGAACTTACCCAATCACCCGGCTCCGTTAACGCCCGGTTGTGGCGCGTGAGCAACTCAATCATGGTCTGGTATATTTTTTGCTGTTCCAATGAACTTTGATGGATGGCTTCGCCGTGACGCTCGCCGGTCAGCCGGACTTCAACGACTATATAATAGGGGGCGAGCGGGTCGGCAAACAGGCGATACTATATACGGCGAAGCAGAGAGCTTTCCTTGAAACACCGGTTTATGAATGGATTGGTTTCAGGGATTGGATGGCTATAATTGGTATTTGCAATTAGGTTACTATTTAGGCGTGAATCCAGTCTAAGGATTTGTCTAATTTACTTACTCATATGAATGTATTAGGGGTCCACGTTGGCCATGACAGTTGTGCAGCACTTATTATTGACGGTCAAATTATAGCTGACGTTCAGGAAGAGCGGTTTGTTCGGATTAAGCATTATTCGGAGCTGCCCTTCAAAGCAGTGGAACAGTGTCTGTTGCTGGGGGGGGTTACCATGGATGATATTGATGCTATTACGATTGCCAGTGAATTTAGCATACCCGACTTGAATTTCATGTTTGAGTTTCCTGAGGGTATGGAGCAAAAGAAGTCCGGAAAGCGGCATCTCCTGGAGTTTTTTCAGGGTAAGAAAGCTGGCGCGATCAAGGGTCTTCCGCTGTATATAAAGCGGTTTAAGGTAAATCCGCGTACCAGGATAATTAACGTAAACCACCACCTGGCCCATGCGGCTTCGGCTTACTATACGAGTGGAACGCCCGATAAACAACTCATTATCACGTGCGATGGAATGGGTGATGGTGACGCACTCTGTATTTGGCGGGCCGAAAACCGAACCATCACTCCCATTCGCCGTTGGGGAATAGAGGCATCGCTCGGCTGGTTCTACAGCAACGTGACCGAAGCCCTCGGCTGGTGGCATGGCGATGGTGAAGGTAAAACAATGGGATTGGCCCCGTATGGCAACCCCGAAAACTGCCGGGGCGTGCTGTCAGAGTTTCATCCGCACTTTAAGAATGGAGAACTGGTAAAGCCTCATAAGTTCGGGAGGTCTCATGTGTGGCACGAGGCCGGGGTGGTACATTACCACTTTGAGCAATCCCTGGAGATTCAGAAACTGGTGGATCAGTATGGCAAGGAAGACATTAGTGCCGAAGGGCAACGGGTACTGGAAGAACAGTTGTTCGAGATTATTTTCCCGTTCATAGAACAGGAGCAAATACAGGATCTAAGCTGTGCGGGAGGAGTGTTTCTGAACGTGAAACTCAATCAGCATATTTGGGAAACGGGCAAAGTCCGGCGGCAGCACATTTTCCCGAATGCGGGTGATTCAGGTCTGGCTGTCGGGGCGGCTCTGTATGGCAACCATCAGCTTGACCCTGCCTGCCCATTTCCAGTGCTGGAACACCTCTACTTTGGAAACGAATATACGAACGAGACTATCAAAGAAATTCTGGACCTGCGTAAGGTGAAATATACCTGGGTGGACGACCCCTCGACCTACGCGGCCCAGCGCCTGGCCGACAATAAGATTGTCGCCTGGTTTCAGGGGAAAATGGAAAGCGGCCCCCGGTCTCTGGGTAATCGTTCGATCCTGATGAGTGCCAACCGGCCAGAAAATAAGGATATTATCAACGCACAGGTCAAGTTCCGGGAAGGCTTCCGACCGTTCTGCCCCTCGTTGCTCTGGGAAAAGAAAGACGATTATCTCGAACACGCCCGCGACGAGTTTTTTATGATCACCAGCTTTACCTGTAAGCCCGAAAAGCGCGATAAAGTCCCCGCTGTAGTGCATGCCGACCAGACCCTCCGCCCCCAAACGGTGAAGCGTGATTTCAATGAGCGATACTGGAACCTGTTGAATGAGTTTGGCAAACTGACGGGCGAATACTTGGTTATGAACACATCGTTTAACCTGATGGGTGAACCTATTATGAGTCACCCGCGCGACGCTATCCGGTGTTTCTACGACAACGGCATGGATTGTCTGGTAATCGGAAATTATGTGTTAGAGAAGTAGCAGACCATAAGCCAGAACGCCGGTGATGCTATCGTAAACTGATTACCGAAAACCGCCATGATCCACTACCGCTTTTATCCCTCGCTCCTCAACACCTTTGCGCGGTATTTGCGCGGAGACAACTTCTCCGAACAGGACTTACTCAACAGTATCAACCGCGTACCTACGCCTACCACAGCCGCGCAGCAGCGGGGTGTTTCGTTCGAGGATGCGGTAGTCAAAGGAACCGACGAAGACCAGTTTGACCCGGCCCTGTTGCAGCAGGTGCGCAAGCTCCTCCCCCGCCCCATCGTGGAAACGCAGGGCTATTGCCAGTGGGAAATTGACGACGTGCTGTTCTATGGCTACGTCGATCTGATTGGCAAGTTCAAGGCGGTGGACATCAAAACAACGGGTTCGTACCAGAAAGACAGGTTTCTGTTCAACCACCAGAATCTGTACCTCCACGCGCTCAAACGTCGGGGTATCAAACTGATGGAATATGTCATTGCCGAGTTCCGGCCCGACGGTACCGCCGAGGTGCATCTGGAAAGCTATTCGCTGATGCATCCCATCGGGAAGCAACTGGAAGAAATCAGGCTATTCAAAGCCTTTCTGGAAGAACACCGGACCCAGATTACCGACCCGAAGATTTTCGTGGCTGAGGGTGAAGATATCGATGCGCGGAGAAAAAAACGGGACTGATTACGCGGTCAGTGTTACCGAAAAATGTCGGTCATTTCCAGCGAGATATTCAGGGCGGTGTCGGTCAGGGTGCCATCTATGAAGTTCGTGTACTGATCTGCGTTGTGCAGGATATGAACAACCCGAAAAATGGGATTGACCAGCCAGTAGGACTGTACACCGGCCGCAAAGTACTGCCCCGCCTTCCCGACCAGTTCTTCCTGCGTTTGCGAGGATGAGATGATTTCAACCACGCCCAGCGGCACCTGATTTAGTTTGGTTTCGTCGTGCAGCGGATCGAAGTCCATCGGTGGAAATATGCCAATATCCGGCACAAACCGGGGTGTTTCCAGACTGATTTCGGATAAGAATCTGAATTGTTTACCGTAGTTGATGGCTAATGCAACCAGAATGTTGCTCTGTATAATGGCATGGTTCTTACTGGGCATGGGTTTCCCTCGTTCGGTTTCGTAGTCGCTTAGTTCGATGACGGCTTCCATAACACACTGGTTTTTCGTAAATCTACCCCTTCATCCGCTCATTGACAAGCCCCTGCCCCCGGGGATTCGTCCCGCCAAACGCTCCGTTTGACCGGCTAAACCGGGCATCCAATCCGGTTTAGTTTCGGGGGCATCGGCCATCCACCAACTTTGTATCATCAGGCCGCCGAAACGGTTAAACGAAACAACTAACGGATACACAAGATGAAAAAGACAA
>Ga0123337_10002386_pt1 | contig 21561 bp, 19 predicted proteins | sample frozenSSSSmetaG_FD_89792 | JGI IMG/M metagenome (GOLD analysis project Ga0123337, IMG submission 89792) | Glacier valley bacterial and archeal communities from Borup Fiord, Nunavut, Canada, to study Microbial Dark Matter (Phase II) -... | ecosystem: Environmental > Aquatic > Freshwater > Ice >...
GAACTGACGCGTTTGCCGCGCGCGAGGCCCGAACCGCGGTTGGCGCCAAAGGAGGCACCGAAATCGGCGGAGGGCGCAGAAGGCGCGCTGGCGGTCTCGGCGGGAGCCCCAGAGGGCGTGCCACCGGACGTGGATGTATCTGACATGTCTATGTTTATCTGTGGGTTTAATCGCGCTCACCGCGTAGGGCGGAAGCTGCGAGGTTGTGCCGGCTGCGGAGTGCGGATGCGCTCGACGCGGGCAACAAGCGCCAAAAGTCGGCGTTTTGAGCCTGTTGCGCAACTGTTAATTTAGGACGGTGCGGTTGGGAGGTCGGCGGGGTGGCAGACCGATTAATCGCGGATATTATTGGCTGATTGGCGGTTGCTTAAAGGGATTTGGTGCCGGCTTGCCGTTGGCGGGTGTTTGAGGGACGAGTGGAGGCAATCTTAACCTGATTCTGCCATGTCCGATGTCCCTTCCTGCGTAGCCGAGTGCGTGATGATCCCACCCGTGGAGAGCTTTGCCTTGGGCGATTGGGAGGCGACAGGGAGGGCGATGAAGGCGGGGGTGAGACTGGATTTTGGCCAGCCGTGGTTGCCGCAGCAGGAGGCGGATTTTCAACCGGCGCAGGTATGGCTGGGTATCCAAGGCGATGAACTGGTCGTTTATGCGTGGCTGCGTGACGACCAACCGTCCAATCAGACGATGAAATGGAACGAGGCGACTTGGATGAAGGGCGATGCGCTTGAATTTTTTTTCCATGCGGAGGGGCGGCCGGGGTATTTCGAGTTCCACGTGACGCCGGAGAACCAGCGGTTGCAGTTGTTTTTTCCGAGCGCGGCGGCTTTCCACGAGCGCCGGAAACATCACCACTGGGCGATTGCCGAGAGCCGTTTTGAAAGCGCCACGCGCATCAACGACGCCCGCAACGAGTGGGAGGCCGTCATGCGCATCAAGCTCGCGCTGGTGCTCGACGGACCGAGGGACGATGGTTCGCGGCGCTTCCGGTTTTCGTTCAGCCGCTATGATTACCAGCCGGGGCGGGTGCGTCCGGTAACCTCCGCGACCACGCCGTTGAGCAAGCCGGACTTTCACCACATTCCTGAATGGTCCTGGGCCGAGGCGGCGCGCGGGTGAGGGCGGGGCAGCTACTTGCCACTTGATCCGGGACGCGTGTCCGCCAAGCCTCCGCACATGGACAAGCTCGAAGAAATTTTCCGCATGCAAGAAGCGCTTAATGCGCGTATCGGCGTCACGCTTCCCCCGGCCACCGAGGAGGAGAAGACCAAATGGATACTTAACTATACTCGCGCCATGCAGCAGGAAACGGCCGAGCTGATCGACTCCGTGCCTTGGAAGTGGTGGGCGAAATACCAGAAATTCGACGAGCAAAACGCCAAGGTCGAGGTCGTGGACCTGTTTCATTTTCTCGTGTCGCTCGCGCAGACGCTCGGCATGAGTTCCGACGACGTCTATCAGGCCTACCTCAAGAAAAACGCGGTCAATCACCAGCGGCAGGAGTCGGGCTACGTCAAAAAAGACGAAGCCGATTCCAGGCACATCTGAGCGGTCACGGGCGCCCGCGCCGGAAAAAATCGCGGGGCGCGTTGACGCGGTTCATGGTTCGCACTCATTCGGCGCACCATGATTTCTTCAGGCAAAAAGCTCAAAACCAACTTCAAGCTCAAGGTTGTCCAAGGCGGCTCCGAAAAAGAGGTCGTTTTCAAGGATCTTCTCGCGAAACCGGCCATCGTGTCGGTTTACATGAAGAACAACACCGGGTCCTGCGACAAACAGAACGACTCGCTCGCCGCCCACGCCGGCGAGTTTGCCAAGCTCGGTTATAATCTGGTGGCGATCAGCCGCGACACCTGCGGTTCCCACCTGAAATACGCCGCGAAGAAGGGAATCTCATACACGTTGGCGAGTGATCCTGATGATGCCTTCGCCAAGGCGGCGAACTCCATCGTGGAGAAATCCATGTATGGCAAAACCTACGAGGGCCCGGCGCGCGCCGCGTTCGTGATCGCCACCGACGGCACCGTCCTCGCCGTGATCGAAAAGGTGGACACGAAAGATCATGCGGCCCAGCTCAAGGCCGTGCTGGCGACTTTGTGATCTTCCGGCCGGCTGGCGGCTTGCCGAGTTGGAACGGGGCGTGCATGGTCCCCGCCAGTGAAAAATCCAGCCAGCATCCAAGATATTCGCGCCGATCTGGCGCATGCCCAGAAATCCGGCCATCGCCGCCGTCGTCGTTGGCTGATCATCGGTGGCGTCGCGGGGGTGTTCATTCTCTTTGGTTTTTTTGGCCTCCCTCCGATCATCAAGGCCCAAGCGGTCAAACAACTCTCCGCCGCGCTGCACCGCGAGGTCGCGATCGAGAGCGTGAGCATCAACCCGCTTGCTTTGTCCGTCACCATCGAGGGCCTTGCGATCAAGGATCTCGACGGTGGGCCGTTCCTCGGTTGGAAGCGGCTCTACGTCAACTTCGACTCGTGGTCCGTTTTCGTGGGCGAATGGCGTTTCCAGGAGATCGCCCTCGACGGGTTCTCCAGCCGGGTCGAACTCAACAAGGACGGGTCGTTTAATTTCTCTGACCTCATACCGCCCGCCTCTCCCGCGACAACCCCCGCCGCGCCGTCCAAACCCGGCTGGCCGCTGCGCATCCAGAAACTCGCGGTGACCTCGGCCGCGCTGAATTTCAACGACCACGCACGCGCCGCACCGTTTGCGACGGTGGTGGGTCCGGTGAGCTTCACGCTCGATCATTTCCGCACGGCCGGCGATCCGCAGGCTCCGTATTCATTTTCCGCCGTCACGGAGTCGGGCGAGACTTTCAGCTGGCACGGCACGGTCTCGATCGATCCGGTTCGCTCGGCGGGTGATTTCAGTGTCGGCGGTCTCGCGCTCAAAAAATACGCGCCCTACTACGCCGATCGCATGCGGGCCGATGTCCTGGGTGGCACGCTCGATGTGAGCGCGCACTACGCCATTGATTTCGGCGACGGCGCGCATGTCGCGACGATAGACAACGCCACCGTGAAACTCACCGGCCTGCAGGTCGCCGAACGCGGCGCGACCACGCCGGTCATCGAGCTGCCGTCGTTCGTGATCGAAGGGCTCTCCGCCGACGGCCTTAAGCCCTCGGCTGTCATCAAGCGCATCGTGCTCGACCAGCCCGGCCTGCATGTGCGGCGCGACAAGGACGGCTCGATCAACCTTCTCACGATGCTCACGCCTGCGCCGTCCGCCGCCTCGACCGCCGCAGCGGTGGTCGCTCCGATCCCGGCTACCGCGACACCGGCGGCTCCGGTCGCGCTGCCCGACGTGAAGCTCGGCGAGTTTGCGATCAACGGCCTTACGGTCGCCCTTGAGGATATGACCACCCCGAGCCCGGCGAAAACCACCATCGAGAAGATCGATCTTTCGGTGAAGAACGTGTCGTTGTCCGAAGGGGCCGCGCCCATCGCGTTGAAACTTTCCGCCCTCCTGCCGCCCGGTGGAGAGATCGGGGTCGAAGGCACGGTGGTGCGCGAGCCGCTGGCGGCCGATGTCACCATCAAGATCGCGACGCTTCCGCTTGCGGGCATCACGCCCTACCTCGAACCGTTCCTGGACCTGCGTATCGCAAGCGGCACGGTGTCGGTTGACGGCAAAGCGCGTCTCGTCGGAGCGACCGCCTCGTTCCAAGGTGACGTGAACGTGGCCCGCTTTGCCACCGTTGATGGCAAGCGTTCCGAGGACTTCGTGAAGTTTACCTCTTTCAGCATCCTTGGCATCGATGCGACCAGCCAGCCGCTCACCGCGAAGATCGCCGAGATCAGTCTGATTGATCCCGCCGCCCGTTTTGCGATCAATGCGGATGGCTCGACTAACTTTTCCACCGTGTTGCGCCAGGCCGCCCCCGCTCCAGCCGCGCCTGCGCCCGTGCCCGCCGTTTCGTTTACGCCCGCGCCTCCGGTTGCCGCTGCGCCAGTGGCGACCACTCCGGCCCCCGTTTGGTCCCTGGTGAAGTTTACGATCACCAACGGCAAATTCATGCTTACCGACAAATCGGTGAAGCCCGCAGTGCAGACCGCGCTCGATCAATTTTCGGGCACGGTCACGGGTCTTTCCTCCGCCGATCTGCAGCGCGCCGACGTTGATTTCCACGGCAAGGTGGACGGCGTTGGCTCCATCGCCATCACGGGCAAGCTGAACGCCCGCGCCGCCACTCCGGCCCCCGATGCCTCCACCGACATCACGATTGATATCAAGGGCATCGATTTGTCGCCGCTTTCTCCCTACGTAGGCACCTACGCCGGTTATGAACTGGAGCGCGGCAGCCTGATGGTGGACGTGAAAACCCACCTGGCTCAGCGAAAAATAGACAGCGCGAATGTCGTCACACTCAACCAGTTCACCCTCGGTGCGGCCACCAACAACCCGAAGGCCACGTCATTGCCAGTCCGTCTCGGCATCGCGCTGCTGACAGACCTCGATGGCAACATCGTGATCGACCTGCCGGTGAAGGGCAGCCTGGACGATCCCAACTTCAAGATCGGCCGCGTCGTGCTGCACGTGATCGTCAATCTGCTCCTGAAGGCGGCGACCTCGCCGTTCTCGCTGATCGGTTCGATGTTCGGCGGCGGCGGGGATGAACTCGCCTGGCAGGAATTCGCCCCCGGCGCGGTTGCTCCGCTCGACGCCGAGGCCAAGAAAATCGACACGCTGCGCAAGGCGCTCAAGTCCCGTCCCGGTCTCAAACTCGACATCACCGGCAGCTACGATGCCGTCGCCGACACCGACGCCCTGCGGCAGCAACGGCTCGATCAGCAGGTGAGCGCCCGGCTTGAAGCGGAACTGCACGCAAAGAATCCTCCCGTGCCCGTGCCGGAAAAGATCACGGTTTCGCCGGAGGACGAGGCGCGCCTCGTGGCCGAGCTTTTCAAGGCGAAATTTCCCGCCGGTGCGGTCGAAAAATCCGACGGAGCCGTCATGGCCGTGTCGCTGCCCCAAGCCGTGCTTCCACCGCCTCCGAGCGCCTATTATCGCGGACGGCTCATTACCAATAGTGCTGGTGCGGCGGCGCCCAAGCCGTTCGTGCCTCTTACTTCAATCGTCAGCGTGTCGAGCGACATGAAGGTGCAGAACGTTTCCGCCGCGCCCTCCGTGGCGGACATGCGCCGGCTGCTGGTCGCGGACATTGCCGTGAGCGATGACGACCTTCGCCAACTGGCGACCGCCCGCGCCCAACATGTGCTCGACGAATTGCTGGCCGGCGGTGAAGTCGCAGCGCCGCGACTTTCCCTCGCGCCCGTGCCCGCGCAGGGCAAAGGCGCGAAGGTCCTGCTCCAGTTGAAATGAGCGTGCCCGCCGTCCCGCCGCCGGCCTGTCGTTCCGGCTGCGGGGCGTGTTGCATCGCTCCCTCGATCACTTCTCCGATCCCGGGAATGCCGCACGGAAAACGAGCCGGCGAATGGTGCGTGCAACTGCTGCCCGACCTGCGTTGCGCGATCTTCGGGAAGCCCGAGCGCCCGGCCTTCTGCGCGAGCCTGCGGCCGACGCAGGAAATGTGCGGCGCATCGCGCGAGGAGGCGCTGGCTTTTCTGACCACGCTGGAACTCGCCACGAGTCCGTAGACGGTCCAGCGTCGCGCCATGCCGAATCTCTTCGTGATCGCGGGGCCCAACGGTGCGGGCAAGACGACTTACGCCCGCCGCTTTTTGCCCGAGGAAATGCGCATGCGCGAGTTCGTGAACGCCGACCTGATCGCGGCGGGACTGTCGCCGTTCGCGCCGGACAAGGCCGCTTATGAAGCGGGCCGGATCATGCTGAACCGTCTGCGCGAACTTACAGCGCAGCGGGTGGATTTTTCCTTTGAAACCACACTTTCCGGACGAACCTACGCGCCGCTCCTGCGCGAGATGCGCGCGGCAGGGTATCGTATCCGCATGGATTTTCTGTGGATTCCGGAACTCGGCATCACCCGACAACGCGTGCGGCAACGTGTAACCAAAGGTGGTCATAATATTCCAGATGAGGTTCAGGAGCGCCGGTTTCATCTGGGGGTGCGTAATCTTGCGACGCTTTACCGGCCCTTGCTCAGCCACTGGCGGCTCTACGACAATACTTATGCCAAGCCGTATTTGGTGGTGGAAGAGGAAGACGGAGAGCTGGCGATAGCTGATCCCGCCAAGCTTGCTCAAATCGAGAAGACGGCCAGCGTGTCCTTCATGCCTGAGACGCCCAAAGACAATCTGCTTGAAGAGCCGATGGCATTCACTCCCGCCGAGGAAACCCGCCGCTCCATGCGGGCGATGCGCAAGGCCTATGCCGACGCCGTGCTGGAGAACCTGCGTTTTGGCCTGCCGATCATCCAGTATCGCGACGGGCAGATCGTCGAAGTGCCCGCCGAAGACCTCGCTCCGCAGGCCCGTCGCATCCTCGAAGCCAACGGCGAACTTCTCCCCGAGGAGATCGCCGCCGGGAAGACGTTCTGAAGAAATCGTAAGCATCCGCAGGTTGCCGTCCCCCTTGACCCGCGCCGCCGCGCCGGTTGCATCACTCGCATGGCCAAGCCCGACGAACCCAAGATCATCTTCTCGATGATGCGCGTCTCGAAGAAAATCGAGCGCAAGGAAATCCTTCGCGACATCTCCCTGTCGTTTTACTACGGCGCGAAGATTGGCGTCCTTGGGTTCAACGGCTCCGGAAAATCCTCCCTCATGCGCATCCTCGCGGGGCGCGACAAGGAGTTCGACGGCCACGTCCACTTTGAGCCCGGCTATACCGTCGGCCTGCTCGAACAGGAGCCGCAGCTCACCGCCGGAAAAACCGTGCGCGAATGCGTGGACGAAGGCGTGAAGCATCTCACGGATCTCACCGCCGCCTACGACGCCACGTGGGACGAACTCGCCGAGGCCGCGGACGACGCGGCGAAAGACGCGATTTCTGACAAGCAGGCCAAGCTTCAGGAAAAAATAGACGCGTTGGGCGCGTGGGATGTGGCCCCGCAGGTTGAAATGGCGATGGACGCGCTGCGTTGTCCGCCCGGCGATCAGATCGTCGATCATCTTTCCGGCGGCGAGCGTCGCCGCATCGCGCTCGTGCGCCTGCTCCTGAAAAAGCCCGACATCCTGCTCCTGGACGAGCCGACCAACCATCTCGACGCGGAGAGCGTGCAATGGCTGGAGCAGCATCTTGCGCGCTACGAAGGCACCATCATCGCGGTGACCCACGATCGCTACTTTTTGGACAACGTCGCCAAGTGGATTCTCGAGCTGGATCACGGCCACGGCATCCCTTGGAAGGGCAACTATTCCGAGTGGCTGGAGCAGAAGCATGCGCGGGCCACCGTCGAACATCGCACCGAGGACCGCCGCCAGAAGGCGATGGCCCGCGAGCTGGAGTGGATTCGTTCCGGCGCGAAGGCGCGTCAGGCCAAAGGGCAGGCGCGCATCACTGCCTACGAGACGATGCTCAAGCAGAACGTCGCCGAGAAAGAGCGCGAGTTTGAGATCATCATTCCCGCCGGCCAGCGTCTCGGCGCGCTCGTGGTCGAGGCGCAGAAACTCTCCAAGAGCTACGGCGACAATCTGCTGTTTGAGGACGTCAACTTCTCCCTGCCGCCCGGCGGCATCGTCGGCGTGATCGGACCGAACGGCGCGGGCAAGACCACGCTGTTCAGGCTCATAACGGGCGTGGAGCAGGCGGAGTCCGGCTCGCTGCGCGTCGGCCCGACGGTGCAGGTCGCGCACGTGGATCAGTCGCGCGACTCGCTGCCTGACACGCAGACGATCTACGAGGCGATCAGCGACGGGAACGAAATTTTGAAACTCGGTCCGCGCGAGATCAATGCCCGCGCCTACTGCGCGCAGTTTGGTTTCACCGGTGCGGACCAGCAGAAAAAAGTCGGCGTGCTTTCGGGCGGCGAGCGCAACCGCGTGCACCTCGCGCGTCTTTTGAAGAGCGGCGCCAACCTGATCCTGCTCGACGAGCCGACCAACGATCTCGATGTGAACTCCATCCGCGCGCTGGAGGAAGGCTTGGAAACATTCGCCGGTTGCGCGGTGGTGGTTTCCCATGACCGTTGGTTTCTCGACCGCGTAGCGACGCACATTCTCGCGTTCGAGGGTGACAGCTATGTTCACTGGTTCAGTGGTAATTATTCGGCCTACCTGGAGGATTTCCGCCGACGCAAGGGCAAGGAGGCAGACCAGCCGCACCGGTTGAAATATCGCAAGTTGATGCGTTGAGTAAGGAGTGGCTTGGAGGGGTTTGCGCTCGACGCCTTGGGGCTTGGGGGTTCACCTCAGGGCTCGAAACCGAGCCGGATGGTCGGCCTGTGCGTTTCCCAGAAATCCCACCATGCAACTCCTCCAATCGCGGCCCAAGGGGGCGTCCCGTCGCAAATTTTATATCAAGGTGATCGTGGCCGTGCTGGGGTTGGGGCTTTTGGCGGCGTTTTTCGCGCAGGAGTCGGTGCGCTTGAAGTATCACGTGTGGAAGCAGCAGCGCGCGCTTGTGCAGGCGCGGGGATTTCTCGACAAACATGACGCGAAAAATGCGCAGCTGGCCATCGAGGTGGCGCTGACGGCGGTGCCGGGCAGTCCGGACGCGATGCGGGTGGCGGCGGACATGCTGGAGCAGGTGGGCGCGGCCCAGGCGATGCGGTTGCGGCTGGCGGTCGTGCAGACGGTTCCGAATTCAGCCGAAGACGCGGCCAAACTGGTGCTCTGCTGCATCCGGTTTCGCGATTTCAACGCCGCCAAGGATGCGCTGGCCAACACGCCACACGAGTTGTCGGTGCAGCTTCCTATGGTGAGCGCCGCCTTGGCTTACGCGCTTTCAACCTCGGATATTCCGGTCGCGGATGTGCTTTTCAAGGAGCTTAAGACGAAGCTGCCCGACGACGACAATCTGAAATTCGCCCACGCGTTGCTGCAGATGCAGCATCCCGATCAAGATCATCGGGCCGAGGCGCTTCGCGTGCTTGAAGCGCTGTCCAAGGGGAATCCCGCGAGGGCGTTGCAGATGAACAGGGAGTTGATCGGGCAGGCGTTGCAACGGCGCGATTATTCTGCCGCGAAGCCGCTGCTCGCGCTCGTCTTGGACGATCCGGCGGCCACGCTCAACGACCGCCTGCAAAAGGCCAATCTGGACCTGTTGGTGGACAAGGTGCCGTTCGATACGGTGTTTGCCCAACTGTCGCCGCTGGCGTCGAAAAATGCGGGCGATGTCGCGCAGTTTGTCCAGTGGCTGCTCGTGCAAAATCGCGCGGGCGATGCAGACCGCTGGCTGGCGGGGCTGCCGAAGGAGCTGCGCGGCCGCGCACCGGTGCGCTCGATCCAGGTCGATGTGGTTGGACAGTTGAAAGACTGGGACCGGCTGGCGGGTTTGCTGGAGGCGGGCGATTGGGGGCCGATTCCGGTCGCCAGTGTGAGGCTGGCGATGGCGGCGCGGTTGGTGTCGGAGCAGGGCAACCTCACGCTGCGTCACGATATCTGGGATTCGGCGTTGGTGGCGGCCGGGCCGCAACTGGGGGCCATGGGAGTGTTGCAGCGTCTCGCAAGTTTGTGGGCGTGGGACAAGGAATCAGAGGTCACGTTGTGGGCGATCGCACGGGCTTATCCCGACCAGACGTGGGCGCATCAGGCCTTGTTCAACGCCTACCGCAGCCAAAAAAACACCGCAGGGATGCGCGAGGTGCTGGGCACGCTGCGCCAGTCCAACATGATGGTGCCGCGTTACCAGTATGACTGGGCGTTGCTCAGTCTCTTGCTCGATCCCCAGCTTCAGTGGAATTTGCCCAAGGAAACAATGAAGGGGCTTTATGAGCAGAATCGCACCAACGCGACTTACGCCACGGGCTACGCTTTCGCTTTGGCGCAGGCCGACAGGAAGGCCGATACCCAGACGGTCGTCGATGCGATGTCGGTGGCGGATCGCGAATATCCGCCGCGTGCCCCCTACCTCGCGTATGTCTACGGTGTGCTGAGAAATCATGAGGGGTTGGCGCGCATGCAGGCGTTGATGACGGGCGTCGATTTTTTGCCTGAGGAAAAACTTTTGCTGTCGCGGGCGCGGGACGCGGTGGATCGTCCGGCCGATCCGCTGCCCCCCGTGCGCGCGGATGCAAAGGCTCCGGATAAACCATGAGGCAGACGTCGCTCTTGCGTGTTCCCGCAGTGGGACTCGTGGCGACGGCCGGCCTGGCTGGTCTGTTGCTGATCCCGCTGGCGGAGGTGTGGCGGCAATCGCCCGACCTGCGCCATGGCTGGGCGGCGGCTCTGTTGGTGATTTATCTTTGGTGGGAGCGTCAGGCGGAGCGGCCGCCAGCGGTGGTGCGTGAGCGGCTGGCGGCTGGCTGGTGGTGCGCGGCGATCATGATCGGGTTGCTGGCGCTGCCCCTGCGGTTGTTGCTCACGCCGTTTTCGCTTTGGACGACGATTTTGTGGGCCTACACGCTGCTGGTGCTTGGAGCGGCGGCGGGGGCGGCTTGGCTGCGTGCGGGGAGCGCGGGGGTGCGCTGGCTGCTTGGCCCCTGCATCATCCTCGCGAGTGCGTTGCCCTGGCCGGCCGGTTTTGAACAAGGCGTGATATTGCCGTTGCGCGGAATCATTGCGTCCTCGGCGGCGGAGGTGAGCAATCTCCTCGGGCAACCGGCGATCGCCGTGGGCACGAGCGTGCGTCTGGCGTCAGGCTGGGTGGGCATTGACGAGGCGTGCGGGGGAATCCGCTCCCTGCAGGCGTGCGTGATGATCGCGCTGTTTTTCGGGGAGTGGTTTCGTTTTTCGTGGATGAGGCGTCTCGTGCTGGTGGGATGCGGGGTGGGCAGCGCCCTCGTGGGGAATTTTTCGCGCGTGCTGTTCCTTTCGATGCAAGCGGGGGATGAGGCCGCAATCCATCGGGCTCATGATGCCGCCGGCTGGGTGGCGCTGGTCGCGAGCCTGGCGTTGACGGCGTGGATCGCGTTTCGCTGGGCGGATTATCGTCTGCCGGCGTGCGCGCGGCCTGTGAGTGCGAGGGTGGTTGAGCCGAACTCGCCGGCGGGCGCGTGGCTGGCGGCGGTGGTGGTGGTTCTGGCATTGAACGAAGCCGGAACGCGCTGGTGGTTTGCTCGAGGGCAGACTGTGCGGACGGATATTCCCCAGTGGACCGTGAGTTGGCCGGAGAAGGAAGGAAGTTTCGTGCGCGTGCCGCTTGAGGAAGTAGCCGCGGAGATGTTGAGGCCGGATGGATACATGGCTGGTCGCTGGCAAGAGAGTCGCGAAGTCGGGGTGGCGGCGTATTACATCGAATGGAAGCGCGGGCAGGTCGCGCGATTCCTGCCGTTTTTGCACAATCCCACGGTGTGCCTGCCGATGGCGGGATGTGAGTTGAAGGGGACTTTGGGTGAGATTCGAGTGCGCTGGCAGGGTGGGGTGATTCCGTTTAGCGCCTACAAATTTCGTCGTGCAGGGGAAGATCTGTGGGTGGCTTTTGCGATTTGGGACCCGTCACGCGGCCAACCGCTGGGCAAGCCTTCGGATGGTTTTACGCGGTGGCAATGGCTGCGGGACCGCTGGCGAGAGGTCATGGAAGGGCGTGAAGATCAACCTGCTCAATTGTTCACACTGGCGATCATGGGGGGGCGAGGGGATGCGATTTCGAGCCTGAAAACAGCCTTGGAGCAACGTATTGCCCAGCCTTGAGTGGCGGCGTTGAGCCGCGTGGAGGGAGCGAGAAAGCGTTTCATAAGCGCAACTTTAGCCTTGAAACAGAAAGGGTTTTGCTAGGGTATTCACCTTATGAGAGCTTTCTCTAAATTCCTTCCACTGGTTGCCGCGGCTTTGGTCGCGTTTGTTGGTTCGGCTTCAGCGCAAATAATTACCTCCTACGAAACTCAGACGGATTACTCTGGCAGCGTCACAACTTTTGGTGCCAGTGGTGGTAGTGCAACGAAAGGTGAAATATTCACTAACGTTTCTGCGGTCAAAGCCATGACCTATAATTTCTTTGCAGGCACTGCCGGTATCTCCTCCGCAACGACTTTGAGTGCAACTTTTGGCGAGTGGAACGGTGTCAGTTTTGTCGGAGGGACCACGGTTAGTTTTGGGACCATTACGATTCCTGCATCAACAGATGTTTCATGGGCTTCGACGCTAGCAGTGACTGGTGCTGCTTTTAATAATTATTCATACTCTTTTGATTTCACCACCCTCTCAGGTAGCTTGATCAATGCGACATATGGTTATCTGACTGATTCGACCAAAGCATATGCGTTGATGCTCACAAATACCACTGGGAGTGTTACGAATCTAGGTCTGGGTTTGAATACCGCTGATAATCCCGATTATGGATACAAGGGGTTTGCTGCTTCTGGTGAAGACTGGGTTTTCTCGCAGATCGTTGTTTATGGAGGTAACCAGCAGCTCGTGCCTGTTCCCGAGTCCAGCACGGTCGCTTCTCTCGCGGTCGGTGCGATGGTCTTTGGTCTGGTCGGTTTCCGGATGAATCAACGCCGCCGCGCCGCAGTGGCTCCGGTTGCCGCCGCCTGATTTGTTTTTGATCGAGTAAAAAGGAATTTAGAAAAGCCCCGCGCAGCATCCGCTGCGCGGGGCTTTTTTGTGTCGGTTGCGAGGAGTGGTGAAAGGCGGGGGCGGTTGTCCTTGCCACGAAAATCACATTCATGGCTACCTCGATGGGTTGCCCAGCTTGAGCAATCCTAAGTGGCTGCATCCGGCCGGGGTCGGGGTGGGAATACTTTGGTTTCAAGAGCGGCTTTATTTAGGGATCGGTGTGATAAAATTCCTTCGGAATCGCTGCCATTGGGCCACCTAAATATAGATAATAACTTAATTGCTAAGGGATTAAGATAATAGGGGGTAGGCCTTGATTTCGCCTAGGGGGTTACCCCTATTTTTGTTGACCAAACGGAATCGTGGCGGCAGTTTCTTGGCAGTCCAAACACTGCATATGAAACTCTCCACTCAAGTAACGGTTTTTTTCGCGGCCCTGCTGGGGGTGTCCGCTCAGGCCCAAATCCTCACGAACTATGGTCCTGGCGATGGGACGAACACCAATGGTGGTGCTTATAACGCAGCCAACGGTTATCCGGCCGAAGCCTACACCGGCACGTGGGATGGTGGTTCGGGCAAGAGCATCAGCCCCAGTTTTTTCGCGGCCCAGACCTTTTTGACGCCCGGAGTCTCCGGCTTGGTTCAGCTCTACGCTTATAACTTCCAGCTGAACGTTTCGGCTCCTGTAGTCGCCAATCCCACATTTCATCCCACCTTTACTGCGGGGATTTACGCTTGGACTGGCAGCGGCGTCGGTTCAGGTGGCAACACCTCCTTGGGCACCAAGGGGGCCTTGGTGGACGGAACCCAATTCTCTTTCACCCCTGTCATCGGTGAAGGCTTTACGATTTATGGCACCAATTCCGTCACGGCCCCCGGCTTCGGTTCCACGTTGGATGCCAATACGATCTACGCTTTGGTGATCCAGCGCACGGATACTCCCATCGGCAGCGTTGCCGGCAGTGTTGTTCAGTATGGCTATGATGTCGGTGGCAACTACGTCGACGGACAGCTGTATACGTCCACCGCTGGCTCTTCGTTCAGCCAGGCTTCCGGTCAGGACATGGCGTTCTGGGCCAGCTTCCAAGCCGAGTCGTTGTCGCCTGTGCCCGAGCCCGCGGTCAGCGGTGCTCTCATCGGTGCGGCTTTTGTCGTCGGTCTCGTGACGGTGCGCCGTTACCGGAACAAGAAAGCCTCGGTTGCGCAGGTTGCCTGAGCGAGGCGGACAAAATAAGATTTTCTCAAAAGCGCGGCCCAATTTTTGGGTCGCGCTTTTTTTTTCAAGCCATTGGATGAGAGTAGTTAAATCTTCCCGATTATCCTCCTTCAATTAGTGATTCCTATTTCTGTATAACCCTATGTTGCTCAAGTCAAAATCGCGACACAAGCGACATCGCCGGAGCTACAAAAAGTGGTTTTTGATTTTGGTGCTGGGGGCAACGGTTTGTTTGTTCGCCCCAGATGCCTATCGGTCGGCCCGGCAAAGTTATTTGGATTGGAAGCGTGACCGGGCGCTTGACCAGGCCCGCAAGGCTTTTGTCGTCAATGATTATCCCAAGGCGGCGATTGCCATGCAGGTGGCGCTGAGAGCTGATCGTCTGAGTCCGAAAGTATGGCGGACGATTGCCGACATGTCGGAGGCCGCAGGCGCCAGGGAAGCCATTTTGCAGCGGCAACAGGTTGTGCAGCTTACGCATGGCGCCTTTGAGGACCAACTGGCGCTCGCACTCACGGCATTGCGGTTTGGCGATCTGTTTATTGCCCAGGACGCCTTGGGGGCGATACCGCCCGATCGGCGTGAGGATTCCAATTATATGCGGGTCGCCGCGCTTTATTCGATGATGGCGGGCGAGGGCGGCGTTGCGGAGGCGCTGTTGAGCAAATTGATCAAACTGGACCAGGGGGACGCCGTGCGCATCACTCTGGCGACCGTGCGGATGTCCAGTCCTGATCCGGCGGTATCGACGGGGGCGCGTCAGGAGCTGGCCGGAATGGCGCAAAATCCCAAGATGGCGCTGCGGGCGCTGCGCGAGCTCATGGGGGACGCGATCTTGAGGTCGGACTGGCCGGCGGCGCGTGCCTGGGCCGAGCGTCTGGCGAAGCTGCCTGATGCCGCGTTTTCAGACCGTCTGGGGCTGGCGACGTTGCTTTTGCTGCGGGAAAAAAAACCTCTGGATGAATTGCTGCCCGACCTGAAGGTGCGAGCGGCCAAGTCGCCCGGGGATGCCGTGATGCTGGTGCGCTGGCTTCACGACCAGAAACAGTCGGCGCTTGCGCTTGCCTGGCTGGATTCCCTGCCGGTGGAAATGCGCGACAATGCCTTGGTGAAGACGGCGCGTTTGGAAATGGCGTTTGCGCAAAAAGACTGGGCGGGAGCGGGCGAGTTGTTGCACGAGAATGCCGCGGGGCCGATTCCGGACGATGTGCTGCGCCTCGCCATGGAGGCGCGCGCGGTGGCCGATGTGGGAGGGGCCGACGCCGTCCGTTTTTCCAAGTGGCAGCAGGTGCTGGCGGCGGCCCATGGAAACCTGGGGGCCTATCGTATCCTTTATCGTCTTACCGCGGCATGGAAATGGGAGCCGGAGGCCGAGGCTTTGCTGCAAACCGTGGCGAGGGAGTTTCCCGGCCAGACGTGGGCGCATGAGGCCTTGGTGCGTGTTTACCAGGATCAACGTGATGCGCCCAACCTGCTCAAGATTCTCGCCGTATGGCAGCAGCAACAACCCGACGTCCGCCGTCTGCAGAACGACTGGGCGCTGATGGACATGATCGTGTCGCCGACCCCGTCGTGGGGCCGGTCCAAGCAAGTGGCCGAGGATTTGTATAAGAGCGAACCGTCAAACGCCTATTACGCGACGGCTTGCGCCTTGGCCTACGCGCAGGCGGAAAGGGCAAAGGATGCGGTCGTAATCGTGGAGAAATTAAAACCGGCGGAACGGCAGTTTCCGTTGAGGGCGCCCTATCTCGCCTTCGTATACGCCGAAGCGGGCATGGCCAAGGAGGCCAGAGAGCAGATCAAGCGGACGAAGTTTGGGAAGTTTTATAAGGAAGAGCTCAAGCTGGTGGAACTCGCCCAAAAGAAGGCGGATGAACTCGAGCGCCAGGATGCGGAAATCCGCCGCCTGACCGGCGCCTCGACCGCACCTGCGGTCAAAGGGACTGACAAACAGTGAACGGGGCGGCTGAACTTCAGCGTGAAAAAGAAGGGGGGACTGCGGTTGTCTTCTTCGGCATAGTCATCGCTGCGCTGGCCTTGCTCGGGCTGCCTTTTACGACGGCCTGGAACAGTTCGCCGGATCTGGGGCATGGCTGGGCGCTGCCTTGGTTGATTGGCTGGCTGCTCTGGGAGCGGCGGGCGGCGTTGGTGGCGGTGCGGCCGGGACCGTTGCGCTGGCCTGCTTGGGCGGGGCTGGCGGGGCTGGCGGTCATGGTGCTGGTCCTGCGTTTGCTTCTGGGGGCATATCCGCTTTTGCCGACGGCATTGTGGACCTTGGGGTTTGTCTTCGTCGGTTTTGCCTTGGCCGCGGCCGTCTTGGCCGGCGGTTTCCGGGCGATGAGCGCGCTGGCTATGCCGGTCGTGTTGATACTGGCGGGCCTGCCATGGCCGAGCGTGGTGGAAAACGCCGTGGTTTTTCCGCTTCGCGAAATGCTCGCGGTGGTCACGGTCGAGGTCTTGAACGCCTTCGATGTCCCGTCTTTAGCGAATGGAACGGTGATTCAGTTGCCCGGAGGCACGGTGGGGGTCGACGAGGCGTGTGGCGGCATGCGCTCGTTGCAGGCTTCGATCATGATCGCCCTGTTTGTCGGTGAAGCGGCCTGGCTCCATTGGAGGCGCAGGCTTGCATTGCTTGGCCTGGCGGTGGCGACCGCGGTGATGGGAAATCTTTTTCGCGTCGGGCTGCTTACCTGCGCCGCACACACGGGAGGGGAAACCCGGTTGCATGCGTGGCATGATCCGGCAGGGTATCTAGCCTTGATCTGCACCCTGCTGGTGGTTGGCGGGCTGGGCTGGCGATGGGGAGGCAAAGCGGCGCTCTTGGAGCCGTCTTCAAGCGGCAAATGGTCGCAGTCTCCGCGCGCGGGCAAGGGGAAGCTGGCGTGGGCGGTGACGGCGCTGGTGATCGTGGCGTTGATCGAGCTATTTGTGCGGCATTGGTATGGCGCGAAAAAGGAAACCCTGGCGGACCAGCCGGAATGGCGGGTTGCGTGGCCGGTGCACGCGGATGGCTTTCACGAGGATTTATTGGGTAAAACCGGACAGGAATTGCTTCGGGCCGACGAGTATGCGGCCGCCTCTTGGAAAGCTCAGGATGGGAATGCGCGCTCCGCCTATTTCATCGAATGGCGCACGGGGCAGAAGGCGCGCTTCCTGCCTCTGCTGCACAACCCCGAGATATGTCTGTCCATGATGGGCAGCAAGCTGCTCGGGCGTTTCGACATGCCTCCGGTGCGCATCGGGCGTTTAGAGCTGCCTTTTGCCGGTTACGAATTTTCGCGCGAGGGACAGGTGAGCCATGTATTTTCGATTTTATGGGACATGGACGAGGCGCGTGCGTTTGTGCCGCCGCCCGCCATCGACGGTTGGATGACGGTATTTCGTGCCCGTTGGGTGGATGTGATGGCGCGTCGTGCACGTGTGCGGGTGGAAGTTTGCACTTATCAGGTGATCGGCGCGACCAGCCGCGAAGATGCGGAGGCGAAATTCCGTCGCGAGATGGAGGGTGGTTTCCTCGTGGAGACCGTGGCCGGGGCGCCCAAGTCAACCGGACGCTGATGCATTCGCCCTGAATACAATTTTTATGAAAACGGAATCCCTTGTGGTCGGAGGCGGGTGTTTTTGGTGCACCGAGGCGGCGTATGAACTGCTGCCTGGCGTGCAAGCGGTGGTGAGCGGCTACGTCGGCGGCGATGTGGACAATCCCACCTACGAGCAGGTGTGTGGCGGCGACACCGGGCATGCAGAGGTCGTGCGGATAGATTTCGATCCGGCGCAGGTGTTGCTGGAGACGCTTCTCGATTATTTTTGGAAGATCCACGATCCGACCACGCGCAACCGGCAGGGTGCGGATTCGGGCACGCAGTATCGCTCGGTTGTTTTCTATGCGGATGACGCGCAGAAGAAAGCCGCCGAGGCGTCTTTGGCGCGGGCGAATCCGGGCTGGGGCGGGAAGATCGTCACGGAGATTTCTCCACTCGGTAAGTTTTACGAGGCGGAGGCGTATCATCAGGATTATTTTAGAAACAATCCGCACGCAGGCTACTGTCACGCGGTCATCCGGCCAAAGATAACCAAGCTCGTGAAGGCTTTGGCCGCGCACTGAGTTTGACGGCTGCTTTACATCGCGCGGCTTTGGGCAACGTTGGAGGCATGCCAAATTCAACTCCCGTCAATTCAGCGAACTCCGGTTTGGAAGTGACCTCATCGTTTGTGCGCAAGCGCAACGTGCTTGTGGCGAAGGCGGATTTTACGCAGCTCTACGTCGATTACTACCTGCACCTTTCCGACCAGGGGTTGAAGGTCACGCCAGAGAACGATGCGTTGTTCAAACGGGCGCTGGCGGCGTTTGTCCTGCACTCGGCGTCGCGTCCGCACAACGAGCTGACGGCGTGGACGATCAATTTTCAGCACCCGCTCGTGAACGTGTTCCTCACGGGTGATAATGCCGATGGTTCCGTGGCCGGCCGGGTCTTCACGGAGAATGTGAAGGAGATGCCCAACAATTTATTTTTCACCGACGTCATCCAAGGCAAGCAGCCGAAGCGGCGCAGCTCGGTGGAGTTTACTGGCGGCGATCCGATGGTCGCGGTCGAGGCTTACTACCGGCAGAGCGAGCAGCGGCCGGCTCGGTATTTTCAGACGGGTGAGGAGGAGTTTGCGCTCGTGGCGGCGCATCCTGACTACGACGAGGCGTGGTTCGAGGCGCTCACGGTGGATCAGGTGAAGGCGTTTGATACGACCGAGGAGCTTGGGCTGTTGGAGAAGCGCATCCATCGCTGGCATTGCGGGTGCAATCAGGATCGGATGCTCCAGGTGCTCGCACCGGTTTTTAAGCAGGATGCGGAGGGGCTTTTCGGTGAGGACGAAAAGATTGAGATCCGGTGCCCGCGTTGCGCGGCGCGGTATGCGATCACGCGCGAGGCGCTGGAGGCATTTGTCGCCAAAACCTGAACGAAGAAGGCGCGATACGTGGAATCGGATTACCAAGATCGTTTTGGAGGGGTGAGTCGTTTGCTGGGCGCGGCGGCGTTGGAGCGGTTGCGGGCCGCGCATGTCGCGGTGGTGGGCGTGGGCGGCGTGGGCTCGTGGACGGTGGAGGCGCTCGCGCGGAGCGGGGTGGGGGCATTGACGCTCATCGATCTCGACGACGTGTGCGTGACCAACGTGAACCGGCAGTTGCCGGCTCTCGACGGGCAGATTGGGCGTCCTAAAATCGAGGTGCTGGCGGAGCGGGTGAAGTTGATCAACCCGGCGTGCCGGGTGACGACGGTGCATGCGTTTTCGACGGAGGGAACGGTGAAAGAACTGCTCGCGCCGGGCTTTGACTGTGTGGTCGATGCGATCGACCGGATGAGCAACAAGGTCCACCTGATCGGCGAGGCGGTGCGGCTTGGAATGGGCTGCGTGACGGTGGGCTCAGCAGGCGGAAAACGCGACACAACGAAGATCCGCATCGGCGATCTGGGAGAGGCTTTCAGTGACGAGTTGCTCCGACAGGTGAGAAAGAAACTGCGGCGCGACTATGCGTTTGAGCACGGGGAAGACGTGATCTTCGGCGTGCGTTGCGTGTGGTCGATCGAGGCGCCGATTTATCCGAGGGCGGACGGGACGTGTTCCAATGAGCGCGAGCCGGGTGACAACCTGCGGATCGACTGCGCGACGGGTTTTGGGTCGGCGGTGTGGATCACGGGGGCGTTCGGCCTGGCGGCGGCGCAGGAAGTGGTGGGCGTGCTGCTGGCGCGCACAGATTAGGCGTGGGCGAGTTCTCGCTGGAACAAGGTCACTCCTACTCGGGCGATGTGGGCGGCGACCGCCGGGTCGGTGTTCACATCGAGGTGGATCAGGCTGAAGCGATGGGGCAGCAGCAGATCGTCCAAGTCGTCGTAAATCTTGCCTATCATGCGCCAGTCAAGTGCTGACCCTTGGAGCGCGAGATCGATGTCCGACCCGGATTTATGCGTGCCCTTCGCGCGTGAGCCGAAAAGAATTACCCCTTGCACTTGAGAAACGTGCTCAAGAACGGCGGTGATCCGGTCTAGCGTGGACTTGGGCAATCCGTGTTGCGGGTTCATGACGATTGTCCGGCCAGTTGGGTGAATTTGGCGAGGAAAGCGGTGAACTCGGGGACGAAGCTGGTGAGCGTCGCATTCACGACTTCATGGGCGGTTTTTTCGTTGTAGGTGTGACTGCTGCGGTTGCGCGCCGCGATCATGGCCATCCATTCGGTGCCGTTGGCGATCAATCCTTGGGCGAAGGCTTCGCGGGTGGCGTCCTTGGAGCCGTAAAGCTCGATGGTGCCGCGAGATTCGAGAAAGTCCTTCAGGGTTTTCCAAGCCAGCTCATGAGTGAACTCAAAGGCTTGGATGAGTCCCTGTTGCTCCAGATCGGACAATTTGCGCTGCTTGGCCAACTCAGCGGCGGCCGACAGCTGGGCGAAGGCTTTTTCAAAGCTTTGAAAGCGTTGTCGCCAGCGGATGTCGGGATTCTGGGCCATGCGAGGAATGAAACAGCAGGAGACGGACGCGGCAGCAACTATTTCATCTAAGGTTGGGCTGTGGGGAGGTGATCAGTGCTGAAGAAACGGTGGAAGTTGGCGTCTACTTGGGTCGTGAGTTCGGCGAGGGGGATGCCTAGGAGGGATGCGAGGCCGGCGTAGGCGGATTCGATGTTGCCGGGATGGTTCACGGGTGAACCGTCAGGGGCGGGCGGGAGTTTGTGGGTGCGCCAGAGTTGCGGGGGGATCATCGCGGGGGCGTCGGTTTCGACGAGGAGGAGGTCGAGGGGGATGGTTTTAAAGGTTGCCTGATGTTTCGCGTGCTTGGGATCGAGGAAGGCCCCGTTGAAGGAGAAATAGGCGCCGCGTTTGGCGAAGGTTGAAACGAGTTCGGCAGGGCCTCCGTAGGCGTGGAGGAGGAAACCGCGTTCGGGGACGTTTATGCGGGCGAGGATTTCGGAGAGGGCGCCCCAGGCTTGGAGGCAATGGATAGTGACGGGGCGGTTTTCGGTGCAGGCGAGCGCGAGTTGTTTGAGGAAGACTTCGCCTTGCTCGGGGAGCGGGGCGCGGCGTTGGCCGGCGAGGCGGGGGTCGTCGGGGCGGGCGGTGTCGAGGATCCAGCGGTCGATGCCGATTTCGCCGACGGCGGCGTGCGGGTTGGCGTCGAGGTGGGTTTTGAGATTTTCAAACCAGTCGGGGGAACGGTCGCCGGCCTCCCAAGGGTGGAGGCCGTAGCTGGGGCGGACAAAGGGGTATCGTTGGGCGAGGGCGGTGACGCGGGGCCAGTCGGCTTCGCAGGTGCCGTTGACGACCATGAAGCCGAAGCGGGCGGGATACCATGCAGCGGCGATGCGGTCGAGGTGCAGGGCGAGCGTGTCGTCCTGAAGGTGGTTGTGGGCGTCGTGGAGCACGGGGACGGAAGGCGGAATTCGGAGTTTTTAACCACTTATGGAATCGCCCAATGGGGCGATTCTCTGGGAGCGGTTTCGGCCAATGGCCTTCCCTGTTGAGCGGAGGCGCGGCTGATGCCGCGGGGGGATTCGGAAAGAGAACGATTATTGGGCGAGGGACTTGATGCGGGCGCGGACGGCGGTGAGGCCGTTTTGGCGGGTGGGCGTCAGATCTTGCAGGAGGCCGAGTTTGGAGAGGATGACGGGTTCGGTGGCGATTACTTCGGAGAGGGGCGCCTTGTCGTAGAGTTCGATGAGGAGGCCGACGAGGCCTTTGACCAAGGGGGATTCGGCATCGTAGCGGAGGTGGAGTCGGCCGTCGGTGATCGTGCCGAGGAGCCAGACGGAGGAGATGCAGCCGGGGACGCGGTGGGC
>Ga0123337_10002387_pt1 | contig 21559 bp, 17 predicted proteins | sample frozenSSSSmetaG_FD_89792 | JGI IMG/M metagenome (GOLD analysis project Ga0123337, IMG submission 89792) | Glacier valley bacterial and archeal communities from Borup Fiord, Nunavut, Canada, to study Microbial Dark Matter (Phase II) -... | ecosystem: Environmental > Aquatic > Freshwater > Ice >...
AGTGAGGAGTTAGAAGTGAGGAGTTAGAAGTGAGGAGTTAAAAACTTTCTTCAACTCATAACTCATAACTCATAACTTGTCCAAGAATGACTAAACCTGATCCTAATCGAGTTTTGCGGCGTCTACCCCTTGTCGTCGGTGGGTTAGGCGCTGTGCTTTTGCTGATTAACCGTTTATTGACAGTGGAACTAACCCAATCCCAAGCACGTGGTGATGTGGTGGGCGTGATTTTGAGTGCGGTGTTAATTTTGACGGGTTTAATTTGGCAACAAGTTCAGCCGCGATCGCCTGATACTGTAGAACTAATTGGAGAAGAAGGTTTTGTACTAGCAGCAGATTTACCAGAAGCCGTGAAAACTGAGCTAGCCTGGGCATCTCATTTATTGTTGACTAATACAGTAACGCGATCGCTTGTGGTTTTTTATCAAGGTAAAGTTTTGTTGCGTCGCGGCATTCTAGGTACTAAATCTGAAGTTGTACCAGGAATAATCTTAAAACAGGTACTCGAAAAACAAAAGCCGATTTATCTAGTTGTGTTAGCAGTATATCCAGGTAGGCTTGAATTTGATTATTTACCAGAAAATACTCAAGGTGTAATTTGTCAACCTATTGGCAACCAAGGTGCGCTGATTTTGGCAGCGAATGCCCCTCGGAGTTATACCAAACAAGATGAAAACTGGATTGCGGGAATTGCTGATAAACTTGCTGTTACTCTTAGCTCGACTTTATCCAACCAAGTGACGTAACCCAGATTTAGGTTGGTCATCTGTCACAATAACTCGTAATTTGTAATTATTACCTCAAATTGACTTGCTCCTATCTATAGTTAATTACGAATTACGTTAGCGTACCCTTACAGGGAAGCAAGCTACACGTAGCGTCTGTCTACGCTGCGCGAACGTAGAAAGCGTCATTACGAATTACGAATTATTAAGTCACCAAGAAGTCAAAAAATTCCACCCTTCCTTTTCTTCGGGTGTATTTACTTCTTTTTCTTCCGCTTCTTCCGGTGTCTTTAAATTTTGCTGTTGAATTAAATTATCATATTCTCCTGAATCAACCCATTTTAATAACTCGCCAGCCCGCATAACTACCCACGAAAGCCCTGATTCTGTATAGCTTAATATTTTGGTGACTTTATCCACACTATCTAAGTTATTCGATGCAAACTCACGAGCTTGGATGAGGAAATCTTCGATCACAGGAGGAGTTAAGTAGTCATGTGGTAAACCCGCGAGTTTCATCAGTGTAGTAGTTGCTACATCAATATCCTGACAAGCAAGCATTGCAGCCCGATCAGCAGTGAACCTAGCCATCATCCGCCAATTATACAAACCCAGTTCCATTCCACCAGCTACTAAGCCACCTACCCCCAGTGTGGTACTGCTCAACAAATTTTTCAAAGTTGGCATTACAATTGCCATTTGGTGATACACCATGTGCTGACTCTTGATGCGAGCAACTTCATGTCCGAAAACGTAAAGCAACTCATCTGCTTCAAGCCACTCCATTGCATCTAAATTGATACCAACAAGAGGTTTTTCCACCCCAACAATGTAGGTTTGAATATGACCCGTGCCTCGAAACAGATACAATTCAGGAAGTGGAACAACATCAAGAATTTGGCAGGTTTCTACAAATGTCTGATGCAATTGGGGAAAATTCCGGGGCGAAATTCTGATTTCACTCCCAAGGCTTTGCAGTCTGAGTAAGCGATCGATACCGTATTCATTAACTTTTTTGAGTAGCAGGGAGACACCGGGCATATTTTGCAAAGACGCCAAGGCTTTGCGATCAAAAGGGTGTTCGTAGGCTGCTGAACTCAGTCCAGTTAAAATTTTTCTCGTCATGGGTTTTGAGGTTTATCTTGGAGTGTTTGGGAAGTTCAGTTACTCAGTACGAACGGCTTGCTTGTGCTATCACTACGCCTGTGGTTATGGGTTTGGGTTAGTAAACGGTACAGATACAATATATAGTAGGGGCGCACATCTGTGCGCCCCTACTACTGGGAAATTTAGAAATTTACAATTTTATCTATGCAAATTATTTATTGGCTATTACTTGCCGTAATGGTTATGGGTATTATCGGTGCGGTAGTTCCAGCTATTCCTGGGAGCAGCTTAATCTTAATTGCAATTATCGTCTGGGGAGTCGTTAGTAGTTCTTTTGCAGCGATCAAGATTCCCCTAATTGTGACAATTATTGTTTTACTTCTCAGTGTCGGAGTGGATTTTTTAGCTAGCTATGTGGGAGCAAGACAAGCTGGAGCTAGCAAGTGGGGGCAAATTGGCGCAATTGTCGGTTTGGTAGTGGGATTTCTGGGATTATTGCCAACGCTACCTTTTGGGGGGCCACTGTTAGGAATTTTACTAGGGCCACTTGTGGGAGCAATTATTGGTGAATATCTTTACCGACGTGAATTCGGGTTAGCAGTTAAGGCGGGTATCGGAATTGTCGTCGGATCTTTGGTTGGAAATTTGATTCAAGGCTTGTTAGCGATCGCCGCAGTTGTAGTTTTTGTAATCACAACTTGGCCACAGGTATTTGCCTCTTAGCATTAGACGGTGCGTTACGCTGTCGTTAACGTACTCTACTGCGTTCTAAAAAATTAGCCCTTTCCTTGTAACTAAGGAAAGGGCTAAATTAATCTTAAAATATTTCGTAATTTTCCGGTTGAATTACGAATTAATATCCGCCTTCTTCTTCGTATTCTGGCTGTCTTTCCTTAACCTTCTTAGGAATATTCACCGGCTTCGGCGCATCTTCCCAAGCATCGCCTTCTACGTCATCATAATCATCGTATTCATCAACATAAGGCTTACTAATTGGCTGGGCTTCATATTTTAGCGGTTGGGGTTGTTGATACTTGTCGCTACCCGTAGCCTCACTCCAGTTATCTTCTTCCTCGTCTTCTTCGTATTGAATAGATTCATACTGCCGCGCCTTCATTACCTGACGCTGTGGCCTTTCTTCTTCCACATAGTCTTCATTCCATTCCTCTTCCCGCGCTACGGGTTGGGGGGCGCGAACTCTCTGCTTGGATGGCTGTAATGGCACTCCAGGAGGCAGTTGATTGCCTGGTGCAACTTGGCGCGGTGGAGTATAGCCGTATTCTTCTTCTGTATCGCGCTCCCACGGTGCTTTGCCGATACCCAGGCGCTCTAATAAACCAACTGTCAACTGGTTCACCCGTTCTTCGGCTCCCTCAAAGACAATCAACCGATTGGGGCCAGTGCTGACAATTTCATCTACTGAGAACTCGTAAGTACTCAGAAATTGATCGGGAATTTGGGGCAATCCTAAAGAAGCAATAACTATGGAGTTAAGCTTCCCCGTTTCGGCGTTGAACTTGAAGCCCCGAACTTTGCCTAATACTTCACCTGTTTCTGTAATTACTTCCCAGCTAATCAGATTACTGAGAGATTCAACTTCGATATCTTCAATTACATCTTCGTTATCAACCAGGATGACATCACCAATCTGGTTGACGTTGTTGAGGTACATATAGCGCGGTATGCCCGAAATAGAGATCAGGCTGTCTCGCAAACCAAGAGCCACAACCTCTCGTTGATCAATATCAACCCAGACTTGACTGACAATGCCTAGCCGCTTACCGTTGTCGCGGGTAATCACCTGGGTATTTAATATATCGGAACGCCTAATTATCTGTTCAGAGGTCATTCTATACCGAGTCCTGATCTCGAATCCGGTTTAACGCGATGTGCAACTTATTCTTGAAACCCCTCTCTAAACCTCTCCCCCACTGGGAGAGAGGCTTTGATTTTTGCTCCCTTTCCCTAGAAGGGTTCGAGTTGGGGGTTACGTTTGAGAGAAAGTCGCGCATGGCGTGGTTTATCTATACACTATTATTAACAAAAATTCAAGCAGATGTATTGGATGATTGTAACTTAATCCCCAAAACTTGAGTGTAAGCTCCTCGTGCTTGAGTAACGCCAATTGTGCGTTCGGCTGATTCTATCATCGGACGACGCAAACTTACAACTATAAATTGCGCTTGTTGTGACTGTTGTTTAATCATTCTAGCTAATCGTTCTACGTTTGCCCCATCCAAAAACATATCCACTTCGTCAAAGGCGTAAAATGGCGATGGGCGATAGCGTTGCAGGGCAAAGATAAAGCTCAAGGCTGTGAGTGATTTTTCTCCCCCAGACATGGAAGATAAGCGTTGTACAGGTTTGCCTTTGGGGTGCGCGACTAAATTCAGTCCACTGGTAAAGGGATCTTCGGGATTTTCGAGTTGTAAATAGCCGTCGCCGTCTGAAAGAATCGCAAAAATCGATTGAAAGTTTTCATTGACAGCATCGAAAGCTTCTCTAAAGGCAAGTTGCCGTAATGTGGTAAAATTCTCAATCCGCAAAAGTAGTTCGGTGCGTTCGCCTTCTAAGATTTGCAACTTTTGCGTGAGTTCCTGGAGGCGGTTTTGGGTGCGTTCGTGTTCCTCCAACGCCAGCATATTCACAGGTTCCATTGCCTGTAAGCGTTTGGTAAGCGATCGCAATTCTTTCTGCAATTCTTCCAAGTCTACCTGATTTGGAACTTCCGGCAAGGGATTTGGTAATTCTGCTCCCACATCCCGCAACTGGCTTTGTAATGCAACTAATTCCTCCCGCCGCTTCTGTTGGGTTTCTTGGAGTTTTTCGATTTCCCATTCTAATTGTTGTTGGCGTAAAAGATGCGATCGCACTTCCTGTTCTCTAGCGTCGCGTTTTTGTTTCTCTTCTCCTAAATTTTGTTCCAATTGACTGAGATTGGCGCGGGTTTGGGTGATTTGGTTGTCTATCGTTGTGATTTGTGTGGAGACGCGATGAATCGCGTCTCTACATGAGATTTGTTGGGTTTCGTATTCTGTAATTCGCGTTTCACCTTCTTGGATTTTTTCTTGCAAACGTTGTTGCTGATTTTCTAAATTTTTTAATCTTTGTTCCGCTTCGCGTAATGCCGCCTCCCGTTGTTGCAATTGTTGCTCTTGAATTTTAATTGTTGCCTGGATTTGTTGCCATTCGCTGGGAGTTTGGGATGCTTCCAACTCTGCTAAGGCGTGTCGCAATTGTTGCAACTTATTTTCTTGTCCCGGTAATTCCCGCTCCAAAATTTCCAATCGAGATTGAGCTGTGGCTAACTTTTGATTATTTTGGGAGAGTTGCGATCGCGTCCCCTCTAATTGCGCTGTTAAACTCTTAATATCTTTCTGCAACTGTTCCCTTTGCAACTGCTGTTCACGCCGCGCCTGACGCGCTTCTGTGAGTTCTTGGGTGAGTTTTTTGGTTCTGGTTGATAAAGTTGCGATCGCTTCAGTACAACGCTCTAAAACCCGCTCAATATCCAGCAAACGACTTCTCAAAGCGATCGCTTCCTCAGATTCCGCCGCTTCCGCATTCCCAAACCGTAACGCCGAACGCTGAGTGTTACTACCACCAGTCATTGCACCGCTAGTTTCTAGAAGTTCCCCGTCTAAGGTGACGATGCGATACAGTCCTAAATTTTTCCGCGCCGCCTCAAGGTTGGCAAATACTACCGTGTTACCGAAAACATAGCTGAATACATCTTTGTAACGGCGATCGCAATCGACTAAATTAACTGCATAGTTAACGAAGCCGTTGGCAAAACGCAGCGTTGCATCTTGAGTAAATTTGGGAGCGTGAATTTTATTCAGTGGTAAAAAAGTCGCCCTCCCAGCACGTTTCTGTTTGAGGAGTTCAATTCCGGCTGCGGCGATGCTGTCATCTTCTACCACAATATGTCCCAAACGTCCACCAGCAGACATTTCCAAAGCTAGCTGATGGCGGGGTTCCACCCTTCCCAACTGCACAACTAAGCCACAAAGTCCAGGCATTCCCGATTGTAAAATGACTTTACTAGCTTGGGTTCCTTGAACTTCTTGCTGTGCTTGCGCTTGCGCCTCTATTTTATCCAACTGGCGTTGTTTTTCCCGTTGTTCTAGCAAAAGTCGCTTTTGGGTTTCCTGTTGGATTTGCAATTCTTGTTCTGTGGCTGAAAGATTTTGGGCTAAATTTTGGATGGGTTCGCTAGAGGTGTTAAATTCCGTTTCAACTTGATTACACTCAGCTTGTTTTTCTGCTAATAGTGGTTCATCGCGTTCAATTAACTGAATTTGCTCTTGGATCAGCTGCTGTAACTGGTGATTGCGTTCCCTGAGTTGTGCTTGTTCGGTGCGTTGCGGTTCCAGAGTTTGCAGCAAAGTTTCAATTTGACGGTTGAATGCTGTTTGTTGCTGCACCCACGCTTCCGAAGCCGAAGCAATTTCTGCGGCTGCTTCGCGGGAACTTTGTAGCGCTTGCTGTGCTTCATTCCTTTGCTGCTGGGAAGACGCGATGAATCGCGTCTCTACAATGTGTGTTTCGGCAATTTCTTCTAGGGAAAGACGGTGTTTTTGAATTTCTTGTTGAGTTTGAGCCAGACGTTTAGCAGTTTCTTGAGAAGCTGTTTCTAATTCCGTTAGCTGACGCTGGAGTTGTTTACGTTCTGCTTCTTGGGTGGCGAGTGTAGATTGTACCGCTAAAAGTTCATCTTCTCCCAACGCTTTCACATGGGCATTGAGTTGTTCAAGTTCAGCAGTTTTTTGGACAATTTCGGAATTTAGGTTTGTGAGTTGGGTACTTAGTTCAGTAGAATTACGATCGCCACTTTGAATTTCGTTAACTAACTTTTCTTGTTGTGCTTGTAGCGATCGCCATGATAAAACAGCTTCCCACGATTGTTTAGCTAGAAATTCTGTGCGAAGCTTTTGATATTTCTCAGCTTTTGCCCGATCTTGGGAAAGGCGATCGCGCTGTGCAGTTAATTCCGTCTCGATAATCCGACAGCTATCTTCTTTTTCCTTCACCTCATCTAAAGTTGATTTAGCTTGGATAATTTTGCGATCGAACGCCGCCACCCCCGCCAATTCATCAATAATTTCCCGACGTTCCCGCGTATTCATCGAGATGATGCTGGTGACATCCCCTTGCAGCACCACATTATAGCCTTCAGGATAAACCCGCAGGTTACTTAGTTCCTCATGCAATTGCGTCAGCGTGCAAGCTTCACCATTGATATAGTAATTTGATGTATAAGTCCCTTGGTGAGTGACTCGTAGCCTTCTAGTGACACTCCATTCTCCCAATTTTGGACTTCGACTTCTCTCCGAGACGCTACGCGAACGCTCAGTCGAACGATTTTGGACTTCGGCTTCGCTCAGTCGACCGATTTTGGATTTTGGATTTTCTTCCTCTGCTTCCCCTGCTTCCTCACTTTGCGCTTTTGTGTCTTTGTGTGAGATTTCATCTGACAAATCAAATGTCACAGTGACGCTAGCCTCAATAGAAGCCCGTCCTTTAGCCGTTTGAGTGTTATTTACCAAATCCGGTAAGCGATCGGCTCGCATTCCCTTAGAACTGGAGAGTCCGAGGCAAAATAGCAGCGCATCTAAAATATTAGATTTGCCGGAACCATTTGGCCCAGATATGACAGTACATCCCGGTAGCAAAGGGACTGAGGTAGTGCCACCGAAGGATTTGAAGTTCGTAAGTTCCACGCGCTTGATATGCACCATAGGCGCTGGTTCACTGGGCTAATGAAGAACAAGTGTATCAACTAATTAGAAATTCGCAAGAGGGTAGGGGGGATAATTCAGGATTATCGAACCGCAGAGGCGCAGAGAACGCAAAGGGGGGAAGGAGAATTGTGGTTCAGAAAAAAGCGCAATACTGCTATATGTAGCACGAGCAGGAGATTTAACAGCACATAAACTGATTCCAGTCTTATTTTAGATAACTAACTGGAAAACTGATTCAACAAGTTGGCGATGCCTGCGGCGGGCAAAGCGATCGCTATCAGTTCATTATCATTTATTGCAAGATTATTTTCCCTTAATCTTCAGTATTACTACGCTGAATATTAGTAAGTTTATTATCAGTAACAGAATACGTACACAATCAGCGGATTATCCATCGAGATATCAAGCCAGATAATATCATTTTGCGTCGTAGCGATCGCAAGCCAGTGCTGATTGATTTTGGCGCGATCCGGGAAGCGATGGGAACAGTGGTAAATTCCCAAGGAAATCCTACCAGTTCGATTGTGATTGGTACGCCTGGATATATGCCAAGTGAACAAGCAGCAGGTAGGCCAGTTTATTCTAGTGATTTATATAGTTTAGGAATCACAGCAATTTATACCAATTCAAAAAATGTTCTGTCGCATTCTTTTTTCAAATTGGTATTAGTCTAGATTTAATGGTGTATTTGGCATCAGACTATGGTTAAAAATTAATAACATGGACTTGCCAATTATTTACCACCCAGATTACGTTGCTTCATTGCCTGAAGGGCATCGTTTCCCGATGTCTAAGTTCCGACAACTCTATGAATTGCTCTTAGCTGACGGCGTGGCGCAAACAGAACAATTTCACACACCCGAACGTCCCCCACCAGAATTGATAGAGTTAGTCCACACTCCAAGCTATGTCCAAGCTTACTGTGAGGGAACCCTAGACACCAAAGCACAGCGTCGCATTGGTTTGCCTTGGAGTCCAGCATTAGCAAATCGTACCTGTGTAGCAGTAGGTGGTACGATACTCACTGCTAAAATGGCATTAAGTCAGGGTTTAGCTTGTAATACTGCTGGTGGCACTCATCATGCCTTTCCCCGTTATGGATCTGGTTTTTGTATTTTCAACGATTTAGCGATCGCCTGTCGCGTTTTACAAAAACTTGGACTTGTCCAAAAAATCCTAATTGTAGATTTGGATGTTCATCAAGGAGACGGCACAGCTTTTATCTTCCAAGACGATGAGAGTGTTTTTACTTTCTCTATGCACTGCGAAGTCAATTTCCCTGGTACTAAACAAAACAGCGATTTGGATGTTCCTTTGCCCGTGGGAATGGAAGATGACGCCTATTTACAAACTTTAGCGAATTACTTAGCAGATTTATTGTTTAAAGTCAAGCCAGATTTAGTATTTTATGATGCAGGTGTTGATCCTCATATAGGCGATCGCTTGGGCAAATTAGCCCTTACCGATGCTGGCATTTTTCGCCGAGAAATGCAGGTTTTAAGTACCTGTATGAGTAGCGGTTATCCTGTCGCTTGCGTCATTGGCGGCGGTTATGCTGATGATATGAAATCTTTAGTTTGGCGGCATTCCTTGCTGCATCGCGCCGCCAGTGAAGTTTATCAGCAGTACAAACTATAGTCATTAAGTGGGCAATACTACCCAAAATTGTCGGATTTTTAAACGCAAAGGTACGTGGAGTATTGCTAAATTTAATTGGTAGCGAATGGGACTAAAATAAGCTTTGCGCTCCTCTGCGCTTAAATTTAAACCCGGAATTGTCCACGAATTTACGCAAATCTATATTAAGAAAAAGAAAACTAGACTTGAAAATTTTGTCGGCAAGGGCATTACTGGATGAACAAAGTCAAACTCAGAATCTACGAACTAGCAAAAGAATTGAATTTGGATAGCAAGAAGCTATTAGTAATTTGCGAAAAGCTCAAAATTGCAGTCAAAAGCCATAACAGCACCATCTCAGAATCCGAAGCTGAAAGCATTCGTTTAGCGGCAAATAAACTAACAGCAAAATCAACGAAAATTAAAACAACCTCTGAAGATTGGGGCTATATGTTTATAGCTTCAGCAATTGATAGTTTTATCCGCCATCTTGAAGGTGAAACTGCCCTTAAATCATATCCTGAATTTAGGGAGCGGCGCGATCGCGCCAATGAATTAATGTATGAATGTGTCGGTAAAAAGCCTTCTCTATTTTATGTACGTCGCAAGGGTGCAGGGAAAGAGTCAAGAGAAGAAATTTGGGATTTGACAATCGCAACAGACAGCGATGATTTTCAGTTACCCGCAAGACTTGAGAAGCTAAGAAAAACATTAGGATTTAGAGCGGCTGTACCAAAAGATGGACGTGGCGGCTTAAAAATACTATCGGCTCAGTTGTTACAACCCTCACGGGGACACGCTGATAGTTATGCTGTGCCTTGTCGCTTACGTTTGCTATCAAATCATCAGCATCATCTCGACATTCCGCCAGCGACATTGAAACGCATCGCCGCCGCGCCAGTTTGTGGCGATCATGTGCCTACAGAAGATCAGCTTAAAGCTTGGAAAGCGTTTTTGCAAATTGAGGAAAAAATTGCTAAAGCGCGTCAATTTTGCGTGCGTTATCTAAGTCATAACTATAACTTTAAAAGGCGAATCAGTTTTGAAATTGATGTAACCTCAGCCACACTTGACGGCTTTTATCAAAATTCCCTCGATGTAGACAATTTCTGGGAACGAGCAAGACGGACAAAAAACGAAGATTTGAAACTTTTTGAAACTGCTCCCATCGGAAAAAATTGGATTAATGGGCGCCAACTAGGGACTGTTGAAGAAGTTGATACCAACCGTTGTATTATTAGTCTCAGACTAGAACGCGATTTAGCTGAACACATGGCAGCAGAACGTTATCAATTACCAGCTACCGGATTTCTATGTTTCGAGGCAGTTGGTGATATTCAGCAGATTCAACGTAAGAAAAAAGCTTTAGATGATTTGAATAACGGTTACACTCAAAATCCCTATTTAGGCAACTTTTTATTCGATGCTTCTCAGGCTAGACAAATCAAAACAACTATCGAACTTCAACCACAAGATTTGTTGTTATCTTCTGCTAATCCTGGACAGAAAGCAGCAGTAGAAAAGGTACTTGCCGCTAAGGATCTTGTTCTCATCCAAGGGCCACCGGGTACTGGTAAAACTACCGTAATTGCCGAGATTTGCTATCAAATTGCGCTTCGCGGTGGACGCACTTTAATTGCTTCTCAAGCAAATTTAGCAGTAGATAATGCCCTGAGTCGATTAGTTCATAACCCAGTGATTCGGGCTGTACGCAAGGGGAGAGCCGAAAAAGTTGGGGAAGAAGGACAGCCATTTTTAGAAGATCAAGTGATTGGCAGATGGCTAGAAAATACAGCGAATGACTGCGAAAATAATCTTACTCAACGGCTCGAAAATATCGAAATTTTCAGTCAATTACTAGCATCATCGCCAAGATTCACAGCCTACTTCCAAGCCGAGGAAGAATTTAATCAGCAACAAAATAAATTCTATAAAAACAAGTTAAAAATAGAAGTAAATTTTAAAAACCAAGAAAAATCTTACAACAAAACTGTAGAAAAACAAAATGAGGTCGAATCACTAATTGCAGGTTTAGAAAAGATTCTAAATACTGCACCAAATGTCAGATGGGAATCTCCAGAAGTTACAGATTTTTTGCCACTTCTTAAGCCCTATACAGAAGGCAACACTTTAATAGAAGAATTTTTAGCAAGTGTTCGTAAAGCCATCAAATATACTGAAGAACTTGGCTTGGTGCTACCGACGGTTGGTGCTTTTGGTTTAGCGGTTTGGTTACGTGAAATAGCAACAGAAATTTCTGAATTTAAAACTGCTTTTACTCATGCTCAAGATGCAAGTGAAGCTATATCAGAAGTTGCAGCGCGGGTACAGGTTGTTAAACAAAATTTCGCCTTGTTAAATCAGCTACAACCAGATTATCAGCAATATCTTACCAAGCTGCAAAATATTCAGCAAACAATCCAGATTTGGCAAAACCGTAAACGAGAAATTGATTATATTATTTCAGCAGTTAAAGAATGGAAGTCTACAGCATTTTCACATCTGTATCAAACTTTGAAAGATTGTCATCAATCAGGTTTACCACTAACAGATAATTTAGCAGACTTACCACTAGGTTTGTCGATGTTTGCTAATACATTAAAATTACCAATAGTACCAAAAATTTATAATATTAACCTACCAGACTGGGAGCTATTGACAAAGGCGATCGCTTATGAAATAGATGGAGGTTTTACTGACAGGCGGGGTAAACAGCATAATTTTAGCTATTTTTTACAACAAAATTTTAGTCAGATTCCAATGGTGCTATCAAAGAGCGATCGCGATCGCACTCAATGGCAAGAAACCTATCAACAGTTTAACAATTATCAACTACTTACCACAAAACAGCGAAAATTACTAGTTGAGAATACCCAGGTTTTTTTAATTAGAATGCAAAAAACCTATGGTGCATCATGGGAATGGAATAATATTGATTTTACTCTCACCCAGCTTACACAAGAATTGCTCGATACTATCCTTATAAATGCGCGTCAATGCGTTTTACAAGTAAAAACGGAAACTGAACAACAGCTTCAGCATCTACAACGACAATTAAATGAACTTCAGAAAAATGAAATCAGCCAGCAGGAAATATCTATTACTCAAGCTGAGGTAGAAAAAGCGCAACAGGATGCTAATTTGCAACTTGGACAAGTTATAAATATCTTGCAAGAACTGAATCAAAAAAATATACCTGCTCAATTACGCATTCTAGTTGAAAAATACCTCACAACACAATCAAATATTTGGGAGCAACCCCAAGAATTCTCAAAGCAAGTGCATTCTTGGGTAACTTGCACCAGTCAAGTTGAAACCTTAATTTCATCATTAGAACCTTTTGCTGTACTTGAGATGATTAGAAACTCTCTACATGAGCATTTATCAAAGCTAGAAGAAGAAACTGAAATTTCTCTACAGCAACTTCAAAAGTTACAAATTAATCTACGTGAAATACAACAGAAATCACAACCACAACCATCACAAAACTTAATAGAAGAAAGAAACTGGTGGTTGACAGAATGGCAAAGAATACCGGATAAATTTAAACCAGAGAATTCTGCTGCTGACTTGTTTAATGTAGAGTTATTACGCAACATTAATATTAAGTTTGAATCTTGGCAACAGGAACTTCAAAAAGAAGAAAATTATCTCAAAAAATATCAGAGTTTTGTACAAGATTGGATTGGAAAATTAAGAAATCCAACTGAAGGCGATGGCGACGATTTAAGGCGTATATATTTAGATAATGCCAACGTCATCGGTATCACCTGTGTTCAAGCTGCAAATAAAGGTTTTTCGGAAGAATTCAAATCCTTTGATGTCGTCATCATTGATGAGGTTAGTAAGTGTACTCCACCAGAGTTACTAATTCCAGCCTTGAAAGGTAAAAAATTAGTCATGGTAGGTGATCATCGACAATTACCACCCATGCTTGATACTAGCACTTTAGAAGAAGTTACTCAAACAATTGGTAATACACGAGAAGAACTACAATTCTTAGAAGAATCACTCTTCAAAAGTCAGTTTGAATCTGCTGATGAAAGCATCAAACAAATGCTAACTACACAATATCGAATGCACCCATTTATTATGGGAGCAATCAATCAATTTTATGACGGTAAACTAGAATCTGGTATTTTGGAGCCGGATACAAAACGCGCACATCATTTAGCAAGCGAAATTATCGAAGAATCTCAGCATCTTATTTGGGTAAAAACGCCTATCGAAAATCAGTTTTTAGAGCAAAGAAATGGAACTTCTTACTTTAATACTCAAGAAATTGATGCGATTGAACGTCTGTGTCAGCAGTTCGAGACTACTTGGGCTTCTAGAGTTGCTAATGGTGAACTAAAAAAAGAAATTGCCGTAATTACATTTTATGGCGCTCAATTAAGAAAAATTGATGAACGTCTGCAATCTGAACTTTTCCCTTCACTAGAAATTCGTACTGGTACGGTAGACAGATTTCAAGGTATGGAAAGACCAGTTGTAATTGTTAGCATGGTTCGCAACAATAGTAAAGGAGATGTGGGATTTGCTAAGAAGCCAGAACGGGTAAATGTTGCATTTTCTCGCGCTCAAGAACTCCTGATAATTGTGGGTTGTCATAATTTATTTACCCATCAATCAGGTAAAGTGGGAAGTATGTATTCAGAAGTTTCAAATATTGTAAGTCTTCATGGAGGTTTCGTTGATGTTTCTCGCCTCTTCAGCTAAACCTATTGATGACAATCTCAATAATTGTGTAACTGAAATCTTGCACCAGTTCCAACAACCGCCTCAGAATGAATTCTGAGGCTAATAGCTAAAGTTTTCTAAAGAAGACTGAGGAGTGGAGTTGAGCTATCAGCCCAGAATGTTAAGAAATATATCATTAATCAGTATAGTTCTTTACTTAGACAACGAGCAAGCTTTACTCTTTTTAATTATCATTATCATCCAATTTTTATCCAATTTTTTAACAGCTTATAATATCAGCACCATACCACAAAATGTTACTTATGTAGCCCTAAATACACCATCATCTGGTATAGAAACTATGTAGATAATCGTGTAGAAACAAGGGTGAGCTATCAAACCCGAATGACCCCACGGCAGAAATAACGTATCGGGATACTGACAATCCGAACTTTCCTAGAATTGTCTTTTCAGACTCAGCAATAGATGAATAGTAAATAAAAACATCCTATGTTAGAAAATAGAATCAATAGAAGAACTGTTCTTCACGGTGCTATCACTTTGACAGGAACATTGGCAGCTGTCCAACTTGCCTCCGCCAAGAAAGTACAGGCGCAGTCTACTTCATTAAGTCAACGTAAAGGGATTTTGTTAGCGGTAGATTTACAAAATGGCTTTTTGATTACACCTGAATGTGAAGCGGTTGTGTCAAAGGTAGTTAATAATGCTAGTAAGTTTTATCAGGTTTGGGCAACTCGCTTTTTTAACCGGAATCCTAACTTTTCACGTCAACTCAACTGGAACGAGATGGTATCTGGACAGGAAATAGAGCTTTCTAAAATCTTAATCCCGGTTGTCAGCAAAACGTTTGAGAAGCCTTCATATTCTCCAATTTCACCTACCTTGCTCCAAGTAAATATTATATCCTGCTTTCTTTTTTCTCATGCTCATGCTTCTAGTTCTTTTGTGATGTCATCCGCCCTGCTCCAAGCACTGGAAAATAATGCTATTACTACAGTCGCAGTGTGTGGAGTTGATACAGACGCTTGTGTGATGGCTACAGCTTTAGGACTCTTTGATGCTGGATTTGAGACGTTCGTAGTATCAGATGGCTGTGCTTCTAGTGGTGGGCGGGAATATCATGAAGTGGCGATTAAGATATTGAAACGTAATATTGGAGAGAAATATGTGATTTCTTTTAGCGAATTACCTGCAATGTTGTCTTAGTGTATAAGAGAGTGTTTGAAAAGTTATGAATGGGAAAAATCTATGCTAAATGCTTCACCATGATGCAAATCATAGCAAGATAGATACTCGAATTATTTGAAAAATGGTTTTGTTGTTAATTAAAGGCTTAGGTGAGAAACAGCAAATATAAAAAGGTGAGAAAAGATAATTTTTCAGATCCTATAAAGAAGTTACAATTAACAAACTGCCCTCCAAAACTGATTATTTCTCATTTAGAAACAGACTGGAGACTTTTATGACCCCAGCAGCGATCGCTACACCCACAAGAGAATCACCCCTTTTGTTTGAAGGACTAACTTGGAGAGAATTTAAAGCAGTTGAGCAGTTATTAGACCGTCCAGGATATCGGCTGTCTTTCCTGGATGGTGTTTTGGAGATCCGAAGAATGCCTGGAGAACCCCACGAAACTGTTAAGAAGAGAATTGCCGCATTGTTAGAACTTTACCTGCTCATGGCAGGGTTTGACTTTACTCCAACTGGATCAATGACTTTGGAAAGTGAATCAGGTGCTGTCAAGCGAGAAGCGGATGAATCTTATAAACTTGCGCCTGGTCGAGTACGTCCCGATTTGGCGATCGAGGTGGTGTTTACCAGTGGCGGTATCAACAAACTGGAGGCATACAAGCGGCTGTTGATTCCAGAAGTGTGGTTCTGGGAAGATGGAGTGTTAGAAGTTTATCACCTGCAAAAAGAAGGCAACGCACTTCACTATGAAAGGGTTTCTAATAGTGAAGAGGTAAAAGGGATCGATCTGGATTTGTTGTTACGCTGCATTAATATGGTGAATCATGTTGATGCCATCAAGACTTTTCAGCAGGCGCTTCACAAATAGCTGGCGATTTCTGTTAAACCTATTACAGTTCTTCAACTATAATTTTAACGGTAACACGGTACAATCCAGAGGAACCTAAACCCCTAACATAAGGAATTCGTAACCTCCGTGACAGCAGAGCTACACCTGTAGCAAGGAGTAAGAGAATAATTGAAACTTTGACTAATTGAGTTACATCCACTATTACGTTCTAAAAAGTTATTTTGACTTTAGTAATGCTACATTAGCAACTTAAGAGTGTGGGTTCGGAACGACGGTTAATTTTTTCAATGTTTGAGGTATAAGTTTCCTCTTGAGTAACTGTAATTAACTATAAAATCTATTCTGTACTAATTGGCATATTTAACCATTCACTCAGTTCTTTTGCCAGCCAATCAAGTTCTGGTTCAGATATTAAATCACTATCATTGCCAATAATAAACTTTTTCTTTTTTCCAGCCCAAATTATAATTTGAGCTTGAACTGGGAATGAACTCATATCAAAACTTTTATAAGCATATTTTCTAATCCTTTGCAGTAAACAAATATCATTTTTATCTGCTGATCTAGCAAATTTGATTCTTGTTCCCCACAATATACCACTTAATTCAATTTTATCTTGATTTATCTGCAATCGCCACCTTCCAAATAAGGTAAATAAAAATTTATATAACGATGAGAAAAATACTATCAGACCAAGCATTGTTAATAATAATAATAATAAATTAAACGCCATTAAAAGCATATACATAAACAAGTAATTTATGCTGAATAGTAATATGCTACATATAATCCAACTAAATGTAGACGGTTTGAAACCAATTGGCAAAATAATAATTTCTAGACGATCCTTATTTTTGGTTAATTTAATTTTACTATCAGTTGGTTTCTTAAAAGCTAAAGCAGTATTTATTGATAACTGCGGTTTATCCAAAGCTGTAATTGCTTCATTTGCAGAATGCAACCGATTTCCTAAACTGGGTTCTGTCATCAATTTTAACCAGTTAGTAAAATTGAGACTCAGATTAGTAGCTTGTTCAAATTGAATCCGAAAATCTCTTTCTGGTAAATCTGCAGGATGAGAACCAGTTACTAAATAAATTATTGTGCATCCTAAGCTATAAAGATCAGAAGCGGGAACAGTTCTACCCCCAAATTGTTCTTGTGGCATATAACCATAAGTTCCCACAACAGTTCTTGTTCCCGCACCTTCTGTTGCTAAAACTGTTTGCACTGATCCAAAATCTATCAAATAAACTTCACCAACATTATTACCAGTTTTGTCTCGTAATAAAATATTGCTAGGTTTAATATCACGGTGAATTACAGGTGGATTTAAGCTATGTAAATAAATGAGAATCTTGAGTACAGATTTAGCAATTTGTTTAACTTCTAATTCTGTAAACTTGCGTCCAATTTGTAAATACTGTTCTAGGGTTTTGGCTGGGATATAAGTTTGGATCAGCGCAAAACCTTTAAATGTAGGTGAATTGATTTCAAAATAGTCTAAATAGTGGGGTATACAACGATGGGATAAAGATTTTAAAGTTTCAGCTTCTCTTTCAAATAACTTGAGATCATCCCATTGGAAATTACTATTAAAAGAAAGTAACTTCACAATTACCTGTTCTTCAGTTTTTAAGTCCTTTGCTAACAGCGTGCTTCGTCCGGCTTTTTTGCCTAACTGCTTCTGCACTTCATAACGATTTTCTAAGATATTGCTCATAAATTGATAAGTTTACACGCTGGTTATTGTCACAAATCAATCATGGCTTAAAGAACTGTTAAATGCCAAGTAGATACAGCACTTACCGGGGAGCATCCAGAGCAAACGCATCTAAATTACTCTTGATCACAACGAAGGTTAATAACCAACGAAAAAATCTTTCCTTTCGCGTTTGATTATTTTTTAAGCCCCAAAGCGATGTCTACGACGGGCTACGCCTACGCCTAAATCTCTGTCAATAAGCTGCAATTAATGCCATTGAAATTTTGTGTAAGCAGTTCGAGACTACTTGGGCTTCTAGAGTTGCTAATGGTAAACCAAAAAAAGAAATTGCTGTGATTACTTTTTATGGTGATCAACTCAGAAAAATTGATGAACGCCTGCAATCTAAAGATTTTCCATCGTTGCAAATCACCACTGGTACAGTAGACTGATTTCAAGGTATGGAACGACCTGTTGTAATTGTGAGTATGGTTCGCAATAATAGTAGAGGAGATGTGGGATTTGCCAAAAAGCCAGAACGAGTTAACGTTGCTTTTTCCCGCGCTCAAGAACTACTAGTAATTGTGGGTTGTCATTCGCTATTCACCCAGCAGGGTGGAGAAGTCGGGAGTATGTACTCCAATGTTTCAGATATCGTGCGTCTACATGGAGGTTTCATTGATGTTTCTCGCCTCTTCAGCTAAACCTATTGATGACAATCTCAAAAATTTGGTAGACGAAATAGAAGCGCAAAGTTTTAGCTTATCAGTTTTAGCCGCGCGTCAATTCCGTTATGGTTTGCGTCAAACTCTGGTAGAAGTAAATATCAATAAACCTCGCCAGTTTAACGTACTTGAAGAATTTATTATCCGCGCTGCTATTGAATTTCAACCTCCGCCAACAGAGGATGAATTAGCCTCTGTACTTGGGCTTGATTCTGTATTTATTAAAACTACTACTGCAACTCTTCGGACATTACAAACTCTATCAGCAACATCGCCACTAACAGTCACTCCTGAAGGTCGTTTATTCTATGAGAAAGGGTCTGTACCACAGCCCCCATATCCTATACAGCTTAATGCTATTACAGACCCTTTAAGCGACAAAATCACCTTTCAATCTGAATCCTTAAACGAAACAGTGATAAGTTTGCCTGACTTGGCAGACTTTATAACTATTGATCATACAATTAGTGATATTTCTTTATTACCGCTTGAGGAAATACAAAAAAGTATTCAGGCTTCAGCTTTAGCACTTCATGTCCCAGAAGAGGGAAAAATCGTCACTTCCTGTAAGGTAATAGCTTCGACTCAAAAAATTTGGAGAAAGATATCGCTTTTCGTTATCTTCGATGCCCTTGAAGATAAATTGAATATTCAAATAAGAAATGGAAAGCAAATTTTAGAGTCAGCATCAAATTGTTTAGAACTGCTACACGCTGAAGGTAAAATATCTTTACAAGCATTATGTAAATTGTCAACCGAAACCATTAATTTTGAACGTGAAGCCATTCTCAAGCAAAAAAACACTGAAATAGAAGCTAGACTGGAAAACATTCGCCAAAAAGCGCTAGAAACTGCCGCAAAAACTGGTGCAAAAGTAGTAGGTGAAGCTGTACAGTTACGCGATGGACAAATTAGCCAAGCTTTTTCAGAAGTTTTAAATTCGGCTAAAAATCAGGTTCTAATTTATTCTCCTTGGGTGAATCAGGCAGTTGTAAATGAAACATTTCTAACTCTGTTACAGAAATTAGCTAATCGCGGAGTTTGGATTTTAATTGGACATGGAATTGCGCGGCTAAAAGAAGATGAAGATAAACCAATTCCACCAGAAGTAGAGAAAAAACTTCGAGCGATAAAAACCCCTGATGGTTTACCATCTGTACAGGTTTTTTGGTTGGGAGATTCCCATGTTAAAGAAGTAATAGTTGATCAGCAAATCCATCTTTGTGGATCTCATAACTGGCTATCTTATCGCGGCGACTACCTACCACGAGGCGAGTCAGTTTATAAAGTTACAATTCCGCATCAAGTTCAGGAAGCTTATGAATTTCTCGCTAATCGCTTCCAAAATCACGCTCAAAAATTATGGCAAAATGCTCTCGAAAACCGTGATTATAAACTGGCTGTAGAGTGTTTATGTATATGGGGTGCGCTAGCTATGGAAGATATTGCACTCCAAAAAATACAGCAAAATAACTGGCTGGAACTTCTGCCTGTGTGGTTAAATGTGGCACTTCAGGGGTTAAATTCCAAGAATATACAAGCTGATTCAGCAAGTTTTAAAACGGCACTTTTGTTACTGAGTCAAGTTTCTATTGAAGAGGCTTTTATTGAGTCATTACAGCAGGGATGGCGTAAAGTTATCCGCGCGATCGCAATTAACAATCCTCAAACTGCTTTAAACTTACTTAGTGATGAAGTATGGGCGCAGTTTCTACGTCTCAATATTGCCCAAAAGAGTGATTTACCTACTGATTTCATTGTGTAACGTAAATAACACATATTATGGTATGTTCCATACTTCAATAGTAATATTTTTTTTGGAGGACAACTAATAAATCTGTCTTCCTGATTTCGTGTGAGTTGGCAATTAAATGATTTTTAACCTTTGATTGACTTAAAAATAGATACAGAGATTCGTCTTATTCGATACAATTTGTAGGCAGAGAGAGCCGAGGAGAACAAGGTGGTTTTATTAAAAGGCTTTGAGATAGAGATATATACTGGCACGCCTCAAGGTGAAATCGTCGGTCTCTCCGACAAAATTGTTGCGGATTTGGATGGATTTATGCGGGAGCCAGATAGCCGCAATGTCGAATACATAACCCAACCATCCCCTAATTACGATAATTTATTGTGTGCTTTGCTGCGTCCCCGGCGAGAGTTGCGAAACTACCTCAATCACTTGGGCAATTACACCCTGATACCGGGGAGTACTTTATCTTTGGGTGGGAGCGATCGCTTTATGCGTTCTGATCCAGCAAACCCCTATCATGACTACATTGAGAACACCTACGGGACGAAAGTAGTTACCGCCAGCGTACATATCAATGTCGGCATCAGCGATCCAGAAGTATTAATGCGGGCGTGTCGGGTGATCCGTATGGAAGCACCTCTATTTCTTGCCCTCAGCGCCTCATCTCCCTTCCTAGATGGCAAAACTACTGGCTATCATTCCACTCGTTGGGGACTCTTTCCGCAAACGCCTAGCCATGTGCCGTTATTTGCCAGCCATGCCGATCATATTCAGTGGGTGGAAGATCAACTCGCTGCTGGAACAATGCAAAATATACGGCATTTGTGGGCATCAGTGCGCCCAAATGGCGATCGCCGTCCATACGACTTGAATCGCCTAGAATTGCGAATTTGTGATTTAGTCACAGATCCCATTGCCTTGCTAGCGATTAGTGCCTTATTAGAAGCGCGTTTATTGCAAATAATCGAAAATCCCAGCATTGATCCGTTAACTCAAAGTACTTTCTCTGCTGAAGAACTCGTCACCCTGACTGCTGAGAATGAAGCTGCTGCTGCTGTTGGTAGTCTTGATGCTCATTTGAGGCATTGGCAAGATGGCAGAAGCATCTTAGCCAGAGATTGGATTTCCCAAATGTACCAAGATGTTTGGGCGATCGCTAAACAACAAGGCTTTAGCTGTTTCCTTTCCCCTTTGCACAAAATCCTCCGCGAAGGCAATGAAGCTCAACAGTGGTTACAATTACACGCAGTCGGTTTTGACAGCCAGCGCGTCATCACTCAGGCGATTGTCGCCACCCAAGAACACGAAATCGAACTCGAAGACAAATTGTGTTCGTCGCTGCTGGCTTAGAAGTTCTGCGTTGGCGTAGCCTTTCGTAGAGAGGCTCACTGTACCCTTCGGGAAGCAAGCTACGCGCAGCGTCTCGTAGAGAAGGTATCGC